>Ga0070748_1000351_pt1 | contig 23044 bp, 21 predicted proteins | sample VirMetDEL_Nov_12_FD_77015 | JGI IMG/M metagenome (GOLD analysis project Ga0070748, IMG submission 77015) | Aqueous microbial communities from the Delaware River and Bay under freshwater to marine salinity gradient to study organic matter... | ecosystem: Environmental > Aquatic > Marine > Coastal... | reverse complement strand
CACCAGCACCATCTACAGTAACAGTTTCACCAGCAGAACCTTGAATTGAAAGAACTTTTTGAGTACCAGTCATTAATGCTCTAGTTGTTCCACTTAGTTTATATCCATATATTGTAACAGCAGCAGCAGTTGGACTTGTTGAACCAATATGTCCTTGTAAGGTAAAAGCAGTTTTATCAGCAGCATTTGTAAATCCTTGCATTGCAAGTCCACCTTGAGATGTATATGTTTGATTAAATGCACCAATAACTCCTGAAGAGTTCAATGATGTAAATGGTGTTGATATTCCTGTATCTTGGAATAATACTGTTACTCTATCAGAATCAGCTAAATGAAACAATGCTTCAGGAGCATTTGTTCCAAATCCTATTTTACCATCAGATTTTACAGTTAAACGCTCTGACCTACTACCAGAGCTAGTACCTGTAACAAAGGATATTCTTCCAGGAACACTTCCTGAACTTACAGTACCATCACAATAAAAATCAATTGTTACAGGGAATTGAGTATTTGTTCCATCAAAACCACCAGCTAATAAACTACCAAGATAATCATTATTAGCAACTGCTGTGGGAGTGGTTAGTGTACCTCTTGACCTTCTCATCTGAAACACTGTCCTATTAGCAGAAGTATTTGATGATGTAAATCCACCTATTATGTTTGCTGCATTTTGTTTAGTTACTAGAGCTGTTGGCAATGTTCCTCCTAAAAATGAAGCATTAGGTGTAATACCATCATCTGTAACATGCAACTTAGCAACAGGTGCTGCTGTTCCTATTCCAACATAAGCAGCAGAGCCATCAACAAACAAGTCATTTGTATTTACAGCAAGGTCTGTTCCATCAAAGGTAAAGTTTGCTGAATAGTCAAAGTCTGTTCCTCCTGCATTAGTGTATGGAATCTGATCATTTGTTCCAAACGATACTCCACCTCCTGAACCATTAGAAGCTGCTGTAATTCTACCTTGTGCATCAACAGTAAGGTTTGTAGAAGTATAAGATCCAGGAGTTACTGCTGTATTGTCTAGTGATATATCATTAGCTGTTAGTGTAAGTCCTGTACCTGCTGTCATATTTGTATCATCTGATATATCCAGTTTTGTACGAGTTAGAACTTGATCCACAAGAGTTATATAGTCAGGTGTTCCAGCTAGTGTTATATCTCCTGTATTAGTTCCAGAGTTTGTACCTGTAATGTCTGATGTAAAGGCAAGTGTACCTGCAGCATCTTGTAGAGTATATATCCTGTCTGCTGTGTTAGTGTTTACAAAGTAACCATCAAAAGTATCAGCTACATTTCTTAACTTCATTGTTCCGTCTTCAAAAGTCTTTATACCAGTATTAGTTTGAGCATCTGCTAGAATCATATCACCTACACCATAAGCTGTACTGTCAACAGTACCATCAGCCTTTAAGAACTCTGTACTTAATCCACCAGTCTTTGTAAATGATAATGCTTCAATATCAGTAGTAGTTACAGCTCCTCTATCAGTTACTAATTGAAGTGTGTCTGGTGCTGTATACTCTAGTGCTGTTTCTCCAACATTTACTCTTACATTTTTTAATGATTGACCCACTTTTGTAATAGGAGTATCTGTAAGTGAATCAAATACTGTTATCCCTCCTCCACCAATAACACTCCCACCTCCAACAGCAGGAATTGACCCCCTAAGATCTACTGTTCCCCCCACCTCTACTGTAACTACTCCTACACCTCTTAATACCACAAGTTTATTTATTAAAAATCCTGTACCAAGATATTCTGTTGGTATTGTATAATCTGCTGTATTATCAGTATCATTTATTGCATTTGTAACATTAGAGTAAGACCCACTAGGAAGATTAAAGAATAGTTTACAATCTTTTGGTTCTTCAGAGATAACACCCCACACAACTAAATTATAATAGTTATTTTGGTTTATTGATGCTCCTGTTGAATCTGTATCAATACCAGTAGTAATTCCATTAGCAATAGCATAAGCTGTTGTAGAATCATTAACTACAAAAGCTGGCTTAGAAGCTGTATCATAAATAGGAAAGGTATGCTCATGTAATTGAGATATAACTCCTGAAGTATATGCTAAATCAATAGTTGCTGCTGATGTACCTTCTGATACTGATTGAGTAAGTACCACTCCATTTTGCCAAGCTGCTGGTCTTTTTCTAATCCACTCATTGATATGAGTTAAATGTCCTTGTCCATTAGTACCTTGTAAGTGGTCTGTATAAGCATGAGCTTTATATACTCCATAAGTTTGTGCTGTTGAAGCACTAGGAACGAGAACTCTAGCAACAGGTGTGTACTGTGAGCCTGTTGGAAAACCAGAAGTGCTTTTTGTTATAGTTCCAGCAGGTGTTATGTATACCCAGTTTTCAACAGGGACAGTATCAGTACCTAAAGTTAAATCTATATTAATTCCACTTGTTACACTTACATAGTCTTGATCAAAGATAAGGGATAGTTTACTATTTGCAGCAAGGCTAATTAGTTGACAATTTACAGTAGTACCATTTGAAGTAATTGCTACCTCATTAGGCTCTAATATTGCTCCATTGTAATACGCATTATTGTCTTGGTCGTTGTTAATAATTCTAAGTTCTGCAAATAAGATACCTGTTGTAGCATTTTGTTTTATAACACCTCCCATTCTTACTTCATAGCTAGGTGATGTTGGTCTAGTTTCTGTATAAGCTCCTGGAACTGTATCAGAAAGGAAAAGTGCTGCTCCTTCAGTATAAGAAGAAGTATCTACACCATTAACATTTCCTGAAGTTGTAGCCCATCCATAAGTTCCTGCTTCAATATCATGTGTAGCAATACCAATTGTATTTAAGGTAGAAGTTCTATCACTAGCATCAGCAAGTCCAACTTCCAACACATCATCAACAGTTACACCTGTAACAGTTACAGCTGCACCATTAGCAATAGTTACTCCATTTCCATTATACACCCTAACTCTAAGCTCTTGTCCAACTTGTAAGGTAGTTTCACTTTCATCATCATATACAGCAAGTGACTTATTTACCTTATCCCACCACAATAACCCTTCAGAATGAATAGGTGTACTAACTGTTGTATCTAATTGTATTCCAGGAAGTGTGATTGTGTTATCAGAAACAGCTCCTCTGTCTGTAACAGTTTGTAGAGTATCAGCTTCAGCAGTTAAATAAGTTGAACTATCAACAGTACCATCAGCTTTCAAGAACTCTGTACTTACACCACCAGTTTTAGTAAATGAAAGAGCTTCTATATCAGTTGTTGTTACTGCACCTAAGTCAGTTACATCTTGTAGAGTTTGAGCTTCAGCATCAGCACTTATTGTAAGAGTTTCATTTCCACCATCATTATTTTCTGCAAAAGTTACTCCTGTTCCTGCTACTAACTTTCCATTTAAATACCCTGCTGTTGTATCATTAGCAGAAACTTTTACTGTATCACCACCACTTCCTCCAGAACTGACTACAGTCACTCCATATTGATCCTCTGTAACAGTAAAGCCTGTACTAAAGTTAATCCCTCCAGTACCTTTTAATTTAGCTATACCTTCAGCATAAACTCTGTTCACTCCATGTGATCCACCAACAGGTAGTGATTGAACTTTTTTTATCTGATCCTCCCACCCTTTTATAGCAGATATATCTAATCTATCATCTCCTTCAAAAGACTCTAAAGTATTTATAGTATTTATAGCAAGTTCTTCAAGATCAGGAGTAAAATCAGCTCCATCTTTTCCTGGAAGTCCTGGAAGTCCTTGTATAGCTTTTGGTGTAGGAATAGTTACATACTTAGCTACATCCTTAGCTGTAATTTTTGGAGTTTCTCCATCTTTACCTTTAACTTTTGCTAAAAATTCTTTGTTATATATTAGAGCATTAGCAACTTCATAAGATTTTGGAACTTCTGGAGTTAATCCATCTTCACCTCTGATAGAATCAACAAAATTCTTATCATTCTTTAGTACACTTGCTACCTCTTGTGGTGTAACTGACTCTCCTTTATCTCCTTTTAATTGTGATACCCCCTTCAGTTCCAGAGGTTTATTTTGAAACTGCTTTAGTTGTAGTAATTTATTAAGTTTATCATTGTTCATAAGGTGTATTATATTAGTTTGTTGTTTTTTTATTTTGAATATATTAAAAACCCTAATTGCTTAGGGTCTTTATTCTACCACCTATTATTTAATTGTTCTATCTGGTTTTCTGTAAGAGTTTTAGCTTCTCCATGTGGTGTCTTCTTTAGCTTATAGTCCTGGAGGTTTACTATCTTTGATACAGAAGCCTTGTGAAGATAGGGAAGTCCCTTGTTATTTAATAATAGTCCATCTCTTACTATTTCTCCAATTGTGTATTCTTTCATATTACCATTTTTTATTATCTTCGGTACTCCATTGGAGTTCCCAAGTCTTCTGCTAATGTTGTGTTCTCGTGGATGTCTTTATAACTCTTGCGTACTTCATACATCCAACACCCCTCTGCGTAGTCGTAAGTTTGACCAACTTCTATATATCTTCCTTTGTATTTTTTAGCTATTTGTTTTTGGGTTAATTTCATATTTTTTTTGTTAGGCTTTTTTAAATTTATAACTTGTATATCCGAAGTAAAGTGTAACTGTTCCATCTTCTTCACTCCACGCACTTCCATAACCTCTAAAATCTCCTTGATCAAATACCATCTTCCCTTTTGTAGCTTTTTCTTGTTCTGTTAGGTATTGTTTTGAGTATTCTCTTCTGATTGAATTTACTTCTTCCCACTCCTCCTTTGCATTTGCATTTATCAGTTTTGTATTATACTCCTCCTTTTTACCACCCTCTTCAAGCCATAACCAGAAGTCAGGAAAGTAAGCTGCTTTCATGTAGTCTGTTTTTCCATAGTCAGTTGCTGCATCCCAAGCATAGTCATCAGTATATTTGTAGTTCCTTTTTACTGTCCACTCTCCCTTTATAATCTCCCTTTTTAGTCTTCCTCTGTTGTATGTATTAGTCATATTTTTTTTTAGAGGGGATCTTTATTAAACTCTCTTAACCCTCTACACTATAAGTATATACGAGTTGCCTACTGTTGTCAAGCATTATAAACAAAAGAAAACAAGTTTCTAATGTTGTCAAATACTTTACTTCTCTCCCTTTAGAACCTTTATATACTCTGAATTATCAATATCTTCTGCGTTAGGAAAGTATTTTTTAAAGTTTGCCTGTGACTCTTTTGTTTGTTTCCTTAGACCTTCAAAGAAGTCCTTTATTTCTTTGTCTGTTAGTTTCTTTTCCATACTATTTCATTATATCCTTAATATTTGCTATTGTCCAGTCTAACCCTCTTTCATTGATAATTCTTTCCATAAACATTGCTTCATTTAATACTTGTTTCTCTGGTATGATTTCACTCTGTAAATATCCCATTAAATCATCTGTATCCACTACACCACCCTTCTTTCCAAATGTTGAATTAGAATAAACTTTAATATCAATTTGATCTCCATACTTTTTAACTAACTTAGGTAATGTTTCTCTAAATCCTGCATGAGTAGTAGCTAAGATTTCTGATGGTACACTTCTGCTTCTTAGTCTGTTAAATAGTGCTGCAAGTTTAGTTGGAGCATAGGTTGCATGTATCTCTACTTTTTTACCTGCTGCTAGTGCTTTATCAATGTTCTTGACTGCTTTATCAAAACTTTTAAGTGTTCCATCAAGTATCAATGACTCATCTGGCAATAGTGGAACTAGAGCTACTTCACTTTTTCCAGATCCAGCACCTCCACCCATCATCTTGACTGTACCTGAAGTATCTTGTTTTAGTGCTTGATCATATAAGTCTTCAATAATTTTAGAAGACTCTGCATGAAGTATTTGTGGATTATCTGGATCATATTTTGGATGTGCTTTTTTAACAGCATCTGGATCTAACACAACAGCTTTTCCATCATCTATCCATCCACCAGCCTTCTCATCAAACTTTTTTCCTGATAGTATTTGCTTTTGTACATCAGCTACTAAATCATCAGAATATTGTTTTAATCCTAAAGTCCTTGCTGTAGAAGTTGATACAACATCATCTGCTGTTTTCATAGGATTACCTAATAAGTCATCAAGCATTCCAGTAGTACCACTTTCACCACGAGCTGCTCTTATTAGTACCTTTTCTGCATCAAAGACTCTATCTTTTGCAAACTCAAAACCTCTACCAATCAAACTTGTTGGATCTCCTGATAAAATTCTAGCAGTATCAACACCTGCTTTTGATATTTCTTGTCTGAATAAGTTCTTTTGACTTGCATTACCAACATTATCAACAGCAAGTTTCATCATAGTTGCGTGGTCTTGTAGATCAATTCCTGTATGTTTTTTAATTGTATTTACAATAGCTCTTGCTTCTCCTCCTCTTCCTGACTCAAGCACTCTTAGCATGTACTCTCCTCCTGCTTTTCTATCTGTAAAACTTCTTATATCATCTAGTGCTTTTATAAACTCTGTATATTCTGCTAATTTTAATGCTTCTTCTGGTCCAACTACTTCTTCAGCAATTTCTTTAATTTTTCTTCTCATTACTCTAGCTGTTGGTTCAATAGCACTTGATGTATCTGCTGCTCTTTTAGAAAAGTTTATCTTTTGTTGTACTAAGTTTCTGTAGTCAATTAGATTTGTTAGTGTAGGATCAGCTTTTACTATTTGGAACTCATCATAGAACTCTTGTAGAGCCTTTATATCAGCATCACTTCCTACTTGTTTTATCTTTCCTTCAATTCTTACTACTTGACCTGCTTCATCTAACTGCAATCCTAATCTACCAAGTTGATCAGCAAATAAGTTATCTGCTTCTTTTATCATAGCAGGGGGTGCTACTTCATCAGCTAATCTTATTCTTGCATCACCAATCTCATTTCCTTTACTATTTAGTTTTATTTGCATATCATCTGCTGCTTTTCTTGCAAAATCACCAGCATACTCTGCAACTCCTGGAGCATCTTTTGTTACATTACGAGTTTTTGCTACATCAATATAATCCTGCATCATTCCTTCTTTACCTAAAATTTGAGCTTTATCATCAGGAGTTAATCCAATTGATCTTTCTCTCATTGTAATATCAGGAGCAGCTTCTTCAGCTAGTCTTCTTGTTTCTGAAAGTTGTGTATCTTGGACTTGTTTAGCTACAACATCATCAACAAAATCAGCATCAGTAAATTCTATTTTTGTTTGATTTGGAAGAGTTACAGTTTCTTTTATAGCAGAATCAGTTTGCTTAGCAGTTTGCTTTAAAGCAGAATCAGCTTGTTTAGCTATTGCAGTTACAGCATTATCAAGTTTACTTATTCCTTGTTTTGACAACTTCCACATTGTCCCACCTCCTGCTACATCAAATAACCCTTCTGCCCACTCAAAGGAATCTTGTAGAGCAATCTTAGTTTTAGGATCTAAAGCATCATACTTTGCCATCAGTTTTATAACTTGATCTGTTTTTGCTGCTTCTTCTGCAAGAGTGCTTATCCCTTGCAACATATTATCTTCTTGTTCTTTAGAAAAAAGTGACTTAACAGCAAACTTTACAGGCTCTTCAACAAACATTCTTGATAATGTAGAAGCAGTTGTTGCTCCTACTCCAGTAATTTTTTCAGCAAGATTTCTTTCAGGATCTTGTGTTTTAGCTGCTCCCCTCTGAATACCACTTTTATATTGATTGAATATACCTTTTGGTAGATCTACCACTTCTCCCATCTGCTCTTTTAATCTGCCTCCAACATCAATTTGGTTTAAAAACTCTCCTGTCAACATTTTAGCATCAGTCATAAACTGACTTTTTCCTTTAAGTGTTTCTTTATTAGCTTCTTCTCTTGCTATAGTAGAAGGTTTATTTAGTCTATTGTTACCAAGATAACCACCAATCTCATCAGCAGTTCTTCCTTGTTTAAATAGTTCATCTATTTTTATTTTTTCTTCTGGTGTATAAGTAACCATAATACTAATTAATTATTTGACTCTTCTAATAATAGCTCTCTCTCTCTTTCATAAAGGAAGTCCATATCATCTGTAGATAACCCTTGAAGCATACCTGCTGTATCTAATACACTTTCATATTTAGTTATCATCTCATCAATAAGTAGACTTACATATTCTTCTGAACCTCTTATTCCTACTACCTTTCCTGTTTTTTCATCTCTTATTGCTAAGCCTTCTAATACATTAGAAGTTGCTCCTACTTTGTTCATATCAGCATCAGATACAGGAGTTAGAGGGATTTCAAGTTGACCTAGTGCATCAATAGTTAGGTTAGCTAAAATATATTCTACATCTCCTAAGAAGTCTGCCTTGTCTGAAAATCTAATTTCTGTACTAAATTTACCTTTAGTCAGACCATCCATTCCAGCTGACCCAATAGGAGATCTTTCAAAAGGAGTTGCTCCAACAGCACCTCTTAACCCTGCTTCATTTTTTTTCAAGCGATCTAATTTTTTTAAATGTTCTGTAGCTTTAACAGATGATTTTTCAACCCTTTCTATTTCTTCTTGTTTTTCAGCAGAAAATTCTCTTGGATCATATCCAATTTGCTCTATAGCCATAGGATCTCCAGCACTAGCTAACTCAAATAGTTTTCCTCTGTTAGTTAAATTAGCAGAGAATAAACTTGCTTTTTCTTGTGGTGACATAGCAAGATTACCAGCAAGTTTTCTAGCTTCATTTAATGAACCAGCATTTGATATATTTTTTAAAGTCCCCTTTGATGCTCCATTTAGAACAGCATTACCATAAATTTCTTGGATAGCAACTAAGTCTGCTTCTGCTTTTTCTATCTCTTTCAATCTTATATCAGCTTGTTTTTGTCTAGCACTATCTACTTGCTTATATGCTCTGTTTAAAAACACTCTTTCATTCTCAAGTGCATTTTGTTGTGCTTGTTGTTTTACTTGCATACCTAAGATAGCCATCTCTTTTGCATCTTCCAGGCTTCCTTCTTTAGCAGTCTTTATAGCTGTATTAGTTGCAATATTAATTCCAAGTAAAGCTCTCTCTCTTGCTACTTGTCCACGAGCTATTGAAGATTGAATCCCTCTACCTTCACGAATAGCATCATGTAACTTTTGAACTTCTCCTTGATCTTGTGCAATCATTATATTTAATGCTTCTATATCTCTTCTAGTTTGTGGATCAATTTGTTTATCTATAAGAGATTGTGTTTCTGCAATAAATCCTTCAGCAACACCTTCTGTATCAGTCCTATCTCTTACTCTTTGTTCACCAAGAACAGCATCCATTTCAGATTGTTCAACTGCTTCTTTTGCCATGTCTTCTTGTACTTTAGTAAGAGCTTGCACTTTTGCTTCTGCACTTTGAGTTTCTATTTGAGGTACTTCAACAGCTACAGGACTATCAACTGCATCAAGTTCTATAACCCCTTGATCTATAGGAGCTTGTTGTTGGATTTCTGGTGTAGAAGCATTAACAGCATTAGCATCAAGGCTTGCTTTTAAATCTGATACTTCTCCTGTTGATGAATTTGGTGATATAGGTAATTTTGTAAGTGTTTCTGCCATGTTGATATGTTAAATGATTGTTAATATTTATTTTGAATTATGTTAATGCTGACCAATCTGTACCAGTATAAACATAAACAAAAGTTCCATCGAACCTTAGTTCTCCTTTCTTTGCCCTGCCTCCTGTTTTTTTTATTGGAATAATGAGACCACCACTTGAAAGATCTAAAGTAGTGTTTTCTTTTTTAGATGGCCCAATTCTTTTTTGAAGCTGAAGTGCTTCTTTTAATTGTTTCTCAAGATCCAATATTTTTTTTTCCATCTCTTGTGGACTAAGCATAGTTGTTTGTTAGTTCTTCATAACGAGCCTTGAATCCTGTTATAGCTGAAGCTCCACCCTTTGATTCAATCTTATATTGAATCTCCTTATATATTGGAAGCGCTGTTCCATTAGATGTTATGTTTGTATATTCTTTTGATAATGAATCAGCTGTTGTATTTTCTCCGATCTTTGTCCAAATCTCATCACCATCTTTTCTATAATAAACTGCTATAGATTGTCCTTCTGATAGTTTTTCATGTGTTATTTGAACTGCTACAAGTTTCTTTTGTGTTTCTGAATCTCCAGTTGATTGATCATCCCTTCCATTGAATACTTTTGTTATAATTTCTGATGTAAGATCATAATCTCCAGTTAGTGATTCAACTGATCCATTCTCTGAATGAATAATATAAGGGATATTACCAACAGAAGTTAAGTAATTAACATTCTTTCCAGGAGTTTCTGCATATAGTGCAAGTGAAATTTCTTCTGTTACTTGGTTCTTTGATAAAGACCACAGACCTTCAAGGAATTCAGTTAATTCAGGATTTGTTGGAATCTTTGCATAAAATAGGGTAGTGAAACTATCGATAATAGCTGTATGTTGTCCAACTGGTTGATCCCAACTGTTGGTATAATAACCATCCATTGATCCTTTAGCTTCTATTGTGGCATGAGTGCTAAAGTCTAGTCCATTTAGTTTCCTAATGTCCATAGTTTTACGAGTTCCTGACTTACTATCATCATCAATAAAGTTATTCACAACTGCCATCAAAGTTCCACCAACATTTGCTACAACCCTACCTTTACCACGACCAAGATCAAAAACCTGATCTGATTCCGGATCATTCAATCCCCAGTATTCAACCCATGCCTTATCATTCTGTGTAGAGATGAAGGCAAGAGAATCAATAAAGTTATTCATTGATTGAATGGTACTGAAAGTGTTTAATTGTTCTTCACTGGCAGATGATGAGGTCACAGAGTATACATCAGAATAAAAACCTAAGTAGTTTTGTTTATCTTCCGGTTGTGCCATCATAGGCATAGCTCCTGAAATAACACCAAGAGTTCCCATCACATCAACAGTAGGATCATATCCATTAAAAGTGTTATAAGCAGCAAAATAAGCGATTCCTTTTTGATCCTGCGCTGTTGTATTTACAAAAAGAGGATTACCATTATTAGGTAACATTTTTCCATTAGTTGGATACCATGTTAAGTTTGTAGCTGTTCCACCATAGTTAGTTAAAATTCCCCAAGTATCTCCACTAATTTCTCTTCTCCAAATACCAATACCATCATAAATAGGTGTTATTGCTGAATATAATTCCTCTGTTCCAACTGTCCAATAATTAGCATTGTCCATCCACATATCATAGATAAGTCCGGCAACTTCAACTGTTATTGGATCATTCCAATATTGAACAAAATCAAATTTTGCATTAGCATTCCCTTGTATTCTATTTTGGTTAGCAAAGAAGTCAAGGTTACCAGCAATACTTCCTGATCCATCAAGAACTCCATTTAAATATAATTCTACTTCTGTTGTAGGCCCTGATGTTTCAATCATTTTAACAACAACTAGATACTCGGTATTAGGTTGAAGTGTTGTGGAACAACCAAATGCAATATCTGTACCAGTACATCTTATGTTTACAGCAAATTTTGATGCAGCTATAGATATATCAAACCCACCATCAAATAATACAAAATAATCATTAGTAATAGAATCTCCTGTTGTAAATAATGCAACCATTGTACCATCATCTCCGGTAACAAATTGTGTTGAGTCTGTATAAATATCACTTGCTAAAGCATATTCTAATTTAGCACCAGGAACAAAAGTTGGATTTGGAGTTGATGGATTATCAAAATCAAAAGCATTTCTACCATAGTTTATATCATCATTCTCTAACCATGCACATGCTTCGAAACCATCAGAAATGCCCTCTAAATTACCAGTTCCAGTATGTGGCCCAGATGTTGCTCCATAATATAGATATATATCATCATAATTAGCAACCAAAATATACCCAGTTTTTGCAACTGCATCAAAATTACCAACATAAAGTTTAATCTCATCGCTAGATGTCCCAAGAGTTGCAGTTAATCCTGTTGCATTATCCCAGAAGTTTGCTGGCATATTAGATAGATCAAAGAAGTGTATTTTACCTGTACTTCCTGATGCTGTCAGTCTTACTCTATATGGCCAGTTAGGAGCAAGCCAGTTTGTTATTGCGCTACCACAAGCATATAAATAATCTCCTGAAGCCTCTACAGATTTGAAACCTATTGCTTTATCTTCTGTAGAAACTTCACTCGCCCAACCTTTTACTGGGATAGCCTTAAGAGGATCAGAGAATATATCAAATCCTTTTACCATTTCAAAAGCACCATCACTAACTAATCGTGATGAGTTTCTGATACCCTTATCAAATCGTGTGATTTTGTCATACCTTGTTTTAGCCATTGTAATTAGTCATTACATCTAAAATAGATTTCCACTCATCTCTCTCAGCAATAAGTAATTCATTATTAACTATTTGTTTCTCAATCTTATTGAGTTTTCGTTGAACCTCATCAATAGTATATTCCTTATCAGCAGGAACAGATATTTCTATTGTGAATACACCATCATTATTTTTGTCTTTAATTTTCATAGTATGAGTATATTATTGTCTAATAATTTATTTTGGTTCGTTTGTAATTGTTGTACTTGGTTTATCCTCATTGAACATCTTCTGAATAAATGTTCCAGGAAGTTTGAATGAGTAGTTTATTGACATTTTAACAGCATTGATAAGCATCATTATAACTGTTGTTGGTGATATTCCGGATAGTGATAAGTTTACTCTTGATGTAGTTGTAACTGTTACCGGCACAACTTGTTTTATAGCCAGAGTAAATCCAACCCAAGAAGAAGATGTTCCACCTCCAAGATTAGTCCATGCTCCAGGGTCTTCTGCACCTGATCCTGACCAAACCTTTGTTGCCATTACAGATGTTATTTGTACTCCAACTACACCTGAATTATGATCCCTAAAAGTGTTTCCATATCCTGTGAGACTTGCATTTCTACCACCATATCCAGATATTTCTTCATGAGAAACTCCCATACTTACAACAAGTGTTTCTGCCGTCAAAGGTGTGATACTTGGTGTATCAATAACTCCTGTATTTATTCCACTTCCACTTGTTGTAGTAACATCAAATGGTTGAGATGTATCAATACCTCTAAAGACATAAACTTTTATTTTATCTGCATTACCTGGAGAAAAAACCTCAATACTTGTATCGGGTGTTGCTGTCATCACTTTATAATAAAGAGCCTGACCAGTACTATATGAGTCATTTCCCGACTGATACCCTATCAATGTATATCCTGTCACATCATAATCTACAATATCTGTTATTACACTATATTTATCAATAGAAACTATTACCAAATCACCTTCTGTTGGAGCTGATGTTTTACCACCAGTTAATGATTCAAGTGATACTGTTGTACCTGATGATGCTCCTGTTGTTACTGAATCAGTAAATCCAACCACCTTCACTTTTGTTGAATAACCTGGATTTTCAGGCCTAAGTGCATAAGTTATTGAAGCATTTCCTCCATATCCACCTTCCTCAAATAATGCAGTATAAGTCTCACCACTCTTCATTAACATTGATCCAACTCCACTACCAGCAGCACGAGTGCTACCATTTCTCATTAACTGCATTTGATAATCAGCAAACTGAACCCTTGGATATGGATTGTTGGTAGCATCTTCCATACCATATCCTCCAAAAGCTACAACCACAGCTCCATCTGTAGAAACTGTTAATGGCAATCCTGTCAAATCATATTCAGCTCCAGAATATGTTACCGGAGTAACATCCATTGGAGTTGTTGAATCAACACCTCTCCAAACCTGAACATGATATGTAGCTTCATATGATGTAGAGAATGATGGTATTATAACATCTGAGTCCACAACTTCTCCCATGAATTTATAATAAGCACTAATAGCGACTCTTCTTGCAGAGTTTCCACCTGATCCTGTTTCGGTATCTATTGTTATATAGTCAGTGTCACTTAATTCAAGTGGAATAAGTGTACCTCCACCAATAGTCATGTGGACAATTACAACATCTCCAGTAGAAGGGGAAGTATCAAGACCACCTGTTAAGGCTCTTAGATCAACTGTAATTGGAGATGTTCCTGTTGATACTCCATCTATTCCACCTACATATTGTATTGCCATAATAATTTTATACTAAACTTACACTGATAATCCCTGTTGCATCCCAGATAATTTTAAATGGTTGTGTTGCCGGTGTTTGATTCCCACCAAAATCTAAGAATCCTATAAGAGGAGAAGTTGCTGGTGTTCCAGTATCTTTGTAAATTACTGCTCCTGCAGTAGTAAAGATTGCTCCATCCCACTCAACATCAGCTGCATCAAATACTCCTGCTGTTATTGTTGGTTCTGTAATAGTCTTGCCTCCTGCTGTATATCCTGTCCCTACTATTTCATCTGTTATATCATCAAAGAATTCGTGTGATGCACTGAATGTATAAGCTGATTCAACTAAAGCAACCTTGATTGTATCGTTTGTCAAGTCTATGTTTGCTCCTAATAAATCATCTGTGTATGATGTATATCCTGTAAATGTTACTGCCATAATAATATTGTTAAGTTTCTAAAATGGATCTTCATCCCCTGCTATTAATTGTTTGTTATCTGTTACATTCTTTGCTCCGAAGTAGTCAGATATTTCTCTCTCCATCTCCTGTCTTTGTGTTCTATAGTTTAAATATTTCTGTTGGTCTTTGCTTCTACACCATCTTTCACAATTATATAGCACAAAATACTCATGATACATTTTTGCGAATCCTGGTTCAAAAGTAGTGTCTGTTGAAACTACATGCTGTGGAGATCTTTGGAAGAATAATCTCATAGCATTAGCTCTTGTATAATCTGGAACAGGATCTAAGAATAATGAATCTCCCATCCAGTCTGCAACATAAGGTGTTCCAGGATCAGAATCTCTTCTTCTCAATCCTATTGAACCATCATCTCTAATATCCAAAATATCAAGATCATTTACATTTCCATTCTCATCTTCAATAGTTACTGCAAGGAGTTTCAATATCTCTACTTGGTTTCCATCCTCCAGGATTTGATATGCTCTTTGTCCTGAAGTTATATTAACCGTAGCAATTGGTTCATCACCATGATTAGTGTCATCCCATTGTGCATCATCATCAGAACCCATCACAATATGTGCCATTTTGTCTATACCTCTGTTTGTTGATCTTGCTAATTTTGTCAATGGATATTGTTCAATAGTAAGACTCAACTCATCCAGAGTATTGTTTACAATTGAATCTTCTCCTGAATTGAATTTCATAAAATAATGATTGATTAGTGGTTAATATGTGGACACCAGTTTCTGATATGCACATAGCAACCCCCAAAAGGGTTAACTAGTAGTTTTAAGCAACTACAGGTACATCTACAAGCATGTTTACTTTTTCTGTAAATAGCTTTGTTCCATAGTCAATACGAGATACGACTGATATTCCTGATCTGTTGTCTGGATCATTCTCATCAATCATAATATCTCCAAAAGTAGTATTTAGAATACCTAGATCAATTGTTCCATATACTCCAAATAGTAAGTGAGTAGTTGATGTTTCAGTTGTAAGAAGGTTAGTTTCATACACTCTGAATCCATTAACTACAGGTACTTTACCTTTTACAAGTGCATCATCAGCAAACACGAATCCGTTTGCTTGTGCGAATGCTACCAGTAATTCGTAACGAGCTGGATCAAGTAGTGCGAATCCTCCCTTGTTCTTTAGCTCTGTAAGTCCCTTATCTTCTACGATCTTTGTTCTTGCAACTCTAAAGATGTCATCAATGTTTGTAGCAGTAACTGTAATATCTCCAGCTCCTTCTCCAATATCAACTCCATCAATTGTATTCCCTGCATTAGCATATTCTGCCCATGCTGCTGCTTCAAGAGTATCAAGCAAGATTTGTGCTTGTCTTGTAGCTCTTTCCATTTGCATGTCATACCCTGTTTGTGCAATGTCAGCTCTATCAATGAACTCTGGTGATACATAAGTTGTAGCAATCTCAAGAGTTTCATTTGTAACTGTCCAATCATTGTATGTATACTGTGCTCCTCTTGTGTAAGAGTCAGCTGTAGCAACATTTTGGTAAGGGTTATTAATTGTCTTTCTTTCTGTGTAAGTAATAGTACAGATCTCATCCCAGTATTTTGCTTCGTCTAGTTTCTCCTGTAGCTTTACTTTCCATTCTTCTTTATAAACGACTGTATTTGCCATATATTAATGAATAGTTAATTGTTAAATTTGTTCTTACTTTTTAATGAAGAATATCTTGCATTAACAACATCTCTTCTAAGTTGAACATTCTCTTTTGGAGGTAGTTCACCTTTGTTAATCCAGTATGTAACTTCATCTTTAGTTGTACTCCCTCTCTTCTTTTTAGTTGGTAAAGCATCTGCAACTTTTCTAGCTTCTTGCAAGCTACTTATCCTTTCTTTTATAAAAGAATCATTTACTGCTTCGTCTAGGTCCAGTCCCATATTCTTTGCTAACTTTTGTACTTCTGCTTGATCATTAGCATCAGTATAACCAGCTGAATTTAGAAACCCCTTCTCAATTAGAGAAGTATCAGGAGCATCCTTCTTTGTAGAAGTCTTGCTCTTTAAACGATCTCTCTCTGCTTTATAACGAGATAACTTTTCAGTCATTTCTCTATGCTCTTCAGCTGTTAAAGTAACTTTATCTGTTTCTTCAGAGTCTTCATCTTGTGAAGTTTCATCTGTAGTATCAGCACCAGTATCTTCAAACTTTTCTTCTTGCTCATTTAAGTTTTCACTCATGTTTTGTCATGTTAGTTAATATCTCATTTTGATAGGTTTTGTCCTAAGTAGTTTACTACTATACAAAAGTTCCGATCTAGGTATTAGATCACTTTTACAGTCTAAACTACACTATTTTTTTATTTTGAATCTTCTTCTTCCTCTTCTGATACTATTTCTTCAATCATATCAAAAACAGTATCAATCTTAGCTGGAGTAATATCTATTGAAGCAAGAGCTAGAGCTTCTATAAGAATCTTTTTAAAAGCCTGCTCTTGATCTTCCAATAGTAAGAACTTATTGATAATGTTTTTATCTTTATCTGTTACTATCATATTATTGTTGTGGTTCAGCTCCCATACTTGTTTCTGGAACTTGAGTTGGTGCTGTAGCTTGAGGAGCATCAGGGATTGATAATGGACTAATTCCAACACCTTGCATCAATTCTTCTAGTGCATATCTTGTTTGAGGGTTAGCTTGAATTTGAGGATTAGCTAGTAAGTTCATTATGTCTTGTTGGTTAGCTAGGAAGGCTCTCTTGTCTTTCCTCTCATCTGTAATACTTAATCTTAACTTATCATCTGCATCTTCAAAAAGATAGTCAAACTTTCCTTTAGAAAAGAATCGTGACATCTTAGTCTTCTTTAATCTCTTCATTCCTTGACTGATCTCAAAAGCCTTCTCATCTGCAATAATACCCCATCTCTCTTCTGCTGATACATCATCATATTCTCCAGAAACCAACTTATCAAATATCTTTAGTGAAGAATAATGTTCTGTAGCATCTGCATCAATTCTTCTTAGCTCTTCAAGTGAGAACGATCCTTCTGTTATGTCTTTCTTTCTAGCTCTCTTTACAAGAAAAGGAATTACATCTTCTCTATATAATTTTCTAAAGAATAAGTCCATCTCTTCTCTTCTTTGTTGATGTGGACTGTTAGCTTGATTAGCTTGTAGAACTAATCCTCTAAGAGTTTGATTTGATGGTAGATCTGCTCCTGTATTAGCAGCAAAAACAGAGTTAGCTTCATTAGCTGTTGTCTTCCAGGACTCTATGTTGTTACCAAAATTAGCCATTGCATTAGGCATAAGGTCTAACTTTGTATATGGTTTACCATCAGTATGCTCCAGGATTGTTCCAGAGTTCATCTTATCAACATTTCTTCCTTTAGCTTTGTTTCCTTTTGGTGTTTGTAGTAGAACTTTACCTGCTAGATCCATTGCCTTCTTTTCTTGTAGAGTATAATAGTTGGTCCAGGCTTGAGGTTCAAAAGTTCTCTTTCCAAGTCCTACTCCAAGTTCTCCTCTTGAGTTCTTTCCATACTTCAATCCATAATATACAGGCTTTGTTTTCTTAGCACTAAATAATCTTATAGGATCTTTGTCTTTGTCTTGCTTCTTAGATACTTCACCATCTTGAGAATCTGTATCAATCAATGTATAGATAAATACATAATCATTGAACACAAACGAATCTTCATCCTCCCAGTCTTCACCATTAAAATCTAAGTATTCCTTCCTTGAAGCAATCCCATGAAACTCAAATATGTCAAATACTTCTTCTTCTCTTGCCATTAGTATATCAATTCCATCTTGCTCCCATCCTTTTGTATCAATTAGATCAGCTTTGTTCATTGGATATTTCTCTACCTTATCACCATTCTCAAAATCATCAATATCTGGATAGAAGTTTGCCCACTCAACAGCATGATAATTTAATGAGTTGTTTCCTCTCTCTGCTTTTAACCAAGCATAACCAAAATCACTTCTTGTTGCTTTAAACTCATCAATAGTTTCACCCCATGAAACTTCTTCCATCCATGCTTCATTCTCTCTGTTCACAATAAAAGCTAGAGGGTAATACTTAGGAAGTACAGGCTCAAGTGAAAAGTCTTTTGTATCAATATCTTCTGCAGCTTGTGCAGTTTCTCTTATAAGATTATATATATCTCTGTATGGTTTTCTTTTACCATTCTCATCCTCCTGACTTTTTGGATGTATCATAGCTAACATTAAAAAGGTACGAGCTATCTCTTCCTTTGGTTTGTATTCTACTCCATCATAAATTTCTGTTTTCCCTGTGTCCCATTTAGTAATATGTGATTGTGTTCTTGAGTGTATTAACATAAGTGTCACTATAAATTATTAAAGTTTTTTATTTTGAATTAGAATACATCATGTTGATTAAAACTATTTCTCAATCTCTGTTCTTCTAGTCTATCGTACATTTCATCAATCTGCTCTGATACTCCTGCATGGTTTCTCATCTGCCATCCAATAACAACAGCAGTCAGAAGATCATAATGTCTTGTTGCTAGTTTAGTTGCAGATTTGTAATTCTCCATATCAACAAGTGAGTAATACTTCATCTCCTCCAGGACTCTTCTATCATGGATAGTTACTTCACCATTCTCAAAAGCTGACTTGAACTCATAGAACATATTAGGTTTTGACTTAGCTGTTGTTGACCATCCAAGAACTGTTGTTACTTTATCAATTACTAATTCTCTTCTAATATGTCTGTAAACATTCTCATATATCATCTTCAATGCAGTAACAGTTGACCCTCCCATTGTATTATTATTCTCTGGAGCAACAATACATCCACCAAACATATCTCCTTGTCTTTTAATCTCATGTGCAAATACATCAGGAGCAATAGTATTACAAACATAAGTTCCTATCAGTTCTCCTTTGGTAAAGTTCCATATAGCTGTAGTAGAAGCATCCAAGCCAAGTCCTGAAGCAACATCTCCTCCAATACCATATCTCTCTCCATGTTTCATCATATCTTGCCATAACCATAACTCTCCTTGTATTCTTTTTGGATCAGTACATTTCAAGAGTTGTGCTTCAACCATATCTCTATCAAACAATAATGAGTCTGACCTTGAAGGATTGTTCATCATCTCTGCTTCAAAATTATCAATCTCTCTTTGCTTTCCTTCAATAGAAACCTTCCCTGTTTCTAGTGCTTCTTTATCAGTAAAACAATATTTCTTATCCCATGTTATATCTCCTCCTATAACTCTTCTACCTTCATAGATTGGATTTTCTACTAGAGGTATATCTCTTGCTATTGCTCTTGGATTATCTATTAGTTTATTCCAGATATGTGCTACTGATCCTGACTCTGTAATATAGTTACATAGATATAGAATAGAAGCTGTTGGACTCATTCCAGCAATAGCTTCATCAATGTGACCAATTACCTGTTCAGTCTTAGCAATAGAATCTTTTGTAGTGTTAGTTTCAAAATCATCAAACACAAACATGTCAGGTCTGATCTCTCCAAAAATTCTACCTCTGACTGACTCTTGTGTAGAGTGAGCTTCAACTCTTATCTCATTAGTAGTGATAAAGTCTGATACTCTCTTCTTAGTCTTCTTATCATGATCCTTTGCTTCATTGTATAAGTGACCATAGTCCGAGATAATCATCTTGTTAGTTTGCAGCCAATAAGCTATATCAAATAGAGCCTGCTCTGCATTTTTTTTATCAAAACTATCCCAGTTGATATATCTCTTAGTCTTATAGCAGATTGCATGAACTATCATTATTTTTGCTAGTGATGTCTTAGCTGACTCCCTGAAGGCTCTGTGCATCACCTGGTTCACATCTCCTTTGAATAGGATCTTATAATCATTGTATATCTCCTTGTGAAACTTTGCCATTGGAAAAGTGAAGAACTCACTAAAATAATAAATAGCAAAATACATAGGTTCTTTTTGAAACAGATAATACCTCTCTTCTTTTGAACCCTTCAGGATTATATCTTTTATCTTTTCATGTCTAGTCTTTTGAATCATCTAAAATGTTATCAATTATACTCTTTGTCTTTTCATTGACTTCAAAGTCAACTTTAGACTCTGAAACTTTACGATCAGCATAACCATGATTAGATGATAGGATTAACTTAGCTATTGTAGAATTATACTCATTAGATAACCCTTTATCCAATAATCTATTCTCTTGTTCATGTAATAATTTGTTTAAAGATACGGAAAATTTTGGATGTTTTTTCCACTCTTGAACAGTATCTTTATTGACTCCAAGATGATTTGCTAATCCAGCTGTTGTTGGTAACTTTACATTTAGACGATCTTTTTCATCATAACTATCCTGACACAATTTTAGATACTCCAAAACTTTTCCTGGAGTTACATCTGGATCATATTTTGTAGGTCTGCCAAGTTTAGCCATGATGTTTTATTTTAAGTCTTTTAAAATCTTTTTTATCTTCTTCTTTTTACTTACCTTCTTTTTTTTCTTTGGCACTACCTTTATCCTTCTTTCCATCACTTTCTCCCTTGCTGTTTTTATTAATTTCATCATCTGTAAATAATTTTATTTTGGCTGTTAATGTTGTTAGTGAGGGTTCTAAGACAGCAGCTATTCTTATCTTATGCTTATCTTGCAAAACCTCTAACTCCTTTGTAAACAATTCTATCTTTTTATTTTCATCTTTTATCTCTTTATTCTGCATAAGCTAATACTTTATTTAATGTTAACTCTTCTAACTCTTCATAATTTACACCTTCTAAGTGTGCTATTGATTGTGCTGTATAACTTTTGTTATATGTACTCTTAGCATCAGCACTAAGAAACTCTACCTCTGTTGGTATTACAATGTTAGCAGTACAAATAATAAAGTCTACTTCTCCTATAGTTTTAATCTCTAGGTTTGTTCTTAGGTTTGCGTTTGGGTGTACTTTTTTTAACTGGCTTAGGTTCATACTTTTTATAATTAGTTGTTAATTCTCTATGGAACATTTTTAATCTGACATTTGGATTTTGGTTACTGATCCTACAGTCTACAAGACGATATTTTAATGCAATTCTTTCAGGGACATCATACACATCAAAATCAATTTTTCTCTTCATCTTCTTTAGAGCATAGTACCTTTCATGTCCAAGTATTATTACTCCTTCAGGGTCTACAATGATAGGTAAAGGATTTTTAGCTATCTTCTCCCTCATTACTGCTCTTGTTGCCATCACTTTAGAAGTGATGTCAGAGATTGGATGTGGTTTTATGATCATCTGTGAAGTTCTTATAACATCTATTAATAGTTTCTATAGGAACATCATACTTTAGAGCTATCTGGTTAGTATTAAAATTCTTGGTTCTAATTATTGTATGTACTAAGTAGCCAAGAAACAGCTCTGATTTTTGATACTCCTGGTAAGTTTTATTGTAGCACCTATATTTACTAGGATCTGCATTAAGGTAGTGATATACAGAAGTTGGATTGATCCCGTACAATTTGTGATAAAGTCTTCCAATCGTGATCCTTTTAGCTCCACCAGAATACATCTTAATAGCAAAACGAATCTGTTTGTTGGTTAACTTCTTGTTCACATATTAATTATACCACCTGCTCTAAGTTATGGCAACCAAAAAACACCCCTAGTTTAAAGAAGGGTGTCTTTCAGTTAAAAAAAAATATGCAAATATGTAGAGGTTTGGTCCTCCCTATTTGAAAATTGTGTAGAGCAGAAGCTCCACCTCTATATACTAACATGTTGTAAGTTGGATTGCAAGTGTAGGTTTAGTGTAGTTTTAGTGTAGTTTTGAATTGGAAAGATACCCAGTAATACCAACATATATTACAGTTTTAGTGTAGTTTTGAAGAAAAATAGCTCAAACCTTTTTAATTATAGTATATTATACGGTATTTATATATATATAAAAATATAAAAGGTTTAAGATATAAAACTCCATTTCTACACTAAATAGGAAAATACCCTTTATTTGCAACCTACTTTACACATTCAAAACTACACTAAAACTACACTAAAACTACACTAAACACCTCAAAACTACACTAAAAACCTTAATTTTACACTAAAAAAACAAAAAAGAGCATTTGGAAGTAGTAGCACTACCTTCAAACACTCTTAATTGTTGATTACAAACACGAAAAAAATAACATGCTGTACTATTATTATACACATTGCAAACTCTGTGTCAAACTTCTTTTTCCACATTATACCATTTTTTCTTCCTTGCTCATGGATTAAATTTTTGTTATTATGAATAACATGATTACTAATATAATAAAAAACAACATGCACGATGACACAATTAAGAAGTTAGTAGAAGCAGGATATTCTTTTTTTAATATCCAAAGTCAAACAAAAAGAGTTTTTGCAAAGTGGAAACATTTTCAAAAAAGAAAACCAACATTTGATGAAATAAAAGAGTTCACAACAATGAGATACCAAAACTATGCAATTGTGTGTGGTGAGATTAGTGATCTTGTTGTGGTTGATGTTGATACTAAGAATGGAGGTGATCCAACCCCTTTCCAGAATCGTGGCTTTTATGAAGTAGCAACTCCTTCAGGAGGTTATCATTTTTACTTTAAATAT
>Ga0070748_1000350_pt1 | contig 23092 bp, 10 predicted proteins | sample VirMetDEL_Nov_12_FD_77015 | JGI IMG/M metagenome (GOLD analysis project Ga0070748, IMG submission 77015) | Aqueous microbial communities from the Delaware River and Bay under freshwater to marine salinity gradient to study organic matter... | ecosystem: Environmental > Aquatic > Marine > Coastal... | reverse complement strand
TCTTTACCATCTACAAAGTCAAATACAGATTGAACAGCGTTTTTTCTTTGATCTTCAGTAAGATCAGGTCTTCTTTTAGTTAATTGCTTCTCATAAACATCTCTATGAGCTTTAGAGAACTTAATTTGAGAATACACGCTAACATCTCCCGCGCCATCTATAGCTGCTGTAACGTCTCCTATTGCGTTACTCTTAGAAAATTTAAGATTAACCTCTCTACCGATTGCAGCTGCTAATTCAGCGGTGCTTGACGGGCTAATACCCATGTCTGCAATTTTTTCTTGAACCTCAGCAGACTGCTCAGCTTCCATCGTAGCATCAGTAATCAAACTGTTTGATATTCGCATTGCAATACCATCTTTTCTAGTACCTTTTAAACCTTGTCTAGCACCGGTAACCGGATTGATACCCGGTTGATCAGCCCAACTCACAAGTTCATTTGGTGTTGGCATTATCTTATCGTATAAAGAAGGTGAGAAAGCACCTTTACCAGTTTTCTTGTCTTTTGTAATTTTGTTTAAAGCTTCTGGGGGTAATTGCTCTTTATTTACAGCATCTTGCACTTGCTCTATAGAAGTTAACGTTTTAACAAAATTTGTAAAAATTCTATCGACCTCAGGGGTATTTCTTTCCATTTGAACTAAATCAGCTGTAGATATATTTTCAAAGATAGCTTCTCTATGCTTTTTTAATTGAGATATGTAAATGTCTTTAGTACCTCTTTTTACATAAGCATCAGCAACACCGTAAGTTAAGAAGTTTTTGATTTGCTTAAACAAAGGGCTGTTAAGACTAGCATATTCTTTTTTCATTTTAGCCACTATAGCCTTAGCTCTTAGCTGAATATCTGCAATATTCTGGGTAGCACCATAAGCCATTATTAAACTTTTCTTAGCACTTTCTAATACCTCTTTATGTATCTTGTCACCTTCTTCAACAACATTACCATCCTTATCTAATACCTCTCTTTTGAAACCCATCTCCTGTCTAAGTTGAGAGTACCTTTGTTTTTTTGCTTTATTTTTCTTAGCTTGACCTTGAACTGATAAATCTTCTGTTTCAAAAGCCTCCATAGCCGCGTCAGTTTCCGCTGCAACCTGAACTTTTACTTCACCTTCTTTAGTTGTCTCACCTATTTCTTGCGTGTATTTTATTTCACCTTTTGTTATAACGTTGTAAGCTTGTTTTGCTCTATTAGGTATTTGAGGGTTTATATGACCAAATAATCCACTAGGATTTTTTCTTTCAGGTTGATATTTTTTAAACCAAGAATAAAGCTCCGCATAAGTGGTATCTAAAAACGTTTTATCATTAACTCCTTCGTGTGGTTGAGCTAATATAAGGCCATCTAATAAACCTTGTTTTTGTATTTGCTTCCAAATATTTTCAGCTTCAACCTGAAAGTAAGCATTACCCTGACCTTCTTTTTCTAAATCCGTTACAGTACCGTCTTCATCTACAATTTGTTTACCAAGATCATTTATTGTTTTAGTTTGAGTTTTAGAAAACTTTGTTGTAGGTTCAGCTTTAGTTTTAGGTGCAGACTTCCTAGCTTGTTTAGCTATTCTATTTTCTTTAATAGCCTGTATATCCGACACGTCAATAGTACCAGCTTTAATTTTCTTAGCTATTCCAATTAAAAAGTTTATAGCATCTGTCTCTCCTCTTAAATCAATTTTTTTACCACCAACTTTTTCAATACCTTTATTCATAAGGTTAGCTAAAAACCCTGCTTGTTTTGATTTAGCTACATCAACTTTACCACTAGCAACCTCTTCTAAAAATACCATTATAGTTTCATCGTATAACTTATCTTTAATAGCACCAGCTTGATTTAATCGAAACTGCAATCTTTTGTGTGCCGCTGGATTAGCTTGTTTTAAATATTCTGTTATTTGTCCACTAAGATCTTTAAAAGCAGCTGGATTAGCACCAATAGCTTTTATAAAAACAGAGTGCCCAACTTCATGCGTTCTTGTTTCCAACCTATCATCCATAGCCATGTTATTAGCAATAATAAATGGCACTTGACCGTCTTGCGTTTTTATATTTGCACCATGAGCGTTGCTATCTTTTATGTCATTAAGAAACTTAGCCTTAGTAGCTTCAGATATGTTTGTTTGTTTTTCAACCCAAGTTATAGCATCTTGGTTTGTTTCAAATAATTTAGTGTCTGTTAAACCAGCCTTTGAGTTGGCCGCATGATCTTTTTTAATTTTTCTAAGGTTATATAAAAACTTAGCTCTCTGATTTACCTCTATTTCCGTTGGTTCTTTTCTACGTGCTTTAGTTGCTTCTAAGTTAACATTAACTAAATCATCGCCAGCTTGCTTTTTTAAAGCCGCTACGTCATCAGCGTTTTCATCTAAACCAGAGTAAGCGTCCCACTCATTTCCAAAAGCGTTTTTATCTCTAAAGAAATCTTTTTGTCTTTGTTTAGAATCAAACTTTACTTGTAATTGTTTTAGTCTATCGTTTTTTTGTTGATCTGTTAAAGTAGTATTGTTATCAACTTCAATAGCCTCGTTTTTTATACCTTCTAACTCAGAGTTTAACGCAAAATAATATTTTGTAGCATCGTCGCTTAAACTGTTAACAAGAGTCTCTTGCTCTCTAACATGCGTTTCGTTTTCAGCTTGTAAATCAGCAATTGCTTTGTTGTTTACATCTATATCAGCCTGCGTTCCAACACCAGTAATACCAGCCTTTAAATTTATTTTTATATTTAAATTTGTCTTGTTAAGATTTTTAATCTTATCAACACGCTCTCTATAATCTATGTTAGCGGAGTGATCGTTAAATTGAGACAAATATAAACCTCTCGCAAATGGAGCTGTACTTAAAGTTGTACCAAACATAAGTCCAGAAAACATAGCGTGAGCTAATCCTTGCGTTAATGGCTTTCCATCTATAATGTTTTGAGTTAACTGCGTCATACCCTCACCTATAGGCTCCGATGCTATACCATATACTGTTTTACCAATATTCTTTTTAAAGTATTTACCTATTGTTAAGTCTGTTAAGGTTTTAGCCCCTGGTGTAGCTGAGAAACCTCTTTTAGCAGCTCTAAGCAATGGAATTGTAGTTAAAGATTCAAATACTAATTCAGAGGCGCCAAAACCAGCACTCATCCACCACATCTCCGCATTAGAAAGCTGTCTTCCACCCTCAGAGTTTCTTTCAATAGATAAATCAGTATAATGCTCTCCAAAAGCACTTAAACCAAGAGTTGCAGCACCAACGCCAGGTATTGCTAAAGTTGCAAATACAGGTATTTGATTAGCTACTTCTTGAGCCACAAATGTACCAAAGTTTGTAAGAGAACTAAAAGCATCATCAAATTGCACGTCTTTAGCATAAGAATCTCTAATTTCCGACGTTGACGTTTTAAAATCAGACAGAAAATCAATAGCCTCTTTATTCTCTCCACCACCCATTAAATTCATACCGATAGTAGCATTGAAATACATTTCAGTGAACCCCAAACCTGTAGTGGTTAAAAACTTTTCTAAACCATCGTAATTTCTTCTAGCAATATCAATCGCAGCAGCATTGTCACTGTACTGAACAGCTTTTTCCATTACTTTTTCTTGAAAAGACTTAAAGGCTTTTACCTTGTTATTAATTTTAACATTAAGCCCTTTAAACTCATTAAATATTCTTTCTGGAATTTGTCTACCACTTTGTAATGTAACTACACTTTCGCCAGGTATAATATCAAACTCAAAATCAGAATCTTCTAATTGAGAGTTTATTTCATTAAACCTAATAATTTCAACACCATTATCTAATTCTAAAGCTTTTGCTAAAAGCGTGTTGTAATCTTTGTTAAAGTCTACATCAAACTCTTTAGCAGCAATAGTGTATTTTTCAGCTAAACTAGCTTTGTTGTCCCCAAATAAATCATTTGTATAGTTTATAACTTTATTTTGCAAACCAACCTGAGAAGGTAAAGTAATATTACCTTGCAACTCGTCTCTTTCTATAACCTCAGTTAATGCTTTTTCTTGAATACCATCTATAATATACTCTAAAGCCCTCTTGTGCACTTCTTCCGTGGTTGGTGCGCTTTTGTTTCCATCAGCCTTATACTCTGCTTTTAAATCATCTAAAGCTCTTTTTTGCTCTTCCTTATAAGGTGTAATAGAGTTTACAACAACGTTTGGTATAGCCTCTCTACCGCCTATTAAAATTTCAAGATTACCCATAAGTCCAATTTTTGCATCAGTCTTAAGCTTAAACAACTCACCACTCTCAAAGTCTTCTTGTATTTTAGCTATTTCTTCAGCGGCAACTTCATCTCTTTGAGTATTTATATTTTCCCAAGTTGTTCTTCTTGCTTTTTTAGCCTTGTCTTGAGCAGCAAAATTTTCATCAGTAGAATACTGGTTAACAAAATCTTTCAGGATATTAAAAGATCTATCTCGTCCTTCTTTTTCACTTAAACCAGCTCCACCGTAAAGATTTAAACCGCCAATGTTCATGTCGAACGTAGCGGAGTTCTTACCATCTTTAGTAGAAATTTTAATAGCATCTAACCCACCACCTTCTTTAGATCCTAACGCTACTTCTTCAAAGTTAAAGCCAGGGTATAATTCTTGTAATTCTCTTACAGCCGCTCCCTCACCTTTATTAAACAAACTAGTGTGAGCATCAATGTTATAGCCAGCAACATCTATAGGTGAAGCATAATCTGATGACGATAAAATAGTCTCCGGGTTATACGAAGGGACTTCAGTAGCTGCTCCAGTAAACTTATTTTCAAAAGTATTAAAGTCACCCGTAAAATCACCATCATTTACAATACCAGCGTGCAATGTTTTTCTGTAATCTAAGTCTTTAAATTTCTCTTGAAACTGCTTAAAACTACCGTAAAAATAACCATCATCATATAAACCTTGATATAACTCTTCTAACATACGTAATGTAATTTAATTTTATTAATCATATTTTACTCCAACAGCGTTTCTTCTTGCTTGAACCTTACTATAAAAAATAGGTTGGCCAGTAATAATGTTTCCAAATTCATCTTCTTCATCCCGTGTTATAAGTCGACCATTAGCACCATCTCTAACATTGTATCCCACGACTCCACCGTTGTTATCCAACACTGGCACGTACTCATTCTGCCAAGGATCTGTAAACTCTTCACCATTTTTAATTTTCTTAGCAACTTCTTCGTCATCATATAAAACATTACCCTCTCTATTCATCCTCCAACCAACATAACTTTCTGTACCTTTTGCTGGATCGTATAAGAAACCACCTCTTCCAATTTTAGCATTACCCTTAACTTGACCAAGTATAGCCTTGTCAAACCCTTGGAATGTATACTCATATCTACTAGTAATATCATTTTTTAAGTGATTTACTAAAACTTTTTTTGATCTATCTAAATCAAAGTCGTTATCCGTAATATCTGTTAGTACATTAACCATTTTATCAAAATTTTCTTTAAAAAGCGCTTTATCCGCTTCAGGTAAGGCTTCCATGTCCTGAAGATCAATATCATTATCTCCATCAACATCTGTTAATTGAAATGTTGTTAAAAAAGTTGACTCTAAAAGATCTAACGATATAGACGCTCCTTCTCCTGGTTTAGTATTTTGCAATGCCGATACTAAAGATTCTCTATTAACACCGTCAATTCTAGTTAACGCTAAATCTCTAAAATCTTCTTTTGTGTTAATTAAAACTTCAATATTTGACAGCAGTTCTTCATCATTAAGCATTGGTTTACCACCATCTTCAGCGTCTATTTTTGCTTGAGCTACTCTAGTTCTATAAATATCTACAACAGCACCTTGTTTTTTAGCATTTATTGTTGGTAGGTTTTCCCTCATTTGGCTTAAGTTATAACTCACGTCAAAATCTAAAATATCCCCCACATAACTCTTTGCGTTAAAAGTTAGTTTACCATCAACAAATGATACCGAAACGTTATCGTCCATATCCATGTTGTCTAAATCCATCATTAACATCATTGGAGCTATTGTTTCGCCTTTAATAGCATTAGTATGCCAAGCGGCTTTATTTTCACTTAATATTTGAAATGTAGTTCTAGCGTCTACAGCTTCACCAATAACTCTTTGTAAGTCTGCTGTTATTCTTGTTCTAGCTTTTTCGTTTTCAATATTATCACCTTTACCAAACGTGTTTACAGCTTCAAACTCATCTTGTAATCTTTTAACTTCAGCATCAACAGCGTTAACCAACTCTTGAGGCATTGTTTCTTTTCTCTTTACAATTTTCTCATAGTTGTTATCCATGATTTTTTTAAACTCAGCTAACTGCGCGTTCTTACCAATCCTTAAAGTTTCTTTTTCTACCTTATACTCTTTCATAGCATCTGTAGCGATACCTAAATAAGATTTCATGTTCTCTGTATTGCTATCGTATAAAGGTTTTAGATTTGGAACGTCTACTCCAGCTCTTGATGTAGCTTCTTTAAACGCCGCGTCTACTAATGTTCTATCTGCTGCCATATTTTAATTTTCTTTTGATGCCACGTTATTTAATTGCCACTGTTCTTCTGTAATTCCTTCTGCCTCCCAAGGTTTGGTACCGAGATCCGCTTTTGGATCAGCTTGTCTTGCGCTACCACCCCAATTTATTTGACCAGCCGCTTGCCCAGCCACATTAAAAATACCTGTCATAGCGTTATTTTGAGCAATACTAGCGTTCATTTGATTAGCTTGAGCTTGCTGCTCTGCTAAGTTAGCACCTGTAGTCTCACCCATTTGCATTCCAAGTAAAGTAGCTTGTCTATCCATTTCAGCTTGTTGAACCCATTGTTCACCTTGTCTATCGTAAGTTTGAACAGCCGCAGCACCTTTAGCTGCTGCTACTTGATTTCTTGATTCTTGTTGACCGATTGAAGCTGATATTTTTTGAGTTTGAATTTGACCTTGATTCGCAAGCGCTTGAGCTAAACCTGCTATACCACTACTCCCTGCGGCACCTTTCATGTTTTGCATTATATTAGCTCTTTGTTGAGAACCTTGTTGAGCTTGAAATTGAGCTTGTTGTTGGTTAACGGTTAAGTCTTCAAATGTGTTTTCCATGTTAGCAAATGGATTTGTAAACTGCATACTTTTATATTCAGCTTTTTGCTTGTCTAGCTTCGCGCTTTCAGCCAAACGTTTAGTTTCAGCTTCACCAGCGGCAGTTTCGGCAGCATCTCTGTTTTTACTAGCGTTGTACATACTAACACCAGCCCCAACAGCACCGACAACAATCGCGCCCCATGTTCTATCCATGTAGTTGTGTGGGTGCATTATGCCTGTTAAATTTATCATAATTTATTTTCTTTTAAATATTCTTCGTACTCATCCCAGTTGAACACTACATTTATTTCTGCTAACTCACTTAAATCCTCTGTATTAGTAGGATTTGCATGTACAGTTGTTATAACACAGTCTTCTATAGCGTACACAATTCGCTTTGCTCCTTGTGGTGATATAATATAACACGGTGCTATAAACTCTTCAACACCATCTTCTTTTGACGATGCTAGTATTCCTGATAGCAAGAAAAATCCATAACTGTGTTTATGTATTGCTGAAAAACCCAGTTGACCCTTCTTCATTCTCATCTCTCTAATATAAACCCCATCAGCAAAAGAATGCTTATATTCCCACAAATGTTCTGGGTATATTATTTCCTTCCCAGTACCTATAATATTCTCCCCATCAGCAACACTCACAAAGTAATCCTCAATTCGCTTTACCTTTTCTTTATAGGATTTAGCTGGAGTATTGTCAAATATTTTTTGCAACTCATTCTTAGCCATAATTTAATTTAATTTATATCTAAATAGTCACAGTTTTGCTTGTTTTTTTACTATTAAGCTGAGGTAGAAAGTAGTTGGTTAATATCAAATCTTAACGTTTGACTAGCCGTACCTGCTTTTACAATTTCTATATTACCAGTTATAGTAGCCACTCTACCTGTGTTTTCTACAGTTAGAGTAATACCGCTTTCTAACGTTTGAACGGCATCAGCGGTCCAGTTTCCAGCACCGTCAGTCCCACCGCCCGCTGTTATAAGTGGATTTTGTAAAGCTGGGTTAATACCTATTCCACTAATCCTAGATACGTTGTTGATAACACCTTCTGTATCTGCAACGCCTATTGTTCTACTAGCGCTAACAGCTCCAGATGTTGTTGTAGTTGGCGCAGTTAAAGTGATGGCTAAATCTGTAAATTTAACGTCCCAACCATATACTCTTAGTATTTCACTCTCTCCATATCCACCAATCTTTAAAGTGTCTCCAGCTAAAGCTAATAACTGCTGTGTATCAAAAACAACATTACCGTCTTGAGCGGTAACTAAACCTTTTACTACCGTTGGTTTTTTACCAAAAGTACTTAACGCTGGTCGTTTGTTTTTTATTATTTTTTTCTCATTTTTTGTGCCAGCGAGTAAAGTTATAGAGTCTTCATAGGAGCTTACAGATGTACCTTCCAGTCCCACAGTTATCATTCCTTGTTTTACTAAGTGAGCCTTAGTTATAGGCCAACTATAATTCATTCTATTACTAAAACTTAATGTTTCGTCATCATCTATAGCAATCGCTTCAGACATTTGAAACTCTTTAGCGTTAGAAGGGTTAATACTTTTAACGGTAACAGCGTTGTATTGAGTTCTAGCGTCTAGAGCGGCATTACCGGTTATTTTATCTCCAACAGCCCACAAACCAGTAAAATCATCATCCATTGTTACTACATCTCCACTTGTCACAGCTCCATCAACAACTTTATTTGCAGCTGTAACTGCTGGATATATATTTTCTCCTGGTAAATCTATTGGGGCAGATCCAACAACCGGTTGTATAAAAGCTAAGACGTCGTTAGACGTTGGTTGTTTTAAAATCCTATAAGCAGCTGTCGCGCCAGCTGTAGCCGTGAAACTAAAAGCCGTTTTAACTTGAGGTTTACCTCTATTAATAGAAATAGTATCTGCTGCCATAGCTCCAGCTACCGTACCATCAATTGAATAACCTTGTAGTGTTAACGTTAAAGCCGCATACTGATATATAACCTTTTGCATCATTAAAGAGTTAGAACCTGTAGAATTATTAATGTCTAATGAACCATCACTAAATCTAACCTCTCTATAAACAGCGTGTTCTGTACCTGGTTTTGCATAAAGAAAAATGTCATATTGATCTGTAGAACCCGTTATAGCTGGAAAAGTTATAGCTCCACTATATGATCTTCCAAGTATTTCTTCTTCTAAACTAGAGGCGGTTGTTTGAAAAAGATTTGTTACAAAGTTGTAGTACTTACCAGTGTCTTTATCTTTAATTTCTAATCTAAACTCCGCGCCTTTGTCTCCAGATATAACAAAGCGCCTAACCTCTTTAATAGCTGGTAAGTCTGATAAATCTAAGTCAAGATTTGTTAATCTAGGTAAAGATGGACCACCATTAAGTGTTGTGTTTGTCATTTCAGAATCAAGCATTAAACTACCATCTGGCATATAATGATATCCAGGAGGAGCTACTTGTCCTTGGTCATTAGTCGTTCTTAAGTTTGTACTGCTAGGTAAGTTATGGTATGACATAGTTATTATTTATTATTTACTGTTTTCAGTTATACCACTTCCTACCGACCATAATTTAGCGGCTGTAGTTGAATTATTTACAAAATGAACAGAAGCGTAATATCCTAATAAATTGTTGTTATTTACAACTCTATTTTTAGAGAAGGATATATAGTCGCCTCCATTTGGATCTAATAAGTTATAATTTAAAGGATCACCATTAGCATCGACATATTCACTATAAACCTCTATTTCTGTAGAAGAAATAATATTATGAACGTAGCCAACATGTATTGGTACTGCACTAGAATTATTTTCAAAACCACCAAGAGGTGATGTGCTCGTCATGTAAACTTGATCTCCAACTTGTAGAGAGGTGTTTATATTGTGATTAAAAGTTAATGTTTGTACGTATGCCATGTTTAAATATTAGAGTTTAATTCAATTGATATGTAACCACTACCGGCTGTGCCACAAGAATCTCCATCTTCATTTTCGCAATTTGCCACTACGGCGAATCCGTATGTAGTTCCGTCTTGGAACCAAGTTGATCCCGCAGGCCAAGGGCTATTGTAAACGTAACTAGCAATACCGTTGTTTATTGACGTAGGCACGACACCGGACCCAACGATTGTTGAAGTAGCGCCAAATTGAATTACAATGGTATAACTAACTGCCGTGTTAACTGCGGCGAAGTTAAATGTAATTTGCGTTGCGTGTGTTGGAGACGTTAAAGAGTTCCAAGTGTTAACAACAACAGGATTAGTTGAGTCCCAAAGAGGTTCGCTACAAGTGTAACAACAGCAGTCATTAGGATTTGCACTACCAGTTGCAGTACAATCTTGATTAAATGCAGCGTCATAGTTAGTTGCTGTAGAATCCATACACCCTGGGTTAGCAGCAATACAAGTACTAGCCATACCAAGATCTACGCTTGGATCATAGTTGATAGCGGTACTATCGTCTTTACAACCAACTGAAAAATCAAACGTTCTAAAACCAGTGCTTCCTGTAGGTAGTTGATCAGATAAAAAGTCATTGTCACAAGCCCCGTTAAAGTCAGCGTTAAGAGTTATTCTCAAGTTATTGTTGTAAACGTAAGTCTCCCATACTGAAGGAACCAACATTAGTGCTATCCTATCACCAAGATAAGAAGTCATGTTATTTAGCGGATACTGGTTGGTCAGACCAACCATGGTGCCTGGAGATTCACCTAATACAAAGTTAGCCAGCACAGCTTCAGTATAACCAGTAGACCCAGGCTCGTATGCAATTTGTACCATCCAGAAGGTAGTACCACCAGCTAAACTCGCGACTACATCTTGATCATCATGGTAAGTACAGCATTCGTTGTCGTTATTAGTACCACAACTTACCGTAACATTTGCATCAAAGTTACTTGCGGCCTGTGCATTTGGATCCATAACCGACGGAGTACTATCAGTACAACCACCGTAAACACAACCATCAGTACAAGTAGCGCCATCGTAATTTAAAGCACTTACGTCACCACAGAAAAGACAAGGATTATTAGCGTCAGGAGTAGTTGCTAAAATATTGTAATTACAAGCAGTAGCATCCATACACCCTGAATATGTACATTGTGTGTTGTCAGATATATTAAAGCCAGTGGCGTTGTTAGCTGCGCTATCAGTACAACCAATAGTAAATGTTTGTGTTTCCGTTGCAAAACAAAGGCCATCAGCTGTCATAATAAAAAACACTATATCAGCGGTAGTTGACCCAGCCGCAACATAATTCATTGTTGGTTCACTTGTTTTAACACCAATAACAGTACTACCACTCACTAAGCTACTCCAAGGGTTTAGGTTTACATTATTACCATTAATGGTAGCAATTGGATTTACAGAATTCCAATAAGAAGAGGTGTTAGGGTACGGGGTGTTATATGTGTTTATTTTAAAAGTAGTGTTGAAAAGGCTTTGACCAATTTCTATTGTTGGACAATTATAAGGGTTACAGCTACCATCATCTGTATTAGCGAGCGCATTATAGTTTGAAGCAGCATAACTTCCATCATTATTTAGCGTGTCATCTGTACAGCCTAAAACAATAGCAACACAACTACCATCATCTACAGTAGCTGTAGCATCATAATTAAACGCACTAGCATCAGTACATCCAGGAACTATAAGAGTTAAACAACTAGTAGGAATTGTATCAGCAACCCAAGGGCCATAACCACTTCCTTCTGGTCCATTAACTTGGTTAACAGCATCCCAACAATCACCACAATACTCTGAGTACGCGCTATCAGTACAACCAGTACATGTTGTGTATTCACATGAACCATCATCTATAGTAGCCGATGCATCAAAGTTACAAGCGCCCCAAGTTCCACCAGCGTTATTGAATGCGCCAGTACTATCCATACAACCAGGTATTGGAGTTGACGTAATAGTTGTTGAAACAGGTGTTCCAAAATGCGGACCTGCTCCCGTGTTACCTCCTGGAAGATTCTCACCTGCCGTAAGTGTGTTACCATCACTAGTTGTGCAAATAGTCTTAACGTATATATTATAAGTTCCTGCTTCTAAACCTGTAATAGTAAGTGTTTCTGTAGGATTTCCAGAAGATGTAATAGTTTCTAGGATAGTATAATTCCAATTGTAAACTTCATACGAAGTAACTGAGCTTGATGTAGATGCTGGCCACTCTATCGTGACAGTTCCATTGCTCATTCCAGCGTCAGATGTTGTTTGGTTCGTGATTGTAACGCTAGCCACATCATTACAGTAGGTACAAGCACCAAGGCAGGTGTAATCAGTGAAAGGTATTACCGCGTCATAATTATCAGCGTTATCATCTGCACATAAATAGCATAAACCATTATCAATTGTTGCTAAAGCATCAAAGTTACAAGCAGTATTATCCATACAACCACCAACATAAGTACATGAACCATCATCAATTGCGGTACCATTTAGATAAGTTAAATTTCCATTAGGACCATCAACAACCGGTGAACTACCTGTAAAGCTATAGTTTGTAGCTATAGGATCAGCGCACCCTTCATATTCACAACTTCCATCGTCAGTATTAACATCTGTCATTTCGTCAACAAGAGCAACATAGTTATTAGCGCTAGAATCTGTACAGCCAAAATTAATCGGAATACAGTAGTTACTTGGCATGTTTGCCGATGGATTAGAATTAAAATAACCTAAAAGAGTACACCCCCAAACACCTGGAATACAACTACCATCATCAACTGTTGCGTTAGGATCATAGTTTATAGATCCACCAAACTGTTCTTGATCAGCTAAAGGTCCCGTTGTGCAACCTAGGTAGTAGCAACTTCCATCATCTGTATTAGCGCTCAATTGGAAGTTGTCAGCATCAGGATCCATACACCCATGACTAAAATTAATACAAGAACCATCATCATTAGTAACGGCGTCGTTATAATTAAACATTGTGTCGTCCATACAGCCATATACAACACTAGTTATTGTACCAGAGGTTCTACCTATACCTTGTATACTAAAATCCTCAGTATTATAGTTTCCTGACGCGTTACCAACTTCAGATATAATAACGTCGTTACCTATAACATACCCAAACCATTTACCTTCTTTCTTTATAAATTCAGTTATACCACCTTGTTCTAAATTAGTAATAACATTAGTAACATGCCAACCTTTTTCTGCTTCTAAGTTAAAGTACTCGCCATCCATTAACGTGATATTGTTTTCATCTTTTGAAGTTACTTTAGCTTGTGAGCCTTCGTAATTTACAGTTTTGAAAGATTTAACGCTTCCAGGTACCTCGTTGAATATAACTTCTACACTTGATGGTACAAGGCTTTCGTTGTAAAAAGTATTTCTATCAACAGCCTCACTGTGATGTTTCCATATATCACCACCTTTAAACGTGTAGTACTCATTAGCGCAGCTAATAGCATTTTCAGGTGTAAATGATTTGAAACTCACCCAACCTTTTACATCTTCTTTAAATGTAACTGTTTTGGCAATATTATCACCTTTTATAGTAATATTGTATTCGTCTTTTCTATCGTCGTAACTACCAATCAGTTTATCACCTAGCTTTAGGTGATCTCTAAACCAATCTTTCATACCATGGTTCGATATAGGTGTTAACCCGTCCATAGACAACCTCATAACAGTACCTCTAACTTTATCAGTGAAATAAATTCTATAAGCTTCTGATGCAAATGACTCTGGATTTTTAGACATACCATACTCGCCAGAGTAAGGAATAGCTTGGCCTAAAACATTGTTAGTTGAAGTTACATTTGAATTTCCATCAGCATTAAACAAAGCATCTTTATTAGCTAGTATTTTTAATACTCTATCTTCACAAAGCGTTACTAAATCTCCACCTTGTCCCCACCCACTATGTAGTTTTTGTATACTACCATAAATAGGGTTTATGTCTTTTGTAATTTTTTCAGCGTAAGAAAATTGGTTTAAATTATTTACCCCTGATGTAGAGTTGTATATACCAGAATATACTAACCCACTATAACGACGTTCTTTTGCATACTCTTCAAAAACAGATGAAACTTTAACGCCATTACCCATAAAGCTAGCATTATACACATCTTTTGATCTATTTGATTCTACTCCGTTTCCAAAGGAATAACAGTTGTGCCAATTTAAAGTGTGCTCGCTTCCATATAGATTTTTTTGAAGACGAAACTTGTTGGAAAGATAACCTGTTCCAAATGCCATTTGATTCATAATCTCTTCAACCACAACGTTAAACGACTCCCCGTTAGGTTTAGTTATTATTAAAGTACTTCCAACTACAATAGGGTTTACTCCCGTTGGTGATGATCCTGGTCCAACCCAAGCTCCTGGAATTCCATTAATAATACTAGTTTGTATTGTTATCTCGTCCCCACCAGGACCTCCAACGTTAAGCACAAGTGGTTGCATTAAATCCATCCCCCCCTCGTTAAGTACGCTAGCTACTCGTGACTGTAAAGGTATTGTTTGTGAGATTGTACTTGGGTTCAATTCAATAGAATATCTATCACTAATTTCGTAATAAACATCTATCCCCTCATCATTTTTTGGCTTTGTTTCCCAAATAAAAGGGTTTTCTGGCATAACATTTCCATCGCTATATGTGTCGTATTCTTGAAGAAATTGAAGTGTATAACCTACCGCTACTATAGATCCGCAAACCCCATTTTCTATTGCCATTGGATGGTTTTGTAAACTGTAATCCGTGTTAGCTTCAGAAAAATTACTAGCCCCATTCATTACAGCCTGCTTAACCGCTAAAGCCTTGTTAAGCTCTACGCCACTAGTACTAGTAAAATTAGGACAAACCTCAAACCCTATAAGTGGTTTATACATACCACCTAAATCTATTCTATAATTACCATTACTGTCTTTTTCTCCTATACTTTTTATAGCAAGACCATAAAAATGATCACTAAGCGTGCCGTTGCAAAAATCAAGAGCCATTCCAACATGTAGATCGTACATAGGTTTTAAACTATTACCATTACTACATTGTGTACTAATACGATCTACCAAAAGATAGTTTTCCTGAGGATTAGTCCCAACAACTCCACCAACATCAATACCATTAATTAAACCACCCTTAACACGTATTATAAAACCAAAGCTCACGTCTTCACCTCCAACTCCAGTGCTTGTAGACGCTAAGCTAATCCCAACTGAGTTTCCAGCAACAGTCAAGACATTACACTCTAAAGGTATATTTGCGTGTCTTACAGCCATACCTACTTGTATTCCGGATGCATCTGCTAGGGTTAGAGTTAAACCACCATCAGTGGTAACATTACGCACGTGATCTGCAGGTCCAGTTGCATCACCTAAATGAAGACCACCGTCAATAAAAGCATTTCCAGAATCATTAGACGGGTTCCAAACTATAGGTTTGTCTGTTCTAAAATCCCAGTTTTTAGTATATGTACTTGGATCACCAATAAAAGCATTTCCATGTATACAGTATCCATCAGAATGTCTAGCAAAATGCACGTCATAACTACATTCTGTTTGATCTACTATTGTATATATAGTTTCAGTGGGGTCTTCTTTCCACTTGAATTTTGATCCCGCCACAAGACTTTCTACAAATGTTTTAGTAGTTGGGTCATTGTGACTGTCATTTGTTGTACCAACACCAAAAAACGAAGAGATGGAATTGTGCAGATGGAAATTACCAGTTCCATCCGAGTCATAACCCCCATGAAAGAGTGATCTTAAACTACTACTACCTGGTGCTTTTATACCAGAAAAACCTATATTAATATATGATCCCCCACCACCAGGGTGGATACCAGGAAAAGGGTCAATCCAACCGACGCCACAACCTGAACCTGAATCAAGATTATTACACCCTGGAGACAGATGATTCATGTTATTATTGTCAGGCCAACTTAACGTATCATCGTTACAACCAACAGTGTTTTTCTTTTTCCAAGTTCTTTTGCCCGCGTTGATAAAAAACACACCACTTGCACTACCCTCACCACTATCACCAAGACTGCTCATTGTCTCGCCACCTAAATCTCTTGTAAAACTTTTTCTAGATGCTAGTCTGTTATAATTGTAACCACCAGGATTATCGAGAGCTCCTTTGTACTGAGAGCAACTTGTATACACTCCATACCCTCCCCAAGTAAAGTTTCCACACCCGCCGGTTACAGAGCCACACCAGTCTTTTGCTACATAGTTAGTACCCGAGCGAGTATAAGCGTGAGCGTGAATACCATAATCTCCAATAGATTCACCTCCACTTTTCTCATAAACTGGCATAGAAACTTTTACCTGATAATTAATACCTTGAGTACTGTCAGAAACCATTGATTGAATTTTACCATCGTTTTCAATTTTAACAAAAAATCTACCATCAAAGTTTGGCGTGTTTTGTATTACTCCTTTAGTAAATACAACTCTAACATCCTCTTTGATTGCACTAGAAAACGCTGGGTTGTCAAATATAATATTTATATCGTTATCTAAAGGTTTTGTTAGCGATATAAAATAGTTACTGACAGCGGTAGAACTCGCATCAAAATCTGAAGTAATTTCATTTATAGCGTATTGAGACGAGTAGTCGTTACCCATTACAAACTGTATATACAATTGCTCTTCAACGTTTTGCAAACTAGCTAACGTTGATGTTTTAAAAGGTAAATTAGCAAACTCACTAGGACCGTCGTAGTTTAAACTAAAAGATATTTCACCTACTTTAGGCGCTAAGTTTGTTGTGTCATTGGCAAATCCAAATAAACATGAATTACCTGCTACATTGTGTTTTGCTGATCCTATACGAATTTTTTTAGTTTTAATCCATTTTGGAGCCTCGTTATCTATATCTAACACTTTGTACTCTGTAGAGTTTTCTATAACATTTTTGTCGCCAGACTCTCCCTTTTTAAAATATAAAAAAGTATCTAAATCAATTTTATTTCTATCAGCAGATGGCATGGATAACCATATATTTCCGTCTTCAGCGGAGTACCAGCGGTCCATAGGTACGTTGTAATATTCGGAAGATGTTTCTTTTATATAAAACTTGTAGTACGCCATTTCGCTTGGCGGAACACCACTTAAAGAAGCTGTCAACCTGTTATAATTTTTAGATTCAATTTTTTTAACACTAAAACCTCCATTCTCCCCTATAAGTACTGGTGTCTCTCTACCGTATTTATCTGTAAAAACAACACCTAACTTGTAATCCCTTAAAGATTTAATTGACTTTTGCGGTGACCCAGCTGTTGAGGGTGCCCACGCAACTAAACTGTTATTAAAATCTGGGGTATAAATCTCTCCACCTATTAACAAATCATAATGTTGCTCGTAGTTACCGTAAATGACCCTGTTACCACTAATGCTTTGAGCAAGAGCTTTTTTAGGAACTCCATCCCATGCTCGTAACAACTGCCCAGAAGGAATTACACCTTTTATGTTTTCTGAGTTTACGATATACTCATTTAAAAACCAAGGGCGATCCACCTGTCCACTCGAAATAATATCTATTGGACTAATCGTCTGAACAAGGTAAACATTTGGAGAAGAGTCATCTTTGTATAATATATCAATAGATGTAATATCCGCATACGTTGATGTGTTAAAACCTTTTAACTTTACTGATTGAAGGTTGTTACGCATACCAGTGTTCCAACCTTTTTTAGGGTCATAATTAAAGCTTGTTGGAATAAAAGCTGGCTCAGACCACGGAGCAAACGTAGAATATTCTCCATCACTGTATTTGTATCTATAAGAAAACCTAGGAAATTTATCTTGAAATATACGGGTGTCAGAGTACTCTAAATCAGCTACAAACATCATTGTTTGGCCCGCGGCTGGTTCGGGAGGAACACCATTTAAACCAACTATCTCAATAGTTGCAACAACAACACCATTGCTTGAGTCAAAATTATTACCATTTTGAACGTTTAGTATTTTACCCCTTATTGTCCAGTTGGTCAAAGGTGTAGATGGTAAATCCGTTGGGCTAATCTCTTCTTTTAATAATAAGTAATCACCAGGAGCCCAAGCAACACTAAACGTGCTGTTTATATCATAGTCATAAGGAAATGAAACTTGAATAGTATCCTCAATTAATAATCCTGAAAAATCAGTAGTAGTTGCCGGGTTACTAGAGCTAATTATTGACGTGTTTATTGGATCATCTGAAGTTATTGTAATTGCAGAGTAGTTTAAAGAAGGGTCCCTTCCGTCACTAAGCTCTAGTGACAAAGATTTAATAGGGCTTTTTCGAATAACAGTTATATGTTTTTCACGCGCCATAACATTACTACCTATAGATAATCCTTGGTCAGGATTTACAACGCGAGTATGCTGCGTACCGTTGAAATGAGTTCCGTCTATACTACGTTGTATATTTATTTTTTTAGGCTCAGTTGTGTTATCGGTCCAAAACAGCATGTCATCTACAACATCAATTCCAGTTATTAAAGTGTTAGCGTTAAAATTAAGTGTTCTTGGTCCTTGAAAGTATAACGATTGGTAGGTTCCTTGTAGATTTAAAGGTTGGTCAAGTTCCACTAGCCCACTAACTGCAAACTGAATTGCTCCACCTGTAGCTTGAGGTACGCCATAAGATAATCCACCAACTTGAAATCCTTGTAGTGCAGTAACTCCAGTTTGACAATCTTCTAGTACTATAGAGTTGTTAGAAGTGTTTATAGATTGAACACAGAAATCACTAAGTTGAATACCACCCGTAATACCGCTAATGCTAACAACACTTCCAACAGTAGTGTTTGTAACATCATAATCCACAGTATTGAATATAATTTCTCCGTTTGCAATATTAGTTGTTACTTGATCCGAGCTAGTTATTAAAGCGGAAATAGAAGATCCGTTATAAGATCCAACTAATCCTATACCGCTAGTTAATTCTGCGGTAACGCTAGGGTCTAACGGTGGGTTTGAAAATAGTACTGTATTAGTGTCTAGTATTAACTTTACAGCCTGCGCACCCACCCCATTTAAGTACGTCAAAGAAACAATACTAGCAGTGTTAATCGTATATGTGTTACCAGAATAAGCAGGGATTTCTATTGTATCACCAACAAGCTGATTAACAGAACCCCCACTCCATCCGTGTAGATATACTTCGTTTAGAGTGGATTGCGAAAAATTTCCATTTATATCTTGTATCATTACAAAACTAATACCAGACGCCACGTCAATCATAGGGTTTAAAGCAATTCCGCTTACAATATTTACGGTATTAATTGTTGGTGTGTAGCCAAAATCAAAAGGGATATATGGCGCTGTGTTAAAAGAAGATATGGTAGCTGTGTTAGAATAAACACCATCGTTAGTGACACCTACTACCGTCCATCCAACTTCTATTTCATTAAAAACAGACGAAGTTATATTTGTTAAAATTGAACTGATAAAAGTGTCATCAAAAGGATTTGTAAGTGAAATACCGTAATTATCTACGAAAACAGGTTTACAATTATCGTTTGACGTATGTCTCCAAATAGAATCTCTCATTGTGACATTCGGACCAGGTTGGGGTTGTCCCCCTGATATAAACCAATATAAAGAGTCTGTTTTTTCATCCGTTACAGACCCCACGGTAGTAGAATTATTTGTAATACTATCAAGACTACCACCCATGCAACCATGTTGATTACCCAATATATTCTGAACAGTTCCAACATCAGATCCTTCTGAAGTTGACACTTGTATGTTCATGGCATCTCTATACTCTCCTTTTGGAACAAGTCTTTGATCGACATCCTTGTTCATTTTACCACCGGTAAAATTATGCTTGATCTCTGGCATGTACTAGTGTTTTATTTGTTTCGATTTACCTCTTAAAATTTGAGTTAATTCTTCTAATTTTAAATTAGATAACCTTAGTTTTGCAGTTCTAACAGCTGCAAATTTTTCTTTTTTAAACCTGTTTACTTGATATTCAGGTATATTAGATTTTCCTGATAAAATAGCGCAAGAAATCCACTTGTACATTGCTTCTTCAGCAAACTTGTGAACTTTCATTTCATCTTCAGTGCCTAGGCTATCGCTTATGTAATCTAATATTACAGTTTTTCCAGAAATATTAGAACTAAAATGTATTTTTCCTGCATTTTCATCTACATAAAAAGAACCATTAGCTTGAGCGTGCTGAGGATCTAAACCGTATCTATTACCATTCATTTTCCAATAAGTATCATCTTGATAATCATCTTGATTTTCAGAAGGTGTTTTTGATTTATAATTACTCCAAGCTTTAGATTCAGAATCAGTCAACATACTACCATCAGCACCATTAAAAGAGTATGAGCCATCAGAAGCTTGTGTTGGTTTTGTAGGATTAGAAGTTTTACTAACCGGATACACAACATGATTAATACCAGCACTATCAACCCAGCTTATTTTAACGTAACTAACATAGTCTTGTGGTAACGTCATCTGTAGTGTTGCTGGAACAGTTATCTCTAGAGCCTTTGTAGATTTGAAAGTGTCAAACGACATTTCAGCTAAACCTCTTTGCGCATGAAACGCTACATCTGTTCTACTAGCTTTTGATATTATTTTATCTTCACCAACATACACAAACATAAATTGACTTATAATGTCACTTAGTGAAACAAATTGATATTCACCATATAAACTAACGTTGCCATAATATTGAGAAGAGGATTGATTGTCTAATAATGCCATTTATTATATTTTAGGTTGTTGTTGTTTTGTTGCCATGTCCATGCCTTGACCAGCTTTCATTATATCTGGTTGCTGGTTAGCTAACCCAGCTAACATCAATATTTTATTTACAAGTTGATTTTCTTCTGATCTATGCAATTCAAAGTCTTGAGTTGAAGGGTTGGCGTCGTACATTGCTTGTTTATTTATAACAACATAAGTCCAATTAACTTTTGTAGGAATTCTAAAATAAATAAAACCTGATATAGTTATAAAAGAGTCGTTAGAACCAACACACCTTATTATATTACCTCTTATGTTAACTATAGGCCTACTGTCAGAAGGCTTCGTCAGTGGACCGCCTTTTCTAGCGTCATTAAAATCTTTAGTGTTTAATATTTCGCAAAAAACATTACCTAATGCTTCAACCCTATGAACTCTATAAACATCGCTTGGCAACTGTTTGTTTATACCACCACCCCCAGCCCCTACGTAATTTGCAATTTGCGCGGGACCTTGTGACCTTTCAAAAATCTGAATTTTTTCCTCTAGCATGTTGTCTACATCTGCATAAACAGTGTCGTTACCAGGACTTTTTCTTGCAACATTTGTGTCGTAGAAATATTGTTCAAATATCTCCATTTGTGCTTGGTTGGCAAATAGATTGAAATCTTGAGGCGTTATATAACCTCTTTGTTCTTTATTAGCTAACGCTAAAACTTTTTGATATACTGTATCTACGCTTACCATAATTTCTTTTATTTATTATAAGGGAACAATCTGTTAAGAGTATCTTTTCTTTTTCCACACCCGCAGTCTTTACCGGTTGCTTTAGCAACGGTGTCAACAACTTTTTTTATTCCCGTTGCTTTTGTAATTTTCTCTATTGAGTCGCCTAGTCCTTTTGATTTGTTTTCCATATAATTTAATTTTGTAGTTTACGATCGCCCCGTAGAGCGACCGCATCTACAGTTAGATTAATTTAATCTTTTTTCAATATTAGAATAAATCTCCATCCCTTCATCTGTTTTAAACCAATGTGCTAAAGCAGTGTATGGGTGCTCGTCAAATGGTATAACCATTAGCTTTCTCCCGTTACTACCCCACAAAAAGTTTCTTTGATCAGAAGACAATCTTAATATACCAGCCTCAACAGCTTTAATACCAAAATTTCTTAGCATTACATTTTCGTCATCTGCTAACTCTAAGAATAATTTAGGGTTGCTACGAGCAAATACTAATAAATCTCTTTTAAGCTCCTTAGAACTCAACTCTGATACCTCAGATCCTTTCTCTACACGCATGATAGCTTCAGCCATATCTATATCAATGTTTCTAGCGGCCACCAAAGCGTCAACCTGCATGTCTAAAACTTCAATCTCATCAGCCGCAACAGCTGCTGGTTTGTACTCTTCGTATAAGTTATTTTTATGAGGATGATATAAAGATAATAGTTTTTGTAAAACTGTTTTTTCTTTTGGTACGTACAAGGATCCTGATCTAAATACAATGTGCTCTAATCTTTGGTCACCTTTCATTTCATCAACAAATGGTGTTTTTTGGTTTTGACAATATTTAAGTTCTCTTTCATAACCTTTTTCTTTGTCAAAATAATATATACCAGCTGCCTTTATTGATCTAGACAAAGGTTTTTTACCACCTTTTAAGTAATACATTCTATCTTTAATCTCCCACTCGTTTGTAGGTTTTAATCTTTGTCTTGCTTTTGGTTCTTCAACCACCGGTGTTTCCACCATAACTTCTTCGAAGTCTTTTTCTATTAAAGGTTCTACAACCTTTTCTGTTTTTTGTTTTTTTGCCATAATATAATATAATATAAATTAATAAAATAAAAGGCCGAGGCCGAAGCCCCGGTCTTTAATATAAATCGTGCTTACTTCATTAACATGAAATTGTTAGCACCTTGTGTAACTAAACATCTTTCCGATAACATGTGGATTTGCATTGCATCTAAAGCAGATGTAGCAGCACCAACAGAACCAGTAACCCATGATTTCATTTTTCTATCATCAGTTTGAGAAGCTCTATAACGAACGTGTAAGAAAGGTCTCTTAAGATTCTTTCCTAATTGTTGGTCATAAACCGTTGAAGTACCAGCTGGAATAATAACCCCTCTAATTGCAGCAGCAGCGTTAGCAGCATTAATACCACCTCTTGTTGCCAAATCATTTAGGTATCTAAAGTCAGACTTGTAGAAGTCATAAGAACCTCTTCTGAAACCAGAGAAACCTAAGTTTAAAGCCATATCTTCAGAGTTATCAAATACTCCGTAAGAAGTACCACCAGCTCCGTAAGAATTCATAGAAGCTAACATGTCATCCATTGCTAACGAAGTAGCTCTGTTTACAAACATCATGTTTTCTTCAATA
>Ga0070748_1000348_pt1 | contig 23128 bp, 16 predicted proteins | sample VirMetDEL_Nov_12_FD_77015 | JGI IMG/M metagenome (GOLD analysis project Ga0070748, IMG submission 77015) | Aqueous microbial communities from the Delaware River and Bay under freshwater to marine salinity gradient to study organic matter... | ecosystem: Environmental > Aquatic > Marine > Coastal... | reverse complement strand
GTTGGTACCGGCATGAAAGGTATGAGCCAGAAAAGTGGGGACAAGCGCCCCACTAAATCTGGTGCTGGTATGACTGCTAAAGGTGTTGCGAAGTACAGACGAAATAACCCCGGTAGTAAATTACAAACTGCAGTGACAGAGAAGAAGCCAACTGGAAAGAGAGCGTCTAGACGTAAGTCATACTGTGCACGTTCTGCTGGACAGATGAAGCAATTCCCAAAAGCTGCAAAAGATCCAAATTCACGTTTAAGACAAGCGCGTAAGCGCTGGAGGTGTTAGAAAATGCCAAATGTAGGCGGAAAGAAATTCCCTTATACCAAACAAGGTATGAAAGACGCTGAAGAAGCGAAAGATAAGATGGGCTACAAAAAAGGTGGCGATGTCAAAAAGAAAACTGCTAAGAAAAAGAAAGCCAAAAAGAAGCCAATGAAAATGATGGCTGATGATGGTGGTTCTATTACGGGTAAAATGAACCCCAAGAGAAAGAAAGTATTAGATGCTATCGAGGCTAACAATAGTAAGCCTACCCCATCTATGAACAATACTAGTGCTCCTAAGCCACCAACTCCACCACAAGTTGCTATGGGTGGTGCTGCGGGTGCTGCTGCGGGCGGCGCTATGGGTGCTTCTAAGCCTCCAATGGGTGGTGGCGCTGCTGCTATGGGCGGTGCTGCTGGTGGTATGGGTATGCCTCCTAAGAAGCCACCTATGCCGGGCATGAAGAAAGGCGGTAAGGTTAAGAAGTACAAGTCTGGCGGTAAGGTTCGCGGTGCGGGTATTGCCAAGAAAGGCGTTAAAAAGTGTAAGATGCGGTAATGCGTAGATACTACAAAAAAGGTGGTTCCGTAAAGGACGCATGCTACCATAAGGTTAAGGCTAGCTATAAGGTCTTTCCTTCTGCGTATGCGTCTGGCGCTATTGCTAAATGCCGTAAGAAGAAAGCGGGTAAAAAGTAATGCGTAGGTACTACAAGTCTGGGGGCGGCATCCGAAAAACAGAAAAGGGTGCTGCTCTAAAGCGTTGGTTCAAAGAAGATTGGAAAGACGTTAGTACAGGCAAACCTTGTGGTAGAAAGAAAGGCGATGGACGCGGTACACCATACTGTCGTCCTAGCAAACGTGTATCTTCTAAGACTCCTAAAACGTCAGGCGAAATGTCTAGTTCAGAGAAGGCTAAGAAGGTAAGAGAAAAGAAAAGTTTAGGACAACCTGCAGGTGCTCCACGCAGAGTCAAGTCACTAAAACGTAGAGGTAAGTAATGGCTACATCAGGTACTTCATCATTTAACATGGACTTCCCAGAGATTGCTGAGGAAGCATGGGAGCGTGCTGGGCGTGAGATGCGTTCTGGTTATGACCTAAGAACAGCTAGAAGATCTATGAACTTGCTTACTATTGAGTGGGCAAATCGTGGTATTAATCTGTGGACTATACGAGAAGCGACAATATCTTTAACAAAAGGCACTATAGCGTATGGTTTGAGCACTAACGCTATAGATGCTTTAGAAGTAAACTTGCGTACAGATGATGGGGCGCAAGCTAAACAAAGAGATCTCCCCTTAACACGTACCAGTGCGAGTGTCTACGCGGGTATTCCTAACAAGTTAACACAAGGTAGACCAACACAGGTTTGGGTTGACAGACAGAAATCTAATCCCGTTGCCCGCGTATGGCCTGTACCAGATAAAGATACATACAAAATAAATTATTGGTACCTAATACGCATAGAAGATGCAGGTGAAGGTAGCTATGACGCTGATATGCCATTTAGATTCTTACCTTGTCTAGTGGCTGGTTTAGCGTATTACATTGCTATGAAGACTCCCGAATTGTCTGATAGAGTAGTAATGTTAAAACAGATTTATGATGAGCAGTTCCAGTTAGCTGCTGATGAAGATAGAGAGAAAGTTGCGGCTAGATTTGTACCACGTATTGGGTACCCATAATGAGAAAGTTTGCTACTGGCAAGAAAGCGTTTGGCTTCTGTGATATATGTGGGTTTCGTGAAAAGTTACGAGACATGAAAGAAGTCGTAGTTAAACGTCAGGGCACAGGTTTATTGGCTTGTAAGTCGTGCTGGGACAAAGATCATCCACAAAACTTTCAGGGTGAGTATCCAGTCAATGATCCAGAGGCGTTACGCAACCCACGCCCAGATCGAAGTTTAAGTGCAGACTCTGCTGATACCAGTAGTCGAGCAGTAGATTGGGGTTGGAATCCAGTAGGTACAGGCCCTAACACATTAATAGAAATTAAAGCGGGCACAGTTACGGTGACGGTAGAATAATATGGCTATGACATACAGCGCATTAAAGAGTAACGTAGAACAGATCACTGAGATGGATTTTACTAATGCTCAGCTAGATATGTTTACGAAACAAGCTGAGCAGAAGATCTATGGGTTTATCAAAGATTTACCTATATTAAGGAAAGATACAACTGTGGAGTTTAACAGGGCAACAGACTTACCCGCAGATTGTTTGTACATACACAGTGTAACTCAAAAATCAGGGGCTGGCGGTACAACTCGCAAAGCGCTTATACAAAAAGATTATGATTTTTTGTTTGAAGCATATCCTTCATCTGGGGAAGCCACTGATACAGTTGACCCAGAGTTAAAGTATTATGCTCTAAATAGTAGCGCTAACGACAACTACACTGCGTCGCGTATGGTAATTAGTGTTGCTCCTAGGTGGAATACTACGGTTACATGCCTTATAGAGTATCAATATCAACCACGTTCTATAGTAGATACTGATGGAGACGAAGAACAACCGTGGTTAGGCACTAATTATGATTCAGCTTTGTTAAATGGTGTACTAATTGAAGCTGCACGGTTTATGAAAGCAGAGCCTGATATTCTTCAGTTATACGATCAACAATATACGTTAGCCATGCAGCAGTTGATGGACAGTGTAAACAAATTGAGTAGTGATTCCTATAGACCCACAACGGCACCACCACAACCGTTGACTGTACCTGCTCCTGCACAACCACCTCAGAGACAGGAGTAATAAATGGCTATTTCACAAGTATTATGTACATCATTTAAGAAAGAGCTATTAGAAGGCACACATAATTTTGGCTCTCACGAGTTTAGGATAGCTTTGTATACTAACGCGGCTACATTAAATGCGGACACTACTGTGTATTCTACAGACAATGAAGTATCTGGCACAGGATATGATGCGGGCACTAAAGTAATTGCAGCTAGTACGGTAGCTAGTGGTGATGGTGTAGGGTTTGTTAATTTTTCAGACGCTACTTGGGCTAGTAGTAGTTTTACGGCTAGAGGCGCATTAATATATAACGCTACACAGGGTAATAAAGCTGTCATGGTATTAGACTTTGGCGACAATAAAACAAGTAATAACAGTACGTTTACAGTTGGTATGCCAGCTAATACGTCTACTGCAGCACTTATAAGGATTACATAATGAGTACATCTTATACTAGTAACTTAAAATTAGGTAAACCCGCTGCTGGTGATACTGGCTGGGGTGATGTCATAAATGGCGAACTTACCGACATGATTGAACAAGCAGTAGTTGGTTTGGCTACTATCAATACTTGGTCTACTAATTCAGCTACGCTAACAACCGCCGATGGGTCTAGTTCTGAAGCGCGTTGTGCGATATTAAAGCTGACCGACACTGGCACAAACCTAACGGGTGCGGGTACAGTTATAGTACCACCCGCTACAAAACTATACGCAGTTATTAATACTACAGGGCAAACAATAACTGTAAAAACTGCTAGTGGTAGTGGTATAGCTGTAAAGACTGGCAACCAAGTTAATGTTATATGTGATGGTACTAATGTAATAGAGCAAGATAACTATAGTAACTCTTTAGTAGCTGCAGCCATGCAATCAGATAGCCTAGTGCTTGCTTCAGGTGCAACAGTAACAGAGATTGCTGATGAAGATACTATGTCTTCTAATAGTGCTACAAAGCTAGCCACACAACAATCTATCAAAGCCTATTCAGATACTACAGGTTCTATACGTAGGTCAGAAAGATTCTATCCGTGGGCTAGCGCTGGTTCTGGTCTTAATGGTACGCAACCACCATATATATCTATAGCAAATGACGCTACTGAAACTATAGGTACATTTGACTTGTATGGTAATGCTCGTACTGTGTTTCAGGAACTAGATTTAGCCATAACTGGCACGCTGTCTTTTAGTGGCACTAAAACTATCCCAACACTATCTGATGCTATAGTACGCGTACAACGAAAATCAGCGGGCGCTACAGGCACAAGCATTGGTACAGTAGCTGTGGCTGACGCTAAAAAAGGTGGCTCTAATTCGTATTGGTACGAAATACAAGTATCTGGAGACCAAACAAGTAAAATTGATTCCTTTAGTTGGTTAGATGATGCTGCTGATGGCGCTAGTAAAAAGAAAATTCAAAGCGCTACTTACGACGATGGTACAGGTAGAACTTCTATAGTTTACGACAATGCCGCTTCTAGTGCAGGTTTGTTTAGTGGCACAGGTGGCACAGTCTATGTAAGTTCTTCTGGTTTTGAAAGTGTGGGTACTTGGGTTACAGCGGTACCAAACGTGCCTGATGCTAGCACAGAGTCTCTAAATGAGACCTTTACCATAGGTAAAATTATACCCATAAACGGTTCTGGCTCTGCAATTACCACCCAAGAAACCTTTACACTACCTACATTAAAGTTAGTGCCTGATTCGGGAGGGCCTGATAACGTTGAAATGCGCGTGCAAATACTCATGGGGCCTGTAAGTAACGTGGGATCATTTACATTTAACGTGTTACAAGTAGACCAAACAAACGTAACAAGGCCAGTATAATGGAAGATAGCAGAGAAGCCCTACTTAAATTAGAAGCTCACGAGCGCGAATGTGCTCAACGCATGAAAAACATACAATTTCAATTAGATACTGTTGATAAGCGTTTAGATCAAGGTATGCACAAATTTAAGAGTATAGAACGCCTATTATGGCTTCTCTACCCGCTAATTTTAGGATTAGATGTCATTGGTCAAAGACTTTTGTAAAATTTGTTTCTTATTGTTTACATTGTTTACTACAGTTGCCATAGCAAACCAACAAGATGGGTCACTAAATACATATAATGGTGATGGTAGCAACGTAAATAGTAATAACAACACGGAAGACAAGTCCGTTAGCAATACATACAACGGTGCAGGGTCTAGCAGTGAAATGCCTGTAGGAAGTGCGATTAGTCCTAGTTATATGAGTAATGGCATGGATACTTGTCTAAAAGGTACAGGGGGGTCATTACAAACTGTAGGTGTTGGTATTAGTAGTGGTAGCTATGACGTTGATCCTGAATGTAACAGACGTAGAGATGCTAAAGTATTATCTGATTTGAACATGAAAGTAGCTGCTGTAGCTAGAATGTGTCAGTCAGTAGATGTGTGGAAAGCTATGTTTATATCAGGCACGCCCTGTCCTATACTTTCAAATGGTAGATTGATTGTAGGTAAAAGAGCTTTTCTTGTTATGAAGATGAACCCTGAAACTTATATACCAGACTATAATAAAAAGACAAAGGAGTGGTACAATACAATTCTAAAGATAGGAGAAACTGTTGAAGATGAAGAAGAAGATACTAGCTCTATTAGCGATAAGTTCCGTAGCTCAATCAGACCAACTGGACAATCTGATTGATACATCCAGTGCGATTGTAGATCAGATAGACAAAGGAATTGCGTATGTTGGTTCTGCCTCTGAGTATTCTTATCTTGGTACTTCTCTCTCTGATGGCAGTGTTTCAGAGTCCGCGCATATTACCTCACAACAGATTCAAGCATACAATGATGCTCTTTCTGGTATGGCTAGTTACATGCCTTATGGTGATGTACTCGCTGTCTTAAACGAACAAGCAAATACAGAACTTGAACTTATGGATCAGGCTGTAGATGTGTTTACTGAAGCTGTTGTAGAAATGGTACAAGTAGTACAGGTAGCTGAGATGGCAGAAGAAGCATCTACTCCAGACGAAGAAGCTCAGGTACAAGAATTTGTAGCAAACAACCAAGAAGTTCTAACAATCACACAAGAAGAAGTTACCGAATATAACCAGTCTATAGATGACATTGAGACGCACGCGAACAATGCTAGCGCATTTATTGCAGTAGCCGCAAACACAGATGCGGTGGACTTTTTACAACAAGGTGCTGAGAACAACAATACGACAGCAGAACAAGCTACTTTGACTTATAGCGCAAATAACCAATGGGTAAAGATGCAATGGTCTGGTACTACCAACGCGTCTGCTGTATACCTAAATGGACAATCTTTTGGTCTAGATATGTACGTAAGTGAGGCTGACATACTAATTGCTGGACAAGAGTCTGAGTTTTACCTGACAGGCCCTACAGCGCAAGGATATGATTGCTTTATGTACGGAGACTGTAACTATGAGCCTTGAGGATACGGAACTAAAGATTGGCGGTACATCGTTTAAGGGTGTATGGATTGCCATAGTTTTAGGTATCGGTTCTACTATTGGTGGTGGAGTATGGACAGCAAGCAGTTTGTACTCTAGACTAGAGTCTGTGGAAGCTAGGGTAATACCTGATGTAGCGCCTATTGAAGAGAAAATATCGCTTATAGAAACACAACTAAGAGATAACAACGTAGCGCAGTTACAAGGTAAGCTAGCTGAATTGGGTACTAACTTAGTTACTATCAAAGATAATTACGATAAGATGTTAGAGTTCAAAGAAGATATAGGTGAACTAAAACAGAAAGTAACCAAGATGGAAACTGTAGTACAAAAAGCTGAGTTAGTTACAAAAGAAGTAAAAGAATTTGAGGACGACATAAAGATAGTCAAGAAAGAGATTCAAGATCTCTGGGATGGAATGGACTACTTATCTAATCCTCTAAAGTGAGGTACGTATGTTACAGAATCTTATCGGCCCTATAGCTAATATAGCTGGGGGTTACTTAAAAAATAAAGCCGAAGAAAAACAGGCTAAACACAAAGCCAAGATGAAAGTCATTGAGAATGACGGTGAGTGGGAATCAAAGATGGCTGATGCCTCTGCCCATAGCTGGAAAGACGAATTTTGGACAATTATTTTATCTGTGCCCATCTTTATGATAGGTTATTCTATCGTAGTAAATGACCCGTCTGTGGTTGATAGAGTAGAATCAGGGTTTGCTGCGTTATCTCAACTTCCTGAGTGGTACCAATATTTGCTTTTTATTGCCATAAGTTCTAGTTTTGGTATTAAAGGTGTTTCTAAACTAATGAGTCTAAGAAAATGAATTTAAAGTATTTTAAGGTAGAAGATTTTAACTGTCAGGAAACTGGTGAGAATGAGATGTGTCCTGACTTCTTGCAGAAACTTGATGCACTGCGTGAGGTGTGTGGGTTTCCGTTTATTATAACTAGTGGGTACAGATCGCCTAACCACAGTATTGAAGCTGCTAAAGCTAAGCCGGGAACACATGCACAGGGCATTGCCGCAGATATTAAAGTAACTGGTGGGGCACAGCGTATGGCTATTATACGTAATGCTTCTATTATGGGCTTCAACGGTATTGGTGTCGCTAAAACTTTTGTACACGTGGACACGCGAGAGACTACCCCAGTAGCTTGGAAATACTAATATGCCACTAAGTAAACTTCAGTTTAATCCCGGAATAAACAAAGAGATAACTCAATATTCCAACGAAGCGGGCTGGAACGACTGCGACAAGGTGCGCTTTCGTCAAGGTTATCCTGAAAAAATTGGTGGGTGGCGTAGATATGGTAAGAACACGTTTACAGGTGTTTGTAGATCACTACATCAGTGGATTAGTAATGCTTTTGTAAAGTATATTGGTCTAGGTACAAATGTTAAGTTTTTTGTAGAAACGGGTACTGTGTACTACGATGTCACACCTATAAGACTTACCGCTACTTTGGGGTCTAATCCTATAACAACAGCCAATACTTCTAAAATAGTGACTGTAGCACATTCTAGTCATGGGGCTACGTTAGGTAGCTATGTCACGTTATCAGGTGTATCTGGCACTATAAACAATGTACCGGCATCAGACTTAAATAAAGAGCATGTAATTAAAAGTGTGGCGGCTGATGGTAATTCGTATACTATTGAAGTGGCTACTACAGCTAACGGAAATGGAGCTGGTGGGGGTGGTTCAGTAGTTGCTACATACCAAATAAATGCTGGCCCTGACTTTCAGATACCTACACAAGGTTGGGATTCTTTAGATTGGAACGACAGCACATGGAATGGTAGTGCTGGTGGTACAGAAGAGTTACGTGTGTGGAACCAAGCTAATTTTGGTGAGGACTTAATTATAGGCCCTCGTGGTGGTGAATTATACTATTGGGACACAAGTGCAGGTACAGGCACTAGAGCAGTAACTGTAAAGGACGTAAACAATGGCACGGCTGTAAGCCTCACTAAAACGTCAACTGGCTCTATAATTGAGAGTGCCCCATATATAACTAACATAGATGCAGCTGTTGGTAAAACAATTAGAATAGGGGCTGTAGTTACATGCACCACTGCGGATAGAATACCTGCGGGTACAACTGTTGTATCTGTAAGTGCTAATGGTCAAGTTGTTAATATAAGTCAGAACCCTATAAACACAGGTGTAAACCCTATACACGGCTTAACTTACAATTTTGATGACAACCCTATATCAGTTGTTGGAAACTCTAAAACAATAACTGTATTTGATCCTACATTAGAAAGAGTCTATGAAGCTGGTCAACACGTAACTTTAGCTGGAGCTACTACCATATATGGGATTACTGCGAGTGTAATAAACCAAAGACATAAAATAGCTACGGTAGACTCTGCTGCTAATACTTATACTATAGACATAGCTGATGCGGAACCTGCTTCTACTTCAGCTTCTGGGGGTGGATCAAGTGTTACAGCGCAGTATGAACTTTCTGCGGAAGTACCTGTCGTACAAAATCACTTGATAGTATCTGACTCTAGCCGTTTTGTATTTTGTTTTGGAACTAATGAGTTTGGAGACACTACAGAAACACTTAACCCCATGTTAATACGCTGGTCAGATCAAGAAGATATGTTTGACTGGCGACCACGCTCTACTAACCAAGCGGGAGACATACAGCTATCACAAGGCACCGAGATCGTAACTACACTCCAATCACGCCAAGAAATATTGGTTTTCACCGATGCTGCGCTGTATTCGTTGCAGTATGTTGGAGCGCCAGTGGTATGGAGTTCTACGTTGATGGGATCAAACATGTCAGTTATTTCATCGAAGGCCGCTGCTTACGCCAACGGAGTCGCGTATTGGATGGGAGTGGGCAAGTTTTACAAATACGATGGCACGGTGCAACCCTTGAGATGCGATGTAAGAAAGTTCGTGTTTGATGACATGAACCCCGGACAACAAGGGCAAGTATTTGCTGGCTCGTTAGAAGAATATCACGAGATATGGTGGTTCTATGTATCTAAGTCAAACACAACTAAAATAGCGCCAGACAAGTATGTAGTCTATAACTATGCCGAAGACGTTTGGTATGTAGGTACGCTAGATCGTAGTGCTTGGTTAGATTCGCCTATAAATGATTTCCCATTAGCAGCTACTAATACATATAACTTAGTAGAACATGAGAATGGTAACGATGATGGTCAAGCTGCTATAACCTCTCCTATAAATGCTCACATAACATCAGGTAGATTTGGTATAGAGTCTGGTAATAGTTTTACGTTTGTAGATAAATTAGTTCCTGATATGTCTTTTGTTGGTTCTGATTCGGATGCCCCTAGCGCTGATTTTACTGTAATAGCGGGTAACGAGCCGGGATCTTTAGATCATGCTTCTATGGGTGGCGATAGTGAACGAGAAGTACAAGTATCTACTGAGATTAACAACTATACAGACATAGTAAACATACGCATGCGTGGTAGAGATATGGCTCTTAAAATATCTTCTGACTCTCTGGGCACAAGGTGGCAGTTAGGTACGCCTAGATTGAACATGCGTCCAGATGGTAGAAGAGGTAAGTAGTGGCTACTAAGATACGCAATACAGCTAGAAATTTTCATGCTCCCGTATTACCAAATCCTCCTGCAGAATATAGTCAGGCGTTAACGCATCAACGAGATACGACGCTTAGAGTTTACTTTCAGAGTATAGACGAAGCTATTACACAGGCGTTGCAGTATGATACCAGTGATATAATTGATGGCTCTATACCCAATAGTAAATTAGAAAACTCTACAATATCTTTTGGTGGTGTTACGTTATCCCTAGGCGGCTCTGATGCTACTCCTGCGTTTAACCTTGCTGACGCTACTGGATACCCTACATCTAGTCTTGTGGGTACTATAACGAACGCGCAACTAGCTGGCAGTATAACTAACGCTAAACTTGTTAATGATAGTGTATCTTATGGTGGTGTATCTCTTGATTTAGGTCAGACTGATGCTACTCCTGCATTTGATCTAAGCGATGCTACTAACTATCCTACATCTAGTCTAAGTGGGACTATAACGAATGCGCAACTAGCTGGCAGTATAGCAAATGCGAAATTATCTAATTCCACTGTCTCTTACGGCGGTGTTCAGTTGGCTCTTGGAGCATCAGACGCAACTCCTGCATTTAATCTAAGTGATGCTACTGATTACCCTACATCTAGTTTAAGTGGGACTATAGCTACCGCACAAATAGCCGATGACGCAGTAACAGATGCAAAACTTGCAGATTCAATAAACTCAGCTATTACAGCCAATTCAGCTAAAGTAACTAACGCCACACATACAGGTGAAGTTACAGGAGCTACAGCCTTAACTATTGCCGACAACGTAGTAGATGAAGCTAACCTTAAAGTATCTAACTCTCCAACTGATGGTTATTTCTTGTCTGCGCAATCAGGTAACACAGGGGGTTTGACTTGGGCACAAGTATCAAGTGGCATATCTGCAGTAGTTGATGATACAACTCCAGAACTTGGCGGCACATTAAATGCTGGCGGTAATGACATAAAAAATGTAGATCAGCTAAGTATTGGTACATCTACACTTACCTATGATTTTTGGATAAGTGGGTATAAAACGTCTGAAGAAGGCGAGTTGTTTAGAATGACTAACAACAACTCCTCTACTAGTGCTGATGGTAGGTATATAACCTTTTATACTGGCACTAATCACTACGGTAGTCTTGGTACTAAAGCTGTATCTTATGGTCAGGGTATATTCTTTTCTAGTAACGGTTGTGGTCTTAGGGCTACTAGTCAGTTTTCAACCGACATTGTTGGCCCTTGCGATGGCATTGGTGACGATAAAGATAATGATGTTGATTTAGGCCAATCTAATAATAGATTTGATGATGTGTACGCTACTAATGGTACTATACAAACATCAGATAGGAACTTAAAACAAGACATAACAGAACTATCTGATGCAGAAAAGAGAGTGGCAGTAGCTGCAAAAGGCTTATTACGTAAGTATAGATGGATAGACGCAGTTGCAGAAAAGGGTGATAATGCTAGAATACACTTTGGTATCATCGCTCAAGACCTAGAAGCTGCTTTCACTGCCGAGGGTCTAGATGCTGGCAGGTACGCTATGTTTATTAGCACTACTTGGTGGGAACATGAGGGTGAAAAATATAATGAGCAAGCCCATATACCAGAAGGCGTGACCGCCACAGAGGTAACAAGACGCGGTGTTCGGTATCCCGAACTACTAGCATTCATAATATCAGCTCTCTAGGATAAGTAATGGCCTTTACTGGGAACACCGCACAAGAATTCGTCACCGCCATAAAAGACGTAATAGTAGACCCTGTAACGGGCCTCCAAAAGCCTTCTGGCATGCTAATTATAGATGCCATTAAAGAGGCTTTCCCTACTGAATTGCACGAATTAGCGTATGAGTTCGTACTCACCGGCACTGACATGCAAGCGCTGCTGTTCTTTAAAGAACGAAATCCAGACGAATGGACTGATGACGCGCAAGCGCAGTTAGACGCTATATTCACCCCTAATACACTATACAATGTAATCAAAAAAGCAGTAGATAACAAAACGGACAGAGGTCAAGACGACTATTCATCCAGAAGAAGGAAAATAGGAAACGCTATATCCGACGTGGAAGACTACTTAAATACTGTAGAATCCGGTCAAGAGCCTAGCCTTTTAAGTAACATATACTACCCAACAGGGTTTGAGGAAAACCCCGCAGACTTTTCTGACGAACAGGTACAGCGTTATGAAGGAGTCTATCTTCCTAGTCAGTGGACGGGGCTCTCATCCAGAAACATACAACAGATACTTGATAACGGCGTAGAAAACTATGGCTCTATCCCAACTATACATTATGATTTTGACGGGGATGGCAAGTTAACCCAATCAGACGTTGACAACGCTGCTAGATGGGAAGCGCGATACAAAGAAATTACTGGGGAACGGTATGATCCCAAAATTACAGGATTTTCAACTAGCGACCCAGAAACAACCGAAGCTGAAGTGCCTGATAATGAAGGTTTTGGTACCGCAGTTAACTTATTAGATTTTGACGCAAACGGCGTAGTAGATGCTTTAAGTGATGGTGTATTATATCTACGATACTTGTTCGGGCTAAGAGGCGAACAGCTATTTCCCGGGGCAGTCGCCGAAGACGCTACACGAAGCACAGAAGAAATATTAGCGTATTTAGAAGACGAAGACTCTCCTATACGGGCATTTCTTGACCTAGATGGTAACGGCGTATCAGATGCTCTAACTGATGGTGTATTATTACTACGTCATGCTTTTGGGTTAACCGGCAGCATGCTTACTTCCGGTGCCTCCGCAAAAAACAGCCCGTTAACTGAGCCAGAAGTAGAAGCAAAAATAAAAGAAATGATAACTCTACTTCCTAAAAAGGATATAGATGGTAATTATTTTGTAGTAGATAAAGAGGGTACGAGAAAGATAATTGGCGCTTCCGGTAAAATAGTTGATGCGCCAGATTCAGACTCAGATCCAGTATTTTGGGACGGCGCTTCTTCACAAGCCATAATGGAGGCTGCAGGTAATCCAGAGATAAACCTTCACACGAGAGCGGCATATAAACGATATGCGGAAAGTTTGGGGCTTTCTCTTGAAGAGTTCATGGCGCAATACGACTATACCGGTGACGGGGAAGTAAACATTGGTGACGTATTAAATGTACAAAAGTATGAATTGGGCACCCAAACACAAGAGCCGGGTTGGGATTTCGACAACTATAAAGAGTTTAGATTAGACAGAGACGAAGATGGTGTTGATGATGATAATGACTATTTCCCTGACGACCCGCTATATCAAAGAGAACAACAGTATTTTGAAGTCCTAGACGAAAACAGGACAAAGTCAGATGCCATATATGCTGCAATAGACTTTCTTAATAACAAAGATAAATCAAATCAAACACTTTATATTCAAGGCCTACAATCTCTTTCAACCGAAGAAAAAGCGTTAGTAGAACAAATACGAAAACTGCCGCAGTATGTGCAGGGTTTGTATAGAAGAAGAAATAAAGTTATAACTGATGCAGATAGAGAACTCTTTTTTAATCTTGTACAGACAACCCCTGATAACGATGTCTTTTCTGAGTATAAACTTACACCTCCAGCTATAACTGATTATGATCCAGATTCCGATGGTGACGGAGTGGTTGATTCGGAAGACGCTTTTCCCAATAATCCAAGAGAAACTGCGGACAGCGATGGTGACGGGTTTGGTGACAACAATGATGCGTTCCCAAATGATCCAAACGAAACCCTTGATTCGGATGGTGACAGCTACGGTGACAATGCGGATGCCTTTCCTACCGATCCAAATGAGTGGGTTGATACTGACAAAGATGGAGTTGGTAACAATACTGACGAATTTCCGCAAGACCCAAATGAGTCGGTAGATACTGATAATGATGGCGTTGGTAACAATGCTGACTACGATATAAATAATCCGGACATTAAAAGCGAAGAGGATTATTTAGACACTATTGATACTGACGAAGATGGTACGCCCGACTATAAAGATTTTTTACCGTCAGACCCTAAATATCAAACTAAAGAGCAGCAAGATAAACAGTTTGATATGAATCGTTTTGCCGATGATAATTCTAGGGCTTTCATTGGCGTATATAACATAGAGCGTTACAAAGAACACATGGGCGACTCGCTAGGGACGTACGATTTTTCTGACCCTAAACTACAAAAATTTCTTAAATGGAAAAACGCTTACGTTAAAAACTGGCGTAAACTTAGTCGGGACAAAGGTAATTACCCTAGGTTTGGCGTAGACACGGCCGCCGCTAAAGCTCTGCGAGAGTGGCTAATGGATAACACTGAGAGTTACTCTACACGCCAAGGCAAAAATAAGACTATATATCACTACGACGAGGAGGCTAAGTTTTTCAAAGCGTTCTTAGCAGCCGAGGGTGATTTTTTTATGGAAGGCCGCGTTAGCGAACGAGAAGCCATGCAAGACGCGGTCATGGAGTGGCAGCTTGATGGTGCTCCGGATGAGTACATGCAAATTCTTAACACTCAAGGACTTGTAATACCAGAATCGCTTGGTGGGGTTGCTGATGTAGTAGAAAGACACGCAACTGCTAGAAAGGTTAGGGAAGAGCAATTAAATATGCTCTTTGATGCTATGGAGAACGCGTGGGAGACGGCTGGTAGTTTCTTTAGTCCAGATTCCGGTATGGGCGGTTCTATGCGTCACATGGAGCTTGCGTGGGGGCCGGTATATCAGGAGGGAGGCGACCTTGCTATAGGAGAGCGTGTTACTGGGCCAGATGATCCTAGAGGTGAAGGACGTGTTATTGAGCTAGATGGCCCATTTGAGTATGCGCCAGAAAAATTAGAACCTTTCAATGACTTACTACCTAACCCTGCTACAAGAAGAGACTGGCAGAACATGGGATTAGGCAAGTTTATAAATGATTTTGTAGATAAGTATGGCGAAGAAGAGTTTGTAAAGTTTGCTACAGAATATAAAGACCTAATAAACGATCCTCTAAACCTTAATTCTGGTGAGAATGCCGTTACCCATAGTAGTGGTGCATCCGGTATTGAACATACTTGGGCTAACGGTACGGGCGGCCCTATATTAAAGTTCTTAGAAGAAGACTACAAAGATGAAGAAATAAACAAGTGGAAAGAAGTACCCAGAATAACTGAAGACGAAGAAATAATTATAGATAGGTACACTGAGGCCACTGAAGAGGTACTTCTTTCAATAGAGTCAGGCACCACGGCATTTGATAGAGAAATAGCTGTAAATCTAGGTGGAGCTCTGCGTTTAGGTGATGCTTGGGCGGGTAGAAAAGAAAGCCAAAAATACAAAGAGCTTTTAGCAGAGGGAGGTGAAGAATACGCAGAAGAAGAGTATACAAAACTTTGGTTGGCATCTATACCCGACTATGAAGTAGACGCTTATATTGAGTTACCAAACGCCTTTCAACCGGAAACAATACAGACAAATATGGGGTGGGATACTAATAGACTATACATGAAAATGCCCGGGGATGATGACATAACCTTTGGTAAGTATGGTGACTGGGTAACTCCCATGTATCTTAATGATGCTACTGTAAGAAATAGTTTTGCAAATGTTAGTGAGGACAGCGCATTTCCTCATGGCGCGGGTAACGGCGCGGGGTATTTTGTAGATATAGGCACTGAATCTCAGGTCGGCGATTATACTATGATATGGGTTCAGCTCAATGATTCTCCTAGCACCCTAGAAAAAATATTGGACGATTTGGGCCCACTAAAAGCAATTGTTCAGATAGGCTTAACCATATTTGGTGGCCCAGCCGGAGCAAAACTAGCTTTAGATATAGAATTAGCTACCATAGCCTTGAAAGTTTTAGATGGGCAAACTTTGCATGGTGAAGACTGGGCAAGTTTAGCGATTTCTGGACTTGTAAAACTAGGCAAAATTACCATGCCAGTTCCTGAAGAGGTGGCTAAAGCTGAAGCGGCTGCACGTGGGTTAGCAGAAGGTTCAAAAGCCTATGTGGACTACATGAACGTTGCGCAATCAGGTATTGGTATTGCAGGGATGAATTATAGCCAAACCATAACTGTACTTAGAGCTGCAGGTGCGGGAAACCTAGAAGATGCTATATTGCCGGTATTAGTAGATTTTGGTGATGATTGGATTAAAGGCGGACTATCGGCACTTGGCGCTTCCGATGAATTTATATCTAACATGACTAAGGAACAGTTCGCTGCTATCAACGGCGTTGTTGAAAAGATGGCTAGGGGAGATGATTTTGACGAGGCCATTCTTGGTGAAACCATTGACTTTTTAGGAGATTATTTAGGAGATTTATACACCGGCAGTGAGACTCAGAATAAACTTAGAACTTTCTTTGAGGGTATGGAAAATGACATAAAAAATATGATGCGGGTTGCGCAAGAATTCATGGGTGACAGTGACCTAGCTAACCTTGGAGACTATCTACTAGGTCAAGTGGAACAAATACCTTTTGGAGACATACTGGCCACTATAAATGAGGATTTTGAAGCTACAATGGCTAAACTTCAAAAGGTGTTGGATGAGTCTGAGCTTGTTCAGGGTATCGACAAATATGTAATAGATAACATAGATAAAGCAATAGATAGTTTTGTAGTGCCGGTAATAGCCAAAGGGAAGTTAATGTATGAAGACCTACCCGATGGCGTTAAAAATCAAATAGAAAAATTAGACGAAGACCTAGAAAAATATGTGGGAGCAGCTAATTCACAGTTAGATCCTGCTATTAAAGAAGCAGTTAAGGTAGGTTTAGTACAGGAACTTCTTGGTCAAGGCGGCACTTTACAATCTAAAGCTCAAATTGTCAGTGCGTTTACACGAGAACTTATAACTGTAGAGCAGTTAAAGAAAATGGACGCAACTACGGTGGATATACTAACTGCGCCAGTTGCTGCAGCTGGTATAAGAGCGGCGTTAAACACCGTACTACAGGGCAATCCAAACGCAGGTGATAACGCGTTACGTGCTATGGCGGCAACGGCGGAAAATGCTATTAGAACTAGTGTAGAGGGTGGTACTTTCCCTTCAGATTTTAAAAACTATATGGATAACGTATCCGGCAATTTTGACATAGTTGTCGCAAAAAGGTCGGAATTAGACGATATACAGAAAGAAGGCGATCAGCTATCTATAGATATGGAAAACGCGGAAAAAGTGTTGGCTGATCTAAAGAAACAACGAACTGATTTACTCGCCGCCGCCAATGCTCCTGATGCTACTGAAGACGACCAACGTGCCCTAGCTGAATTACAGCAAGACCCGAACTACAACGCTGCACTAGCAGAGGCTACTAACGAAATAGTTAAAATAAGCACCGAAATAAAGAATTTGGACGCAAAAGAGAACGCGTTAGCAGATGAGTATGAAACGCTTAGAGATGATCTAGGACTGCAAAGTCAATTTGATCCAGCGGTTAAAAAATTTAATGGCGATGTAATGCAAATAATAATGGAGGCCAACGCTCCAGAAGTTATTAACAACCCGGAAGGATACAGACAACTTAATGGGCTGGGCCCAGATGTTGATGTGATACAGCATTATTTGTCAGAAGGTATATTTAATGGCGCACCAACAACCGCCGAAGAGTATAACGGGCGTGTAGATGCTGGCGTAGACACTATATATACAGCAGTTATAACTGAGTCTGGGGTAGACGATTCAAAACTAACATCTGGTGAAAGACTATCTATCCGTAATCAAATAAAACACACAATAGTTACCAATAGGAATCTAGACGACGCAGGTACTCTCACTGATTTACAGTATGTAGAACGAATAGCAGGGGATGACTTAACTATAGATGTCAACGCTTCCACTGGAGAGATTAGTATTGTTAGCTCTACACTAGTCCTTAGTGATTTAGATGGCGCGGTGCTAGCAGGTATTAATAACGCGTACGTTACAGAAGATGGACAACCAGCGGGCTTTACAAACCTAGAACAAGTAGAAAACCGTATTAAAGCTAGAGAATATGTAGCTAATGAGACCGATCTTTTAAGTTATACTGGAATTCCATTGCAGTTTGACACCCCGGAGGAACAAGAACAGTTTTTTCAAACACTCATCAAGGATGGGCAGGTAAGGGTAATTAATGATGCGGGTGAATATACTTGGACAACACCACCATCAAGTATACAACTTGACGTAGACACGCAGAGTGTGAATTCAGTACCACAGACACAAGCCGCTACAACTCTAAATGACTTAGTTAATACAGATCCAGATGCGTACCTAAGTATATTGGGAGGGATGGACAACCAATCTGCTATGGATGCGGTAAATTCCTATCTAGAAAGTGCAGGTATGCCACCGTTAACTCCTACCAATATACTAGGGGTACCTATAGAGGGCATACCCAAGGACGAAGACATGCCTTGGATAGTCAGGACAGCTAAAAGGTATTTAGATTGGAAACAACAAGATGTAACTGAACTGCAAGATAAAATTAAAGAAATAGAAGACATACCTGAAGACGAAAGATCGTGGTGGCAAAACAATCGTTTAGGCGTATATAAAAACCAACTTGAATATGGCATAGACGCTGTAGATGACGCAGCAAAATTTGTTTCTACTTCGGCAGCGTTTTTTGGTTACGGAAATACTGCGTTTAGGTCACTAGCTGTTAGTGATGAGGTTATAGCAGCGCAAATGGAGGGAGAGAAAGCATACAGAGATAAGTTGGTCGAGCTAGCTATAGAAAATGACATAGTAGATAGTGACGTTAACTTTTACACCGATGTACAGCTTTTTGCTTCTGCACCTTGGGCACAAAGTTTTGTCTATATGATGGAAAACGAGCACCCAGATTTATATGAAGAAGCAAGACTTGCGGGAGTTAAACATACAGAGACTCTTTACAAAGACATAGGTTTAGAGTCAATAACAAACAATGAGTTTAGCAATACAGTTGACATGTTGATTGATGTGTCTGAAGGATATTTATCTTCTACCTATACGGACGAACGTGACGCTATGTACGCAAGGATGAACGAAGCGGAAGGTCAAGGTGCTTGGGCAAATGTTAAAGCGGTGTTTGGTGCGGCTGTTGAATTTCCGACTATGTTTTACAAAGAGGTAGTTCGAGAAGAGTTAGCCGAAATAGGATGGGAAGTATTAATAGCTAGAGGCGCAGGTAGAGTTGTTAAGGAGTTTAGTCCTGACATTGCTAAAGACATTACACTTAAAATAGGTATTACAGGTGACGCTAGCGTAGAGTTTGGTTCTACATGGTCAGAGGCAGAATCAACTATAAGAAACACATTAGAAAACGCAAATATACAATCCCAAAATGCGGGTGGGCCAATTCTCTACACTGAGGATGAGATAGACTACCATTCTGTTAAAGGTGCTTACGACGCTGCTACCACCACTGTGGCAATAATGGCAGGTACTAACAAGTTTACCTTTAAATTAGATAGACAAATACTAGGTGAAAGCGCTTCAGAAGTCATAGAACTTACAGGCGACAAGATGCTACGCGTTGGAAATCTTGTTGGAACATCTCTTGCTGAAGGTGCCGGTGAGTTCTTTACAGAGGGTGGAGGAGCACTAGTTACATCGAGTTATTTGTATGGTCTAGGATTTACAGATATAGACCCACTAGGAGAGGCTGCAAGGTCTGGTACTTTAGGGTTTATAGCGGGAACAACTACATCTGCAACTGTAATGGGGTTATCTACTCCCCTAAACGACGTTTTTGGCGGTGATAGTAACGATCCTATTGCTAACACACTTGTTACTCAATATGAACCGCTAAAAGTGGCTATAGAAAATAAAGACGTTCTAACTACAAACGCCCTACTTACGGATATAGGGGTAAGCTCTATGGACTTTCCACAGGTATACAATGCAGTTATGAACACAGTAGACGATGAAAACTATGTAACTGTTTTGGAAGCGGAAAGAGCGTATGAATACATAGGGTTTGAACCTTCCGGATCAGACATAGAAGTTGCGCTTACCATGCAAGATCAATTTAGTGCTCCCGGACTTACAGTTAATCTGTCCGATAGGCTGACCGATTACGTAGTAGATAGTTATGGAGAAGACAAACTTGGGACAGGTCGCACAACAGCACAAAACTATGACATAATAAAGCATCTAGAAGACATGCGAGATGGCATTGTACCACTAGATGCTACGTTTATTGACGCGCAGACTGGAGAGTCTACACTTACACAAGATGTAATAGACGCTTATGTGGCTGGATTGCCACTAAGAGAACAAAGCCTGTTGGCACAGTATAATGAGGATAATCACGTACCCACAAATATAGTGGAAGAACTTGGCGGATCACTTATGACACAAGCAGAAATTGATAAAATCAACACCGCAATTGCAGATTTGCAAGCCCGCCCCGATTCTCCCACAGCACAGGAGGTTTTAGAAATACTTTTAGCTGATACCAGTATTAGCGGTATTCCAAACCAAGTAAAGAACCTTGTAGATGCTGCATTCCAAGACGCTACAGCACAGGCCAATTTTGCTGCTGCGGTAGTGCAAAAATTAGTAGATGACGGTTCTTTAGAGACTTTAGCTACAGGTGAGGTATCTGAGGCTCTAGGTAGCAGTGTAGAAGGTGACGAGTCAGGCATATATTTACTACTTAAAAACTTATCAGCAGACATAGCATCAGGCGATAGCGACGCGGCGACCAACCTAGCCAACGCCGTTGAAGCGTTAAATACAGCGTTAACAAATCAAGGCGTGGCTGATGCTAACGCTAGAGCGGCAATAACAGATTTATTGGGTAGTAATGAGGCGGGCAAAGAATCTGGCATATTTAAGGTTCTAAAAGAACTAGACGCAGGTCAAACTACTACAGATCAAGCGGTAGCAAGCGTTGAAGCTGCATATAAAGCAGCCAACACTGCGCAGGACACAACAATAGCCAGTTTGGCTACAAACTTAGGTAGCCCTGCTACGGACGAAAAGAAAGCCTCGGGCGTATACTTAGTTATAGAAACCGCTATAGCTGCCGAATCAAGCGCTAGGGAGGAAATACTAGGCGATTACACGGACATTGCTGCGTTTGAGACCGCTTTAAACTCTACTATGGATGAAAAAGTTAGTGCCTTAAAAACTACTATTGGTGTTCCGGGCGAGTATAAGATAAACGCCGATGGCACCATAAAATATAAAGCAAACGGTGATCCAGATTGGAAGACCGCACCTACAGGGCATTTTTTAGATGTATACAACGCGTCTAAACTAGAAGGTATTGAGCGTGAAGCAGCTTTATTAGCGGTGCAAACTAAGTTAGACGCGGACATAGCCAGCGCTAGAGGTCTTGCTACTAGTGAGGCAACTAGAGTAAAAGACGAAATAATAAACACGTATTTCCCTGCTGCTCCTAGCATTAATCCTGAAGATAACGCAATTATACAACGTATAAACTACATGCAGTCGATTCTAGCTGATGGGCCCGTCCCAAACAGAAACGATCCTAGATACGACCCTGTAGCGGACTTTAATGAAAATGGATACATTGGTGTGGGGGATGTTGACAACCTATATAAATCTCTTGGGGCAGAGCAAAGAACTCGCGTAAGAGACTATATGGTGTTTTTGGATGGTGATACGTTGTTAGGTCAACTAAGGAAAACTCAGCTAGATGCAGACATGCAATTCAACACTTTTGATAACAAGTTGACCCTTGCTGTAGATTCTATAAATAACACCATAACCAATGATGTACTAAATCAAATTGGTAAATCGGCTGAAGATAATGATGGTACGGCTACAGGGCTATACGCAAGAATAGAAGCAGGTGATTCAGATATACTAACAACTCTGGGGGCTATTGGAGAAGATGGTTCAGGTATTTTACGTGATTTAGAGTTAGCGGGACTTAGTATAAATCAAATACAGCAGTTTTTGGACGATAATATAGGAAAACCTGCCGAAAATAATAACGGTACAGCCACAGGACTTTTTGCTGCAGCTAAACAGAACGCTGATGCGATTACTGGACTTACATCGGACATTGCCACTATAAATCGGACGCTGTCGAGAACAGCAAGCCAATCCGCTCTAAATAGCACAAATCAAAGATTATCCACTGCTGAAACCGATATAGATAATTTACAGTCTGACCTAAAAACTGAGCAAGGTAAAGTAACTACCGCGCAAGGTGATATTTCTACTCTACAAACTGATTTAACTGCAGCTACTACCAGATTAACTACTGCAGAGGGTAATGTATCTACGCTACAGTCTGACTTACAAACTGAGCAAGGTAAAGTAACTACCGCGCAAGGTGATATTTCTACTCTACAAACTGATTTGACCGCAGCTACTAATACATTAACTACCGTAGTGGATAATTATGCTTCCTTGGTAGAATCAGGTGCAGCTACACAAGCTGATTTAGATAAAGCAGAGGAGGCAGTAGTACAAGCGCAAACAGACATTAGTAATCTAAGAATAGACCTAACTAGCGCTGAAAGTAGTTTGACTACCGCTCAAGGTAATATTTCTACTTTACAGACTAATCTAGGACTTGAGCAAAGTAAAGTAGCTACCGCGCAAGGTGATATTGATGATCTGGAAGATGATTTAACCGAAGCTACTACTAGGTTAACCACTGCGGAAACTAATATAACTACTATAAACGGCAACATTAGCACTTTGCAAAATGATGTTTCTGGCATGAAAACAACCATTGCTCAGCTAGAGAATGATATAGCAAGTAAAGCGTCTACAGCAGATTTAACCGCCGCTTTAACTCGCGTTAGCTCAGCGGAAAATGACATTGGCACTCTAGAAACAGAAATGGATGCCGCTGAAGGTAGGTTGCTTACTGCGGAAAATAATATAACTACTATAGAAGGTGACTTACAAACTGAACAGGGTAAAGTTTCTACTCTACAAACTGATTTAACTGCAGCTACTGGCAGAGTATCTACCTTAGAAACTAATTTACAAACTGAACAGGGTAAAGTTTCCACTCTGCAAACTGATTTACAAACTGAACAGGGTAAAGTTTCTACTCTGCAAACTGATTTGTCTTCAGCTACTGGCAGAGTATCTACTCTAGAAACCGACCTGACCGCAGCTACTACTAGGTTAAGCACTGCTGAAGGTAAATTAACAACTTTAC
>Ga0070748_1000344_pt1 | contig 23352 bp, 17 predicted proteins | sample VirMetDEL_Nov_12_FD_77015 | JGI IMG/M metagenome (GOLD analysis project Ga0070748, IMG submission 77015) | Aqueous microbial communities from the Delaware River and Bay under freshwater to marine salinity gradient to study organic matter... | ecosystem: Environmental > Aquatic > Marine > Coastal... | reverse complement strand
TCTCCGCCCAAGCGAGAAACAGTGTCCTCAGTGCGAACAACTGAACTTAGACGGGTTGCTGCTTCTTTCAATATTTGATCGCCTATAGCATGACCAAGGGAATCATTAACATTTTTAAAACGATCTAAATCAATAAATAAAACACCCAATTTTTCACCCTGACGCTTGGCTGTATTAATGGCCATATCTAAGCGATCATTGAGTAAAACTCGATTAGGCAAACCCGTTAAATTGTCGTGGTGCGCCAAAAACTCTATTTGTTTACGCGAGTTCTTATACTCTGTAATATCATTAAAAATAGCGATGTAATTTTCAGGGTTACCATCTGAATCAACCAGCAAACTAACTGAATACCAGCAGGGAAATTGCTCACCATTTTTTCGCTGATTGGTTAGCTCCCCCTGCCAATGCCCTTTCTCATGTAATACAGACAACATATTGCGAAAAAAACTGTGCGTATGTAAGCGAGATCCGACGGCATTGGCATCTACTGCGAGTACTTCAGCTTCGCTAAAACCCATTATTTTTTGATAGGCATTATTTACAGAAATAATATGGAAACTAGCATCCGTAATGAGTATGGCTTCGCTGCTACCCTCAAAAACTTTTGCCCACAAACGCATTTGAACTTCTTGCTGCTTACGCAGTGTGATCTCTCTGACCACCATCAATATATCTTTTTGATCACGATAGATTAAACGCGCCTCCCAATAGCGGATGCGCGAGGGATCTTGTGACCATTGAAACTCAACCATTTGCATGCCATTACCCGCCAACACCAAGGCAAGTGCATCTTCGATTTCACGCAAAACTTGCATAGGTAAATAGCCATGAGTATGTGTGTCTTCGTAATAAACCCAATCTTCCATATCAAAAACATAGGATCCCACTTGCATATCTAACACACAGCCATCACGCTCTACACGCATAATGATGTCGGGAATACTTGACAAAAGTGCACGTGTTTTACTTTCACTCAAACTCAAATCAACGAGTGTTCGACTTGCCTGTAACAAATAATCGATTCTGTAAGGCAGGGTTCCCCAACTTACCGGTTTAGTTATAAAATCTGTAGCGCCTGATTGATAACCACGACGTATAGACTCTAAATCGTCTAAACCAGTCACCATAGCGATAGACAAATCAAGTCCTTTACGGTGCTGTAAGAATTCTTCGCACAAACTAAATCCGTCACCATCAGGTAAGAGCACATCCATTAACACTAAATCAAACATTTTCTGCGAAAACATTATCCGCGCTTCACTGCAACTTGCAGCAGTAAGCACATAAAAACCAGCCTCCTCAAGGGTTGCTGTCATCATCAAACTTGCTGCAACATCATCTTCTACTACAAGAATAACTGCGGAGGCATCTTCTATTTTTTTCACGTGATGCAACCCCCTTCCGCATAAGGAGCCAAGCTAACCAATGCGCCTTCATAGTAGGTTTTTATGGTAGTAACCAATAACTGCGCGTCGCTCATATCACCTACACGCGTGCGTGCTTCTAGCTCTTTACAGGAATCTGCAAGTGCGACCACGCCCAAATTAGCCGCGCTGTTCTTTAAGCTGTGCGCAGCTCTATAAAGTCGATCTGAATTATTTTCCGCGATTGCTTGTTGCATATCTGCAAGCAGCCCAGGACTTGAACTGCTAAACAATTGGATTACTTTGGGCAAAAGTCCCTCCCGCAACCCACGGAGTTGATCTATCACTCTTAGATCAATAAAAACACTATTATTGGGTTCGACTAACTCCGACTCTTTAATTGTTTGTGAAGGCAACCACAGCAAGAGTATTGCGTGTAACTGCTCTGCAGTGAATGGCTTACTTAAGTAATCATCCATGCCCTTTGCAATGCACATCTCCCTATCACCTACAATTGCATTAGCCGTTAGTGCAATAATAGGAATAGGTTCTAAACCATCTCTTTTTTCTCGCGCTCGAATTTTTGCTGTGGCCTCAAAACCATCCATGATGGGCATTTGACAATCCATCAAAACCACATCAAAATATTCCTCAGCAAGTAGGTTTAGCGCCTCTTGGCCATTAGCTGCCACAATTGGATTAATACCAATTTTTTGTAACATCGCTATGGCAACCTCTTGATTGACGGGATTATCCTCTGCCAACAACACCTTTCCTTTACAAAACCCTAACCCATTATTATTTAATTCAACTTCTCCCCCTAAAGCGCTTGCAAAGCCGAGCTGACGCAAAGGAAGCCCATTGCCGGCAACCTCTGCCACTAAGAGTTCGTAAAGCTCTGACTGTCGAGCAGGCTTCATTAAATAAACAATATGTGCAGGCAAACTGTCGCTAACATTTATTCCTGCTGAGCTTAAAACGACTATGGATAAATCAAGCAGCTGTGGGACCTGTTGAATTGCAGCAATAAATTGCCCGCCATCCATCTCTGGCATCATCCAATCCGTAATCAACAAGTCGAATGGTTGCCCTGCCACCAGCGCCTGCTCAAGAATTTCTAATCCCTGAGCACCAGACTCTGCCATAACAGGCATTACCCTCCAGCTTTGCAGCCAATACTGCAAGATTTCACGGTTTGTTTGATTATCATCCACAACGAGCACACGTAATTTTTCAAATCCTTTCACTAAATCATAGGAATATTGCTCTTTAGTGCGGGGTAGATTTAAAACAAAATGAAAATAGGAGCCTCTATTTAGCTCGCTTAATATTCTAATTTCCCCGCCCATCAATTTTATAAGTCGCTGCGAGATAACCAACCCTAAACCTGTGCCGCCATACTTACGTGTCATTGATGAATCGGCTTGGGTAAATGCATTGAATAGCTTTTCTTTCTGCTCCGATGAAATTCCAATTCCAGAATCGCGCACCCCAAAATGCAACTTTACACTTTCATTGGTAATCTCTAATTGCTTTACTTCCAGCATCACCTCACCTAGCTCGGTGAATTTAATAGCATTACTTAATAAGTTAGTAAGCACCTGTGCCAGGCGTGGCGAATCCCCTAAAACAGATATAGGTGGTATAGGTGTATGACAGAGCAACTCAACGCCCTTGGCTTGTGCAAGAGGGGCATAGCGCTCGGCCAAGTCTTCGAGAAGTGTGTTTAATTTGAATGGACGGGGGTCAAGCTCTAGCTTGCCAGCTTCTATCTTGGAGAAATCCAAAATATCATTAATGATCGTCAGCAAATCTTCGCCCGAGCGCCGCGCAACCCGTGCAAAACGTTTTTGTTTGCTGTCTAGTGGGCTTTCTAATAAGAGACTCGTCATGCCCATGATGCCATTGAGCGGAGTCCTAATTTCATGACTCATGACCGCTAAGAATTCACTTTTTGCTCGACTCGCCGCCTCTGCGCGCTCTGTTTCTAAACGCAGTTGTTCGGTTCGTTTTTCAACACGCTGCTCAAGTAAATCGTGCTGCTTGCGTAACTGACTATCTTGAGACTCTATTCGCTCAAGCATGGCATTAAAACGCAAAGTTAGTTGCCCAACCTCGTCGTTGCCGCGATACATAGGCGCGCGCAATCTATAGTCGCCCTGCGCACCAATCGTTTCCGCCAGCTCACTCAATCCGCGCAATGGCTGTGTAATAAGTCGTATTAACCCAGTAGAGAGAATGCCCGCACAGACCAGTGCGATTAATGCAGTCATTAACGCGAAAGCTATCTGCTGATAAAGTACTCGCTGAAGCCCTGATGTATCGACTTCCAACAACAAGCGGCCAATTTGTTCTTGTTTCCAATTAACGTCCACCACCAGCTGCTTATCGACACTGCGAACATCTACATCTTCACGGTGATACTCTGCAAGCTGTTCATTATTGGCAAGAATGAGCCGAGCACTCACAACTTGAGAGTCAACACTTAATGATTTAAGGGATTCATTTGCGGCTTGCACGTCACTAAACATACTCGGCGCAGCAACTCCAAAGGCTGTTGCTTCAGCTAAGGTTTTTAACTGACGATCAGTTTGGGCATAGGCACTGTTGTACTGCTGCCATACCCCCACCAAGGATGCAGCGAGCACGGCAAGTGACGTAATTAACATTGCCAATAGGCTAATTTTGCGCGACAAGCTCCAGGGTAAGCGCATACTAGAGGCCCTCCGTGGAATTTTTAGCCAGCTTTAGGAGCTGACTGCTAACCACCACACCAGCTTGCTCTATAGCAGGTCGATAGATATTAAACTCAATTCGACCTTCGTTATTCCGCACCAGTGAGATACCTGCATTAAGATCACGGTGCTTATCTTCATCTGCAACCAATAAAACTCCCTGTGGAAGCGGGTGCGGTAAAACATACAAGCTTGAACGAAGGGGTCGGTAAATCATTTGACAAGAACTAAGAGACTTAACGAGATCTTCTTCGGAGTCTAAATAGACCAACTCGATGACCTGTTTATTAGCGGACTTACCTTTAATTTGAGTTAATGCCTGCCGAACCTCGGTATCAACTCCCAGTGCACAAAGACGCATGCTCTGTTGAACTTTTGCTGTCGGCCACTCAATAAATTTGATGAAATTATAGACAAATGCAACCCTCAGGGTCGTCTCTGATGACCATGCGAGATTGGCGAGGAGTAAGCACCCCAATAGTAGATATCGGCTTAAGAATTTCATAACCTTAAAGATTTACCCATGCGACAGCCCTCGCTACGTAAATCTCCACACCCCTCCTAACATTCCATTTAGTGACTCACCTTTATTATTAATAAAAGGATCGCGAAAGCGGGAAAACTCATCTTAAACATTACCCTTTAAGGCAGACTTTCAACAACACTACCTCTATAGACCCTTGAATCACTAGGCAATTCTAACTGAGAATAGACCAGTTTCTGGCGCCGAGGACAGTTAAGGTAAAAAAACACTATAAACAAGAGCTTAACCCTTGATAGCCATAGGCAACGCACATAATCATAACCAAGTGGTATCATGCCAACCCCATTCCCATGAAGATGCTCCAACATGCAACTGTTTGTCGACAACCTTACTAATGTAGATTTTAGCTACCTAGATCCAGAGCGAGGCCTACTGGGCGAGACTTGGCTGGCCAATATTATTTTGCATGGCGAGTTAGATGAGCAGGGGATGGTCTGTGATTTTGGTACCGTTAAGAAGATTCTGCGTCATTGGCTGGATACAGAGTTAGATCATAGACTCGCTGTGCCGATCCACTCGCCGAATATAACGCTAACAGAAAGTAGCGACTATATTGATATTCGCTGGCAGTTTGGCGCGCAAGGAGAGCATTTGCACACACGCTCTCCACGTGATGCGATTGCCTTAGTTGAGGCAGAAACCCTAACGCCAGAATCTATCGCACGCTGGTGTATCACCCAGCTAAAACAACACTTCCCGTTGAGCATAGCCCGCTTAGAGTTGAGTTTCAGCGTAGAACCTATAGACGGTGCTTACTACCACTACAGCCACGGCCTCAAAAAGCATCTAGGGAATTGTCAACGTATAGCCCACGGGCATCGCTCGCGGCTCGACATCTGGGCAAACGGTAAGAAGTCACCGGAATTGGAGCAGTATTGGGCAGAAAAATGGAAGGATATCTATATAGGTACGCGACAAGATATCACCGACACTCCTGTCATAAATGGAACAGACTACATGAAGTTTGCGTATGTCTCTGCACAAGGCCCCTTTGAAATCACCTTGCCGAAACGCTGCTGTTATTTAATAGAGACAGATACAACTGTCGAATTACTTGCTTATCATATTGCGCAACAAACCCGCAGCTCGCATCCCGAGACATTTATTAGAGTAAAAGCCTACGAAGGGATTAATAAAGGCGCTATTGCCGAAGCTTAAGCCTGTTTTGTAGAACTATTGGCCGCCGAATACATCGGCGGCCAATACCATCATCAGCCTAGCCGTTAAAAACCACCCAAACCCAAGGTTTTGGCCTGCACACGTAAAAATGCTCTGTGCGCAGCGGGGCTATCTTCACCCTCATAGGGTAGCAAAGTCCACAGCTCTTGCGCCTGCATAATGCCTGATGGCTTTAGCGTTTTGTAGGGCGCATGCACCTCCAACTCAAGCACCCCTGCACTTACCTCCGTCATTGGGTATTCCAAATACAGTTCAACTTGCCCCTGTTCTGGATGAATACTAGCGTAGGACTGGTGAGTAAATTGAATCACAAATAGTTGCTTTGCACGAAATGCCGCTATCCAACCATGAGAAGGCTGAATTAAGAGCTTTCCCTTACGCCCTAACTTATTGGAGGGCACAGACTGAGAATCCAGATGAAAAATACCTTGGCTCAAGTCATATGCAAGTGGACCGTGAATTTCATCTTCAATATTATTAACTCTTAAATCCTGCTCACTGGCTACGGGCACATACACTTGAGTTGCGGGGGTTACGCGGGTGTTAAACCAAGTATCCCAACGCACATCCGTATCGCGAATATTCTGCACACTCACATCCAACTGCAATTGATTTGGATTACTTGCCACCAAAGAATATGTTTTCTCCATCACTACACCAGAGATAGGACTATTTGGGCTGCGCAAAACAATTTGGCTATTGCTCTCCAGCACTCTTTGGTTTTTAGCCAACACTAAATAGGGGTCTGGCGGCCAAACCGCCCTCTGCTCATTTCGCTCCGCATTTAATAATTGGTGCACCCACCATTCAGACTGAGGGCCAACCCACATTTCATGCCCCATATAGGGCATGTGACCCGACTGTGGACTAACTACGGGAGCCGAATTTTCTGCAACAGCATCACCGACAAGTAAAAAATTATCGCGCCCTTGGAGCGAAAAGCCCAAGAGACGGCCACCGATATCGGGGGTAATATCAACATTGATAACGTGATTAGAAAGCGTTAAGTGCGTTACTGGCACAGGAGCGCCCTGCACCATAGATGTGATCATAACCATCAAACAAACCATGAAAGAAATATTAAAGAAAGAAAACACGCGAAACTTAAGCAAAATTAGCACCTGCTCCCGAATAACTCAGGTCGTGAAATGACGGGGAAAGCTTAACGTAGCGGTTTTAAAACACAGAAATATTAATGAATATTTCTGTGTACATTAAGAATGAACCACGTCCAACTCAGGTGACGTACTTAATATGTGCAAAGCTTGCTGGAGGTGTACCGCAGTCTCATAACCAAGAGGCGTTAAATAACCTCCATCTAACTGCGTAATTAATTGCTTTTGGTGCAGCCGCTGGGCAGCCGCAATAAGTTCAGGTGCGGCCGCTGAATGAACTTTGATGCCAATTTGCGTACCCGAGACGTCAAACATACGCAGGACTTGAAATTCAGCAAAAATATCTAGGCTTATTGACATAATAGGCAACTCCATTGGTATTAGATTTATTGTATGAATGGATCGAATCTCGTATCCGTTGAGAGGCCAGCTTAAAGGCTAGGACCAATAAATCCAATACATTTTGATGTATTGGCCTTTTACTACATAGCCATCAGGTAAAAATGCACTCTAGACAACCAAACTTCAGTAGCGCCTCCTCAGCCATGAGGCCCAAATTGAACAGATACCTAAAACCACTGCGCCCACACGTTTTATACTCGGTGCCATTCATATCATCAACGACAAAAAAGACATAACAAGACTAGATACCAACACCTACAGCGTTTGTTAGAGGACGACACTATTTGAATAAAAAAGGTCGCAAGTGATGAGCTTGCGACCTTTTTTATATCCTCACTTTCTAATCATTATTGACAAACAGTGCCCGCTATCTGAGGAACCTGTGCAGCCGCACTACCTTTAGTGCCCTGGAACCCAAACTCAACTGTCTGGCCAGGCTGAATACTGCTGTTCCAGCTAAGATTGGCTGCAACATAGGGATTTGCTCCAGACAGATTAGCATTCCAGCTATTGGTAATTTTCGATCCATCGCTATAGTTCCAACTTAAATTCCAGCCATTTAGCACTGAAACTCCGTTATTTTTAATGCGGATAGCGCCTGTAAAACCACCGTTCCATTGATTTGTAACAACATAACTGCAGGCGCCGGAAACAGCAGCCACTGAACTAGACGATCTAACATTCGAAGAGGATATGATAGGAACCGAGCTTGGCGCCGAGGAACTTACAGAACCGCCACTGCTGCTGGTGCCCGAACAAAAGTCAGTGTTGGAATGGCTCAATTGTGCAGTAGCTTCGCTAACGCCACCTCTTCCATCACTTACCGTCAATTTGATGTTGTACGTAACAATTTGAGTCATACCAAAAGTAATATCTATCCCTGTTGCAACAGAAGCGTAAGAAGATGTGCCGGTTGAGATTGCCCACTCATAGGTCAGGCTATCCCCATCAGGGTCAGTAGATCCCGCAGCAGAAGCACGCCCACTCGTCGTACACCCTGTTGGCATATAAGTACTTGCTGTAATTTTGGCAATAGGCGCACGATTGGCCGCACTGCTTGAACTCACCACACTGACTGAACTTGGCGCCACTGAGCTGCTTGCAACCACCTCCCCCACTATACCGTAGGGAGCTGGCTGACCACTGCAAGTTACACGCGCTATACAACTTTTAGAATTTTCCCAGCCCCAACCGCTTTGCGTAGAAACGCACAAAGGATAAGAAGTGCCATACCAATTACACTGCTGACCACTGGTAACTGCAATACTTGAACGCACCGAACTGAGCGCGGCACTTGACTTAACTGAGCTTGCTGCAGAACTACTCGTCGGAACATTACCCAAGGCAGCAACGAGTGCCGGATACCACTTATCCGCCATTTTTTTATCGCCTTGGGTATTGGGGTGCACACCATCATAAGTATCAGCAGTGGCACTAAATCCAGTCCACTGATCAACTAATACAATAGGCGAAGCAGAAGTGGTTAAACCCGCAGCCCAACTAGTGAGGCCATTATTAAGCGCAATAACACCATTAGGGCAACCCGCACAGGAGCCAGCAGCATCCATAGGAATAATTTTTGCCACTAGAATTTTCATGGTGGGATTATTAGCGCGCATCTGATTTACCAAGGTGGTGAATGCACCCAATATGCTGTCAGTTGAGCGATTACTCCATACATCATTGGTGCCCAAGTGCATCAACACAATTTTGGGATTGGTGGCAGAAAGCCATGCAGGCAATTGATTTTGACTGGCCATATTAGTAGCCAAAATTCCGCCATGGCCTTCATTATCGCCATCATGTGGAACTGCACAACCTTGCGGTGCAAGAGTGCCAACCATATTTAACTTGTCGGTGAGACCAGCATTTTGCAATTTTTCCCAGAGAAAAGCGCGCCAACAGCCAGGCGAACCTGTAATAGAATCGCCCAGTGGCATTATATTCGTCGTTGACTGAGCGTAGAGGGGGGAACTGATCAGTAGGATACCGACAAAAATCGGTACGAGGATCCTACGTATAAATTGACATTTAGTAATCATAGCATGTGCTCCTTCGCTAGTAGTTGTAGAGCCCAAAAGGCTCACGCGTAGATATAAAGTAGTGATAATAATTTTTAGCAATACTTCAACAGAGGGCGCAAGATACAACTTCAAACGAGAAAACTTGCACGATCACTTCATAAATGATGCTTTACGACGTTAAAACCGCATAAGAATTTCCTATAGAAAACTCATCAGTAACGTACCCTTATGTATTAAACCAAAAGGCTAGAGGGTCACAAAAAATCATTATTAATTGATGGACAGCAGCTATAGCGCTGCATCAATACTTCACTTTTTAGGCAAAAAAAACTTGAGTGACAAACGCTAACCACTCATTTGCAACTCAAGCTTTGTAAATCAAAGGTCATCCATGACCTCGTTAAACACTAACTCATGCCGAGTTAGTACCACGATTAAAGTGGTGGATAAGCATTATTCAGCAATTGTTGGAAGCCTTTGCTGAACCAGCGACCCGCTACTGGAGCATCTGCCATAGCGCCAGACTCAACAGTACCGCCACCACCAGAAAGGGTGTAGGTTGGGTCACACATACGGTCGAAACCTTTTGCAGGATCTTGTGGATCGAAAGACAGCGCTAAAGAAGCCGCGCCATCAGACTCACCTGGTGGTTTAACCCAAACATAGGCATCGATACCGCCCGCATTAACAGCTTGTGGACGCTCACCGATACCACCTTTTTGGTTACACCAGTTGCCACGATGAGCACGCTTATCTACGCGAGACTGATTAACAAAGGTATCCAACACGGTACTGGTAGAAACTGCGGTAGGACGACTTGCACCACCCCAACCATTGCGCGAAGTATCGATCAACATACCCAGAGTATCTGGGAAACCCAAAGCTAGCATTTTAGTGCGCCAAGTTTTAACAAAGGCCACTTCACTAAAGTAGGGGTTCCACTCGTAGAATGCAGCTTGACGAACTTGAGTGCCGCCACCAGTTCCAAATGAACCACTTGATAAGGCATCAAGGAAAGGCTCAGTGTTTGGCGTATAGCCAGCGGTATTTGATACAAAGCCCGCAACACTTTTCACACCATTGGTCGTACCTTTAATTACATTACCAATCAAAGTAGCTGCTTTACCCAAGTTATCATCCCAACCCAACCAGCCTGAATGGCCAATATCAACATAGCTGTATACGTTGGTTAACGGATAGAGCTTATTGAGAGTGTATTGAGTGTTAGGAATATAACCATAGGTAGCGTCATTAGCCTTAGAGCACGCTTCTTGGTTCAAGTTAGTAACCAAATTCGGCAAGGAATCAGGCTCAATAATAGCGATAATACGGATATTCTTGTATTTAGCATCGCCTAAAATTGATACGAGTTTGTCGACATATTCAGTTTTGTAACGCTGAGAACCTTCGGGACCTTGAACAAGCTCACCGTTAGAAGCCAATGCTTTACAGTCACGGTTTGGTAAGTCATAAACCACAACCATAAACAGGTTAGCGCCTTGAGCGATTACGTTATCAAGATGATCGCGCAAGCCTGTTGAACCGTCTGTTGGCTCAATAGCGCCGATACGATCCATCCAAACTGCAGTATTGAAGCCAGAAACCTTTGAACCACCGGTTTCAGCTTGTGCTTTAGCTGACCAAATCGGGTCTACATACCACTTAGCGCCCACGAAAGGATTATCCAAACGTACGCCTGGAACTACAGGGCCCACTGAAGAGCTAGATCTAATAGAAGAAGAGATAATTTCAGCTCTGCTCGACTCACTAGTGCAGTTCGGTGGGCACCCCAAAGAGCTGCTAGTAGCAGGACGGCTGCTTGGTAACGGAGTGCTGCTTGGTAACGGAGTGCTACTCGGTAACGGAGTGCTACTCGGTAACGGAGTGCTACTCGGTAACGGAGTGCTACTTGGTGGAGTGCTGCTCGGTGGAGTGCCACCCACTACACCATAAGGCGCGGGCTGTGTAGTACAAGTGCTACGTGAAATACAGCTCTTGTTTGACTCCCAACCCCATCCACTTGCCGTAGTTACGCACAATGGGTACAAAGTGCCGTACCAATTACATTGCTGGCCAGAAGTGATTGGCGGTGTACTTGACGGAGGTGTCGAGCTAGGAAGTGGCGTCGAACTTGGTGGAGTACTTGAAGGTAGACGCACACTTGAAGGTGGAGTTACTGATGAGACAGGAGGCGTAGTACCGGAGCACGCAGCACCAGTAATTGTTGGCACTTCTGCAGTACCGCCCTTCTTGTCTACTTGAAAACCAAAGCTTACAGATTGACCTGGCTGAATAGTGCCATTCCATCCCATATCCTTAGCGGTGTAAGGGTTGCTACCGGTTAAATTAGCATTCCATGAGCTGGTCAGGCGATTGGTATTGTACTGCCAACCAATTGTCCAGCCATTAATTGCCGTGGAGGTAGTGTTAGTAATTACAATTTCACCCGTCAAGCCGGTATTCCATTCATTACCAATTTTATAGCTACAAGCTGCGCTAGCACTTTGGCTTGCGGCAACTAGCCCCATACTCAGCATAGCTGCCAAGACATAGGTCTTTTTAAGTGGAGTTGTCATTAAATGCTCCTGGATACGGAAAAGAAGGTCTTGAATAACCCTCGTTATTATTAAACGCCATTTACCAACAGACGCTGCTTGCCGATACATCCTGTAAATCAATCGCCAACCATTCAAATTGCTGACGGCAATGTCCATCCTTAAACAGACTCTTTACTAAAGGGGCACAAAAGAACCCACTTTAACTGTGAATACCCCCTGTCTTTCACAATGTTACACATCTAGAAATTAAATATGGTTGCGCAATCATTCATTGCATAAACTAAACAGGGTCACAATACATTCGATAGAAAACGAGGGAGATAATCTCTAAACATTTAAACTAGATACTATTTAAAGTAATAATTGCTTAGAGCAGTTGGCTTGGAACTACTTTATAACCTAACCATACCTTCAAACCTCACTGCCATTTATTTTTCTTGTTGGCCGTACAGATTTAAATTGTGAATATTAATGAATTATCCAAAACTTCAATTTTTATAGTAAAAGCAAGCTACGCCTATCAGTAAATCACATTTAATAGCCGCTTAACTTAAGATAGAGCAGTTTAAAGATCCGCTTCATCAGTAACCACACAGGATTTAGAAGCGCTAAGTTAGTGTAAATATGGGTAAATAACAACCCTAGGAGTAAAATTATATATGATTTATACGTGACTAAAATCACGCAATGCATAATCTGTCAAGAAAAGTAGTTAAGAGACGACAAATTGCGTCTAACACCAGAATTACTCAGTAAGTTTACCTATAAAGACTACGTATTAATGCATACGGATATTCGTAGAAACACAGAACATGAGGGTATAATGGGCGGCTACAATTACCTCTTAGGAAGCGCAGCGTGAACGACAAAAAATCAAAGCCTACATTAACTGTCGACAATGAGTTTAACGCACGACTTATTACGCAAACCGCAACCGCATTAAAAACAGCCCGCGGCAATGAAGATGCATTAATCAATGCCATAACCGCTTTTTTTGCAGAGGCAACCGCTGCTGGCCTAGACTTTGAGCATATAGAAAATATTTTAGGCATAGATGACCCGTCCATCATGGATCTTGCAGAGCTGTCAGAAGCAGATGAAGAATTGATCATTGATGCGTTTGAACGTTTTTATGGCGATGAAGACGAATCGGAGTAATAGTGAACCACCCTCTTCTCCGCTCTCAGCCATACATGAACAGACATCCCCTCCTCAATTTACAACTTCAACTTGATATCAATATGATCACTCGCGACATCGAACTAAAACAAGCCCTTGAGTCAACGACAGCAAAAGCAATAGCGTTACTGGATAAGAATATTCAAGATGACTCACTGTATTTACTCTTCGAATGGGACAGCACTAAAGCTCAGTTAAGTATTGTGGTGACTGATGACACCAAATCCCAAGACTCACCACTTCTCGCGTGTGATGCATTTACACTTAGCAATGAAGAGATGAATGTAGCGATCAGGACGAAAGAGCTGGAGGAGAAAATATATTTTTGGCTGCACGATTACCTCACCACCGCCAAAGATTTTTTTCGCTATTCACTTGTCGCCATATTTCACGCCAGCAATAGAGCAAATACTAGACTTTTATGATTTTTGCAGAAATGATTGTTACCATCTTCTTCAGCCAATGCGCTAACACTCGCTATTTACAATGGCGTTAACAATAGGGTTTACCATGAATGCATTTAACAACAGCTTAATTTTAATTGGTATGCCTGGTGCGGGGAAAAGTACTCTGGGCGTACAATTGGCCAAAATACTGGCAAAAGACTTTATTGATACCGATCAATTATTAGAGGCGCAACAAAACATCAGCCTGCAAACAATTCTTGAAATACAAGGTTATAAAAAACTGCGCGCACTTGAAGAGGAACTATTACTCCATACACGCTTTTCTCATCAAGTCATAGCCACAGGCGGCAGTGCTGTCTATAGTGCAAAAAGTATGGCGCACCTCAAGCATATAGGCCCTATGATTTTTTTGGATGTGGCGCAACCAGAGTTAGAAAGACGTATTCACAATATGGATCAACGCGGTATCGCGCGTGCTCCAGACCAGTCTTTTACCGACATATACAACGAGAGAAGACCGCTATACCTGCAGCACGCAGAGATTGTGGTGGATTGCAATGACAAAACAAAAATGGAAATTATCGACGAGATAATTTATCAAGAGGGCCATGGCTACACTGAGAAAGATGCCTAGCACCAAATTTAGTGGCGAACAGCACAGTCACGCAGTGATTAGCCAGCACCTTGCCTCAAAATTCTGCAATTATAAAACTGTCCACGCAAATGGTACTGACTGATAACTCGCCGATTAAAACAAACACACATTGCCATCCGAATCCTCTGTTTCATTGTCCGCATCAGCGTCGCTGACAGGCGCCTCCAACAAGCTGGCCACGTTATCAAGTTGCTGCAATAAACTGCGGAAGTGCTCCTCCACGGCCACTGTCGCCTCTTGCAAAGTTTCTAGGGAATTTAACGCCTGCTCCGAGAGCTTTAACATGGCATTTTCCTGCGCCAATGTTAAATCCATTCCTAAGGCTAAATCACGTAAGGATAATGACAAGTTATTCATAATATCCTTAACGGAGTTGCGATTGTCCTTAGACGCCATTTCTAACAACATCATCACCATGCGCGTATTATCTTGTTGAGCCTTCAATAATTGATTGACCCTTAAGGTTTTAGCGCGCGCCTCCGCTATAGACACAACTTGCGCTAAAACATCACGCAAACGGCCGTAGCGCTCCATATCATCTGCGGGGGCATCCGTCACCAGAAGCTGTAAATGATTGAAGCTAAACAACAAAAAGCGACCATGCGAAATGATGCGCGCCTGTGCTGTCAAGGTGCCCTGTAATAGTCGCCGCTGACTTATAGTGACTGTTTTAGGGAACACCGTCACGTCTTCATCAAACGAAAACTGTAAGGCACCTTCTAGCTTGAAATCTTTTAAGCAACCAAAAATAAGCTGTGCCAAGCGTTCGAGGTCCATGACCTCCTGTATCTTTTCAGCAAAAACAGTCACAACGCCCATTTCAGACGCAGATGACATGGCCGTAAAGGCAATATTCGAAAAGTTTTTAAGCTCTTCCTGCAATGTAGTAGCAATTTTCTTGTCGTCGATTATTTTATTAATCGCCAAATGAAAATCCTTAGATGGCATAGCGCTTGTCACATAGCCATCCACTTCGAGCGCATTTAACTGAGCGCGCAGCTCCGTCGTGGTTTGCTCAGTTAAAAGCGCAACCTTGGCCATTGATGAAGGGATTAGCTCTATGTATTCCTCATCAAAAAGCCCTTCATCCGCCAACAGAATAATGACCTCTTTTCCCGCGCAAAGCTTTTCAAACCGCGCAATTGTCAGGGGCTTTGCCATGCAAGCTTCAGCATCGGCCAATAATTTACCCTGATTACTGACCATAAGTTGCTGATCAGGTGCCTTAAAATACTGCGCCAAACCAGACGTCAGCCAAAGTGTATCCATATCGTCAATCCTCGACAAAGCTGAGCAGCGTAACTGCAATTAAATCGATCCGCGTTCTGAACCTTAGCCTAAAGTATAGCCAGCTTAGGGAAAAATGCCCTGCATCCTACTGGTACATTTAATGTGCCATATGATCAGATGACGACCACCCCGCACAGCCTTAACGCCGATTGACAGAAAATTGCGTATCAATCTAAAAAGCTTACCGTGAAATATTTTGCTTAACCGCGTAAAGTGGGTGACCGATTTTCAGCGAGAGACATGAATGTTTATGGAAAATCCAGATAAAATAGCTCCAGAAGATAAAATAGCGCCGGAAGACAACGAGGCTCCAGAAAACGATGCTACGCCCAGCTCAGCAGATGATGTAGCCATGTTGTCGACCATAGAAGCACGAGTATTAGGTGCGCTGATGGAAAAGCAACTCACTACTCCCGATGCCTATCCACTTACACTTAACAGCTTGTTACTGGCATGCAATCAAAAAACCAGCCGCGAGCCTGTGTCTAACTATGAAAGCGGTGCGGTACAGCGCAGCTTAAGCGCCATGCAAGATCGGCAATGGGTTGAGGTCGACTACGGTTCTCGCGCACATCGTTATGGTCAACGCCTTACTCGCGTGCTGAGCGTGGATAAACCCACTCAAGCTATCTTGACGGTATTACTCTTGCGCGGTCCCCAAACAGTTGCCGAGATTCTCACTCGCACTCAACGTATGTTCGATTTCGGCACCTCTGAAGCGGTTGAGGAAAAACTAACTCAGCTCTGCGCCAAAACAACACCCATTGTTATGCATATTCCCAAGCAAACTGGGCAGCGTGAAGATCGCTACATGCACCTTCTCTGTGGTCAACCCGACTTAAACGCGATTGCTGCGATGCAAAGTCAAAGCAAAACCACGGCAAACACCAATGACGACAACTACAAACAGCTTGAGCAAACACTGGAGCTGCAGAACAACAAAATCAGCGAACTCGAAAGCAAGGTATCATTGCTAGAAAAGCAAATGGCAACCCTGATGGATTTGAATGGCATTACCAATGCTGATTTACCCAGCTAAATTTTTATTATAGAAATGACTTAAGGCAGCCCCATGACAGCAACAAACTCGTCCAACACCAAAATTTCACAACGTAGCAAACGCCTGCGTAAAAAGCTTTATCTCGAAGAGTTCGCCACCTTTGGCTTTGAACTGGAATGCAAATTTAAAGACGACCTTAGCGACGACACTTTGCGCGACTTCATCGATGCATTCTTTATTGATGCGCTTACGCCTCAGGGCTTAGGCTTTGGCGGGGGTTTATCCAGTAAACGTCTGTCTGGCTTTATCACCGCACAAAAGCGTTATGACTCTGTTACTGAATCCCAAAAACAAGAGCTTGCAACATGGCTACAAACCAAAGCATCGGTCGCCAGTGTCGAGCTCAGCGAAATAATGGATGCCAATCGTTATTTTAAATAGGCAAGACATTAGCCATGTGCATAAAGCGTTACCTCGCGCATGCACAATAAATGCGTTCGATACGTTAATAAACTAGCGTCATTGATATATAACAGCATTTAAAAATACCTGGCCCTAAAAACAAAAAAAAGCCGCTGTTATTCAGCGGCTTTTTTTGTGCCCGAAAATAACTAAGGCAAGGTGATGATAGATACCGAACCTATGGGATCTATAGCGTAATCATCGCTGGCTTCCCCTTCATCAGCCGTCAATATATGTTTACCATCAGGCGTGAAGGTCAACATATCGGGCAGCGCGCCCACCTTGGCGATACCCAATAACGCATAGCTGCTCGTATCAAAAATCACCACACTGCCCTGCTGCGTTTTATCAACCGCCTGCAACGCACCAGCAACTTTTCCATTACTCACCGCCACGCTATTAATACCGCCACCATAGGGGCTCAAATCAATAGTCGTCAGGTGTGATAACTGCGTAGGATCCGCAAGGTTTAACACCTCAATACGCGAACTGGCCAAGAGTTCACCATTGTTCAATACAAACAAACGTTTCGTAATAGGATCATAAGCACTAATTTCTGCCGCTGCTGCGCCACCTTCCAATACCAAACGCGAAGCAAAGCTGAATTGCCCTTCTGCATTGCTTTGATAAACCGTTACGTTGCCGCTATTTTCATTAGATACTACCAACAGTGGTTTACCATTGGCGCTATTAGCAGCACTTATAAACAAAATGCCCTCAGGCGCATCATCATCTTGGGTTTTTAGAAATTGCGAAAAGTGTACATTGCTCAAATCAGTAATGTCGTAAACCGCTACTGCATCGGCGCGTTCCAATCCAACAAAAGCAAAACGCTTAGCGCCAATCATGCCCACGGCAACATTTTCCGGCTCAGTACCTTTAGCATCGCTGCGATCATCAGGATACGCACCCGCAGCTTTAGCTTGTACAGCTAAATCCTTTCCACTGTCGTATACCTGTTCGCCCGTGGTGCCATTCCAAATACTAAAAGAACGGCCCCCAAAACTAAGCAGCTTTGAATAATGTGATTCAGCAGTTGGAGACTTGGCAAACTGAGTGACGAGCAAACGACCTAATTGCGAGTCCTGCTGTAGATCCGCCGCATTGGGGAATGCTATCTCATCGAGAGCCAAACCAGAGACCTTAACGCCCTCTTCAAAATTGGTGTAGTAGTCGCGCACATCGCCTTCGTTAGCACTAATTACATAGTCCATTCCGCCCTCGCGGAACACCGCGATACCATCGGGCTGATACATACCATACACATTGGGATAGGCCGTAAATTCAATTTTATTATCTTTATCGCTTGCATCTATCTCATTGCCTGCGGCGCCATAGTCTTTAAAACCCAAGGGGAAAATATGGGTGATGCTCGGTGTGCCAGCCAAATTAATGCGCGCTATACCGTTATTTTCCTGCAAGCTAACCCAAGCAGTTTGCGAGTCTTCCGCTACTGCGATGTATTCTGGCTCCACATCTTGCGCCAAGGTAGCATTCAAGCCAAACACGCGAAAACCGTTGTTCTCCAGTGCCGCTTCTTGATCGTTATAGCCCGAAAAATTTAATATGTTCACCGCTAGGCTTAACGTGGGTGTCATAAAGTTTTTTAACGCGGGTGAGGCATAAAGTTGTGGCTTAGTGCCATCACCCAAATCAATTAACGCACCGCCATCAGGTAGACGACCATAACCGTTAACATGAAAGTCTCCATAGCTCAGTTCGTCAACTATAGCCTCTTTATAACTCAGCAATAGACGCTCGCCCTTACCAATACCGAAAGTTGTGGCCGCTGCATTGCGCACACTTTTCGATGGTGCATTAACAGGCAGTGCCGCACTCGCAGAAATATCTGTCAGCAATACAATAAAGCCTTTGGCTGATATTTCAGTACCAGCAGGAATGGGCATAGGCACGCCACCATCACTGAGGGTCCATTCACCTTCCGCAAACACATAGGTTTCAGAGCCTTTGTTATAAAGCTCAACATAATCAAAATTGATATCGGTGCGACCTTTAGAGACTACCTCGTTAATAACGATATCGCTTGGTTTCGTCTCTCCCGCTATCGCAGGCAACTTATTGCTCATACCCGGTGTTGCGATTAAGGATTCAGTTTCATCATGCCAATTTCCGCCATCCGGCAGCCGCCCAAAAGCATTTACATGAGCACCATCCGCCCATGTTTTTTGCTCAAGAATTGCACCCTTATACACAAGAACTGCTGTATCGCCTTTACCTAAACCAAAACTATTGACGCCGCCAATCAGCGCATTTTCTGGCAAACCAAAAGGCGCGACCGTTTGATCAACAGCAATCACTAAATAGCCCTTTGCTGCTATTAATGTGCCGGCAGGAATTGCTATGCCAGCCGTTTTATCCGTTGCAAAACCTTTGATGTCATTTACTGCCCAATCCCCTTCAGCGAAGGTGTAGTCAGTATTGGCGGCATTATAAAGTTCGATATAGTCGTAGCCACCTTCCGTTGAGCGCATTTCGTTCAACATAATTTGAACCGAAACAGCTGAAGATTGCGCGGCAGACGAAGGCGTTACGCTTGCGGCAAGACTCGATTGAGCTGTCAAGCTAGCGTTCACTGCCGAGCTATTAACTATGGAGCTTTTAACAGCGGAAGACGCTACACTCATCGCGGAGCTGTTGTTCGATGAGGCATTATTATCGCCACCGCAGGCACCTAAGGTTAAGGCCACACTGGCTAGCGCGGCTGTTTGCGCCAAGCGCTGTACGCGCGAGAAAAAATAAAAAGTTTTCATTGTTTACCCTGTCACTAAAAAATAAATAGCCTCCATTTGCCACTATCGATAGCCTGGAGGTCATGGTTTGAGCTGTGATTTTCGGCGACAACGCTAACAAGCTAATATGACAAAGGGACTACAGTTTCATGAGGGTTCAATGACAAGCCTAACAAGGCTGATGGAAAAACAGTGGTCACAACAATAGTAAGAAGCAATAGCTAGGGCACAAAGACCAGTAGAGTGATATTCACAAATGACTGCATGAATCACTCTTGAGAGATAAGCAGCAATGCGAGAGAGACTGACTATACTAAGGATACTTTTCATCTGACCGGTTCTCGCTACCCAACCTGCATGCTCAACTGCCTACGACTTAACCTCAAAAGAATTCAGACAATCTCAAACAGGTTGGGCAAGGCTGTAGTTCCGAATATATTGGGTTATAGCTGCCGTGCAGCTGTGTACTTAAGGGGGGCTGTGACATTGCAGGCAAGGCTGGCACCACTGGTTTGCCTTTTAATCCCCCCCCAACAATTATCCGAACAACGTTCACCTACACCCTTATTAGCGCAAATTTTATGCACTCGCCAGCACCTAAAGTCGATTTGTTTAGGTCTTCTGCTCTGCTTTGCAGCCATAACGGGGGCAAATTTCGATGGACAGAAAATGCTCGCAAACATGGAAACACGTTATGGCGCTGATGGCGTGGCAATATTTAGCGCCTGGCAACAACTTATGAATGAACTGGAAGATAAGTCCGAACTGGAAAAAATCACGCAAATTAATAATTTTTTTAACCAGCGGATTCACTACACCGAAGATCGCGATCTATGGCAACAAAGTGATTACTGGGCAACACCCATGGAGACCATGGGCATGCGTGCAGGTGACTGTGAAGACTACACCATTGCTAAATATGTAAGCTTGGTGCAACTTGGCATTCCTATTCAGCAATTGCGTTTGATTTACGTAAAAGCCCGTATGGGAGGTGCCCAGAGTAAAATTTACCAAGCACATATGGTGCTCGGCTACTACTCCTCGACCAGCGCAATCCCACTCATTTTAGACAGCCTAGTCACTGGGCTCGAATCGGCCACTAACCGCCCGGATTTGCGCCCGGTGTTTAGCTTCAACAGTGAAGGCCTGTGGATTGGCAATCAACAAGCCCTAGCAGATCCCACCGCGCGCCTATCGCGTTGGCGCAACCTACTAAACCGGACGCGCCAAGAAGGCTTCGATTTATTATCTAAGTAGTGAGAGAATTCCTAGAATTCGATGAGACCCCAAATATGTCACTGATAAAACAATTATGGATCGGCATTGCGCTGCTGTTAGTTATCACCCTAGGTGGAACCTTTGCCATCAGCCTCATGTCGGCAAAAATTTACTTACAAGAACAGCTGCGCTTAAAAAATATTGATAACGCTAATACCCTTGCGTTGTCCATGTCACAAATGGACAAAGAACCTGTCGCCATAGAATTGTTTTTAACCGCGCAGTTTGACGCAGGCCACTATGAATTTATTATTTTTAACGACCCCAATAAAAAACCCATTATTGCGCGCAACTTTTCTGCTAATGAACCGCAAGACAGCGATGTTCCCAACTGGTTTTTTAAACTGGCCAACATCAATTCAGCGCCCGGCATTGCACAAGTACAAGATGGCTGGCAACAATATGGCACCCTATTGGTAAAAAGCCACTCGCGCTATGCGGTAGAAAGCCTGTGGCGCAATGCGCGCGATCTTTTTGATTGGTTTATTGTCGCCACGCTGCTCAGCGGTTTAATCGGTAGCTTTGTGTTGAAATATATTTCGCGCCCATTGGATATAGTTGTACAACAGGCTGAAGCCATTGGCGAGCGCCGTTTTATTACCTCGCAAGAACCTAAAACAAAAGAGTTTCGCCGTTTGGTGCGCGCTATGAACACCCTGTCTCAAGGTGTTCAAACCATGTTGGAAAAAGAGACGCGACAATTAGAACTGCTGCGCCGCGACGCGCAATTTGATAGCCTCACTGGGCTTGCGCAACGCGACCATTTTATGAATTTATTCGATGCCAAACTCACCCGCGATGATAGCGAAATGCAGGGTGTAGTAGCCATTGCACGCCTGATGCGCTTAAGTGAATTAAACATTGAGCTTGGCCACTCACACACCAATCAATTGTTGCGCCACATAGGTGAAGCTTTGCAGCAGGTTGCAGCAGGTTATCCCGATAGCCATGTCGGGCGTCTCAATGGCAGCGACTTCGCGCTAGTGCTGCCCACCCACGCGGCACTTGAAGCAGTGAGCAGTGAAATATCTCAACAACTTAACCTGCAGCTAGCGCAACACAACTTTAACGATGTGGCACTACCACTCGCGTGTATTGCCTATCACAGCGGTCAAGTGCGGCTCAATTTACTGCAACAACTGGACGGTGCTCTCGCACAAGCAGAGTTGACGGGCAACCGTGCGGTCATAGCACTGTCAGTAGATAGTAATAACCCCGCTCAACCGCAGCGCAACCGCGATGAATGGCGCGATACTATTCTCTCCGCGTTAAGTCTTAATAAATTGAAATTAGGCGAGTTCCCCGTACGCACTAGCACAGGCGAGCTTTTACACAATGAAGCGCCCTTACGACTTGAGTTTGACAATATTTTCCAGCCAGCAGGTTACTTTATTCCCTGGGCAACACGCTTGGAACTTATGCCACAAATTGATTTAGCCGTTTTAAACAAGGTCATAGAGGACATTGACGAAAGTACGTCGAAGATAGCGTTAAACGTATCGGCTCAAGCGCTTTGCGATGCGGGCTTTCGCGCACGCGCACTGCAATTATTAGCACGTAACAGCCTAAAAACATCATCAATCTATTTAGAGTTTACCGAGGTGTGTGCATTGCGGCACTTGGAGGAATTGCGTTTATTTACAGGGCAGTTACGTCAACTGGGCTGCAAAGTAGGAATGAAGCATGCTGGCTTAGAGTTCACCCAATTCCATGATTTACAGGATGTAGGATTAAGCTATTTGAAAGTGGACAGCGCTCTGGTGCGCGCCATAGACACCTCGCCCAATAATTTGCATTTTTTACAAAGCTTATGTCAATTGGGTCACTCCTTGGGAGTCGTCATGATTGCCGAAGGTGTGAATTCTGAAGCAGAACAGCAGACATTGAATAAACTGGGCATGGACGGCTTTACCGGCCCAAATATTGTTTAGTCAAAAATTTAAATAGAATGTTTAAATTAATATTTCACTCTCGATTATTATAATTTAGAGTGAAATATTATCGCCGTCATCCAATAAGTCTATCGCTTGACGCTGCCCCCGCAACTCACGCCGCGCCAACAACTTGTGTTGTGCTGCGTCGGGCAAATCCGTAAAACGAATAGTACCTTGCGTGACTAAAAGCTGAATTACATCTTCTAGTACCCGCGCCATCGCCAAATCTGATTGTTCTAAGATGACTTGCTGCGACGACTTAAGCCCTTCCAAAAAAGCAACCAGGTCTGTATCAGTGTCTGCCTCCCGATGCTCCTCATACCCAACTACAGGTACGCGACTTATAGCTACTATGTTGAACTGCGCATCGCGCTTTATGTACATAATCCACCTCAACCACAAAACAATGGGGGCCTATCATCCACAATAAGATGATAGGCATTGATAATGATTTAATCCGTTATCAAGCGCCC
>Ga0070748_1000342_pt1 | contig 23379 bp, 19 predicted proteins | sample VirMetDEL_Nov_12_FD_77015 | JGI IMG/M metagenome (GOLD analysis project Ga0070748, IMG submission 77015) | Aqueous microbial communities from the Delaware River and Bay under freshwater to marine salinity gradient to study organic matter... | ecosystem: Environmental > Aquatic > Marine > Coastal... | reverse complement strand
TCATAAAGTGCGCTGGGGGCGAGGTTGGGTGAGCTGAGTGCGAGCGCCATAATGGGCGCTTGTGACGGGCTAATTTTGCGATAGCTAGGGTTGCCGGGCATGCCCGCAGGCAGTTGAGAGCGCGCGGTGTTGAGCGCGGCCTGTACATCCCGTGCGGCGGAGTTGAGGTCGCGATCGAGAGTGAATTCCACCCAAATAAAAGTAGAGCCTTGGGTCGAGTTGGAGTTGATGGCGGTTACGCCGGGAATGCTGCCAAGGGCGCGCTCCAGCGGTGTGGCCACAGTCGCCGCCATGCTTTCGGGGCTGGCACCGGGCAGCTGGGCAAAAATTTGCACAGCGGGAAAGTCAATTTGCGGTAGGGGAGCCACTGGCAGCATGCGCCACGCCAAGAGCCCGAGCAGCACTATGCCTATGGCCAATAGGCTGGAGGCAACGGGGCGTTTGATGAAGGGTTCGGCTATGTTCATGGTTGTCTCATGCGTGGCTCATGTATGTCATATGTTTCTCTTATGTGTATAGCTGGCGTATATGTGTCTATCTGGCGTAGCTTGGCGGTGAGCTTGCGAACCCCAACAGGTCCATGTTGTCGCGCCAACCAAAAATCAACAGGAGCCTCAAGTGGGTTTCGGTGTATGCCGGTAAATGGTCGTGTTGGGGTTCGTTCCTCACCGCCAACCTACAGTTGCAACTCGTTAGGCGTTGGTTCCGGGTTGGGCTCTTTGTTTACCCAGCGATCAAAAAACAGATACACCACGGGGGTGGTGAAGAGGGTGAGTACTTGGCTCACCAGCAGCCCACCTACCATCACTAACCCGAGTGGTTGGCGCAACTCCGCGCCAGAGCCGCTGGCAAACATCAGCGGCAGGGCGCCAAAGAGCGCGGCCAAGGTAGTCATTAAAATGGGGCGAAAGCGCATAAGCGCCGCGCGGTGAATGGCGGCGCGCGGGCTAAGGCCGAGGTTGCGCTGAGCGTCGAGGGCGAAGTCCACCATCATGATGCCGTTCTTTTTCACCAAGCCAATCAACAGCACTATGCCAATAACCGCGATCAAATCCAGCGGTTGCCCAGTGAGTAACAGTGCGAGCAGTGCACCCACGGTTGCCGAGGGCAGGGTGGAGAGAATGGTGATGGGGTGAATAAAGCTCTCGTAAAGAATCCCCAGCACTATATACATAGTCACAATTGCCGCCAGCATCAGCCAGAGCGTATTGCTGAGCGAGGCGCGAAAGGCTTCGGCGGCGCCCTGAAAGCGCAGCTCCACTTCTTCCGGCATATAGATTTGCGTAGCGGCATAGTCCGCTGCGTCTATGGCTTCGCCCAAGGATGCATCTTCGGCCAAGTTGAAGGAGATAGTGGTGGAGGGGAATTGACTTTGATGGCTGATAAGCAGCGGCGCTGGGCGCTGACTGATGGTCGCCACATTGGACAGCAACACCGGCTTGCCAGAATTGCTGGCGACATAGGTGTTGGCCAGTGCCTGTATGCCTTGGGCGTAATCTGGGTCCACTTCCAGCACCACGCGGTATTGATTGGCTTGGGTGAAGAGGGTGGCGATTTGGCGCTGGCCATAGGCAGTTTGCAGGGCGCCGGCGATATCGCTGACCTTAACGCCTAAGCGCGCGGCGGCGTCGCGGTCTATGTCGATAAAGGCCTGCAGGCCATTGCTTTGCAGGTCGGTGGCAATGTCCGCGAGGGCGGGCGAAAGGCGCAACTGTTCCAGTAATTTGGGTACCAAGGTATCGAGGGTGCTGGCCTCGGGGCTGGTAAGGCTGAATTGGTACTGGGTGCGGCTGACGCGATCCTCAATACTCAGCTCTTGCACGGGTTGAAACCAAGCGGTGATGCCGCTCACGGGCTGAATCGCCTGCCGTAGACGCGCTATGACCTCCAGCGCATGGCCATCGCGCTCGCTGTGGGGTTTAAGGTTTATCTGTAATCGACCGGAATTAAGAGTGATATTGCTGCCATCTACGCCGATAAAGGAGGAGAGGCTCTCTACCTCTGGGTCTTGCAATATGACTGCCGCTAACTCTTGTTGTTTTTTCGTCATAGCCGCGAAGGAAATATCCTGCGGCGCTTCGGTCACGGCTTGAATCGCACCGCTGTCTTGGACGGGGAAGAAGCCTTTGGGCACCGCGAGATAGAGCCCGGCGGTGAGTAGCACGGTTGCGACCATCACCAAGAGAGTGGCGGTTTGGTGTTGCAGCACCCAGTCCAACCCGCGCCCATAGCGGCTGATAATGCGCTCTAAAAAGTCTGGGGCGTCATTGTTGTGAACGGGGGCGGTTTTGAGCATGCGCGCGCACATCATGGGGGTGAGGGTGAGTGATACCAGCAGCGATATACCTATGGCTATCGCCAGCGTAAGCGCAAATTCTTGAAATAAGCGACCGACTAAATCGCCCATAAACAACAGTGGAATAAGCACGGCGATGAGTGAAATGGTGAGGGATACCAAGGTGAAACCAATTTCCCCCGCGCCCTTAAGCGCGGCATTGAGCGGGGTTTCACCCTGCTCGCGGTGGCGCGCGATGTTTTCCAGCATCACTATGGCGTCGTCCACCACAAAGCCGGTGGCGATGGTGAGCGCCATGAGGGTGAGGTTGTTGATGGAGAAGTCGAGGAAGTACATGGCCGCGAAGGTGCCCAGCAGCGAGAGGGGCACCGCGAGGCTGGGAATAATCGTGGCGGGTACGGAGCGCAAAAAAATGAAGGTCACGGCTACTACCAAGCCAATCGCAAACAGCAGCTCTTTTTGTACGTCGCGAATGGAGGCGCGAATACTATGGGTGCGGTCGGTGAGCACGGCAACATCCACGGCGGCGGGCAGGGTGGCGGTGAGTTTGGGTAAGAGTGCGGCTATATCATCAGCTACTTCAATCACGTTAGCGCCGGGCTGGCGCTGAATATTCACGAGGACGGCGGGCTGTTCGTTGGCCCAGGCCGCGAGGAAGCGATCTTCGGCGCCGTTTTCCACGGTGGCTATATCGCCTAAGCGCAGGGGTGCGCCATCGCGCCAGTTGATAATGAGATCCAGATATTCCTGCACCGAGCGCATCTGGTCATTGGCATCGAGCATGGTGGATCTGTAGTCCCCATCGAAACTGCCCTTGGGCTGATTGGTGTTGGCGGTGGTGATGGTGTTGCGCAGCTGTTCCAAGTTCATTTGGGTGCTGGCCAGCGCTTGCGGGTTGACCTTAATGCGAATAGCGGGCCGTTGGCCGCCCGCGAGGGTTACCATGCCGACGCCGGGCAGCTGCGCCAGTTTTTGCGCCATGCGCGTGTTGACCAAGTCATATACCTCGGGCAGCGGGCGGCTGGCAGAGGTGATGGCAAGGGTGACTATGGGCGCATCGGCGGGGTTTACCTTGCGATAGATTGGCGGTGTGGGTAGATCGTACGGCAGCAAGTTTTCGGCGCTGTTGAGTGCGGCTTGCACTTCCTGCTCCGCGACACCTAGGTCAATTTCCAGTGAGAACTGCAGGGTGATAATGGAGGCGCCGTTGGTGCTGGTGGAGGACATTTGTTTCATGCCCGGAATCTGCCCTAGGCTGCGCTCCAGCGGTGCGGTAATGGAGCGGCCCATCACATCGGGGCTGGCACCGGGATTAAAGGTGAATACTTGAATAATAGGGTAATCAACCTGTGGCAGTGCCGCTACCGGCAGCAGCCGAAAGCCGAGCAAGCCAGCGAGGAGCAGCGCAAACATCACCAGCGAAGTGGCTACGGGGCGCAAAATAAAAGGGCGGGAAATACTCATGTCTTATTCCGGTCTGGGTGCACGGCCCTGTTGTCGGGCGCTTTTGCGTGTTGGGCTAGCGCTTGCATACATGCGGTGCGAGTGGGGGCACGAAGAGGGTGCGCGGCTACCGACACTCATGCAGGCATAGGTTTACTTGCGCTCTTGTTTGCCCGCTTTTTGCCCTTGCTTCTTATCATCTTTTTGGCCTTGTTTGCGCCAGCGCGGTTGCTGTTCGGGCACTGGTTCTGCTTGCGCAGCATTAGGGTCAATAAGCTTGACCTCTTTGCCTTCCCAGAGGCGATCTAAGCCTTCCAATATCACTTGTTCGCCACCGCTTAAACCGGTTTTCACTTCAATGCGATCGCCTTCCAATGCGCCTAGGCCGAGCATGCGCATCTTGGCTTTGTCTTCCTCAACAATGTACACATAGGTGCCTTTGGCGCCGTATTGCACGGCATCGCCGGGAACGGTGATCGCATCTTTTAAGGTGAGCAGCTGTAAACGCGCATTGATGAATTGGTTGGGGAAAAGTTGGTCGTCGCTATTGGCGAACTGTGCCTTGAGTTTGAGGCTGCCAGTGCTGGTGTCTATTTGGTTGTCGAGGGTGGTGAGTTGGCCGGTGGAAAGTAACTGTTGTTCGCTGCTGTCCCACGCCTCTACCGCGAGCGGCGTATTGGCACCTTGGTAGGCGCGACGCACGGCGACCAATTGGTTCTCAGGAATGCTAAAAATGACCGCGATGGGCTGCGTTTGGGTGATCGTCATCAAGCCATTGCTGTCGCCGCTGCTGACCAAGTTGCCGACATCCACGCGGCGCAGGCCGGTGCGCCCACTGATGGGGGCCGTAATTTTGGTGTAAGAAAGTTGCAGGCGCGCATCATCGCGCTGCGCTTGTTGGCTTTTAAGGGTGCCGCGCCATTGTGCGACGAGCGATTCCTGCTTGTCGTATTGTTGCTGGGCGATAGATTTTTGCACTAGCAGACGCTTATAGAGGTTGAGATCATCTTCTGCACTTTTGAGCTGTGCTTGGGTCTGCTGCAGTGTGCCTTCCGCTTGCGCGAGGCGCACCTCGTAGCTGGCGGGGTCAATTTCGGCGAGCAAGTCGCCCTGCTTTACTTCTTGCCCTTCCGCAACATTTAACTTGAGTAAGCGACCATTCACTTGGCTGCGCACTGTGACGGTATTGAGTGGCGTCACGCTGCCAATGGCTTTGATGTGTACCTTTAAATCTTCTTTCGTGGCTGTTAGCACATGCACAGGCGTTGGGCCCATCCACGGGTTAGGTGGCGGCGGTAGGCTGGGTTCAGTGCTGCGCAGGCCGAAAAACCATATCAAAAATAAAACCAGAACTATGAGGCTGCCTAGGGCCCAGCGTTTGCCGCGCGAGAGGTTGGAGAGTAATGAAGGCATGAGCGAGTCCATAGTTGATAGGCTTGGGGTAAATAGATCTGGGCTGAATCTAGGTTATTGTTTTTATTGAAAAATCACTAACCAAGTTAAGCCGATAATACAGACTAGGCGGCACTCATGTGCACCGCAACAGCTTTTACATTTCCCGACGATTGTTAAAAGATCGTGATTTCTAACACTTCATTGCACATCTCCTTGCGCATGTTTGCCCCTCGATCGATAGCAATTATCGCTCTATTTGACCTTGGGCTGTTTGTATTTATAGTTTTTAGGTATCGATTTAATGGCGATACTTAATTATACCTATCGATGTGAGTCACTTACTCTGTCCCTCGTTGAGCTTGCTGCGCCATCGCAAGCGCCTTGTAAACACCAACCCAGAAACCCAATAGCATCCTAGGAGTTTTACCCATGGCTACGATTAATTCCGAGATTAAACCCTTTAACGCTCAAGCTTTTCATAAAGGCCAATTTGTTGCCGTGAGCGAGGCCGACCTTAAAGGCAAATGGGCGGTAGTATTTTTCTACCCCGCCGACTTTACTTTTGTATGTCCCACTGAACTGGGCGATTTGGCTGATAACTACGCTGAATTCCAACGCATGGGTGTTGAGATCTATTCAGTGTCCACCGATACCCACTTTACGCACAAAGCCTGGCACGACAGCTCTGAAACCATTGGCAAAATTCAATACCCCATGATCGGCGACCCAACCGGCACCATCACCCGTAATTTCGGGGTAATGATTGAAGAGGCTGGCTTGGCGGATCGCGGTACGTTTGTGATCGACCCAGAAGGCAAAATTCAAATCATTGAAGTGAATGCCGGCGGTATTGGCCGCGATGCCTCTGAATTGCTGCGCAAAGTAAAAGCCGCTCAATACGTTGCTGCGCACCCAGGCGAAGTATGCCCAGCTAAATGGAAAGAAGGTGAAGCGACCTTAGCGCCGTCTTTGGATTTGGTCGGCAAAATTTAAATCATAGTGTTTCAGTTCGCGTGCCCGCTGTTTTTTTGACGTGTTTTTTAATGTGCACAGTTGAATCGAAAAGCCAGCGGGTCAGATAACAGAAAAAGCGCCGCGCCATTTAAAACTTGTTTATTACTTTTTGGGGAATCCAGCATGTTAGATGCGAATATTAAAGGCCAACTCAATGCCTATTTAGAAAAACTGCAAGCGCCGATTGAATTAATCGCAACGCTTGATAGCAGCGCCAAAAGTGCCGAGCTATCCAGTTTGTTGGAGGATATCGCCAGCCTTTCGCCCAAGGTAAGTTTGCGCACTGACGGCAATGCGCGCTTCGCGCCTTCTTTCAGTGTGGGCAAACACGATCAGCCCGCGCGCATCGAATTTGCTGGCATTCCAATGGGTCACGAGTTTACCTCCTTGGTATTGGCGCTCTTGCACAGCGGCGATCATCCGCCAAAACAAGAGCCCAGTACGCTCGAACAAATTAAAGCGATCGAGGGAGAATTTTATTTTGAAGTCTTTGTGTCGCTCTCTTGCCACAACTGCCCAGATGTTGTTCAGGCCGTGAATTTAATGGCGGCACTTAATCCCAATATTTCAGCCACTATGATTGATGGCGCGCTCTTTCAAACGGAAGTCGATACGCGTCAAATTATGGCGGTGCCCAGCGTTTATTTAAATGGTGAGCACTTTGGTCAAGGGCGCATGACTCTCGAAGAAATTATCGCCAAAATCGATACAGGTGCAGAGGCACGTGCTGCACAAAGTCTCAATGAAAAAGCGCCCTTTGATGTGTTGGTTGTGGGCGGTGGCCCTGCCGGAGCCGCCGCCGCTATTTACGCAGCGCGCAAGGGTATTCGCACCGGTGTCGTCGCCGAGCGGTTTGGTGGACAAGTATTGGATACGGTAGGAATTGAAAATTTCATTTCCGTCAAAGCGACCGAAGGCCCCAAGCTTGCAATGGCGCTGGAGCAACACGTCAAAGATTACGAAGTCGACATTATGAATTTGCAGCGCGCTGCAGCGCTTGTTGCACAGGACGACTGGGTTGAAGTTAAGCTCGCCAGTGGCGCCAGTGTGAAAAGTAAAAGTGTCATTATTGCGACAGGAGCGCGCTGGCGCGAAATGAATGTGCCCGGTGAACAAGAGTACAAAGGCAAGGGTGTTGCTTACTGCCCGCATTGCGACGGCCCCTTGTTTAAAGGCAAGCGCGTAGCGGTCATTGGCGGCGGTAACTCCGGTGTGGAAGCGGCGATAGATTTAGCGGGCATAGTTGCCGAGGTTACGCTGATTGAATTTGATTCTGTGTTGCGTGCCGATGCGGTCTTGCAGCGCAAATTGTTGAGCTTGCCCAATGTGAAAGTGGTAACCCCTGCGCTCACCACAGAGGTGTTGGGCGATGGGCAAAAAGTGACGGGCTTGCGCTACCAAGATAGAACTACCGAAGAAATTCACAGCCTCGAATTGGATGGCATTTTTGTGCAGATTGGTTTGTTACCTAATACCGATTGGCTCAAAGGCAGCATTGATTTGAGCGCGCGCGGAGAAATTGAAATCGATAGTCGCGGGCAGACTTCCATGCCGGGCGTATTTGCCGCGGGGGATTGCACCAATGTGCCCTACAAGCAAATCATTATCGCTATGGGCGCAGGCTCTACTGCATCACTGAGCGCATTTGATCATTTAATTCGCAGCAGCGTGGCTGCATAGATTTTTTGCGTGAACACAATAAGCCCAAGGCAATGACAGCATTGTCTTGGGCTTATTTGTTGTTGGGCAATTAGATCTTTACAGCCGACTAAAAGACAGCGCAATACCCGCTAGCACCAGGGCTCCGCCCGAAATACGATTAAACCAGCGCTGATGTTGCGGTGCATCGAGCCAGCGCATGATCATGCTGCCACCCTGGGCATAGATCGCCATCCACATTAAATCCATGACTAAAAAGATAACGCTGAGCAGCGCAAACTGCGGTGGTAAATGTTGCGTGGTATCAATGAACTGTGGAAAGAGCGCACCGAAATAAATTAATCCTTTGGGGTTGGTGAGCGCCACCATAAAAGATTTGCGCAGGAGATGTGTGCTGGATACTTGTGCCTGAGTTGCATCGAGTTGTTGTGCCGGTGCGCAAAAAAGTTGAATGCCGATATAAATAAGATAGGCCGAACCGAGCCATTTGATAATGTGAAAAATCCATTGCGATTGTTCGACGAGCAAACCCAGTCCCAGTGCGGAGAACAGCATAAGTAATAGATTGCCAAGGCTGGCGCCCAGCATGGAGTGAAGTGACTTTGCAAAACCAAAACGGCCCGCATCGGCCATGCAACTTAGCATTACCGGCCCAGGGCTTGCAGAGACTAAGAGCGTGAGCATTATAAAAACAAAGAGCTGATCGAGCGGCATGATACTAATTTCGCAACCTAGGGGGCGCCAGTGTAGCCTAAAGGTGAGCAGGGGTTCAGCGCAGGCGCGAAAATCTCTTCTATACTCAATGTCATTGTGGCCGCGTGCCCGATTTTTTTTTACCTTTAATGTTGAGTAGGTTATTTATGAGCAGCAAGACTATCGCCCATGCAATTCAAGTATTGGAAGGCCTATTGAAAGGCTTAGATCAGGCTTTTTGGGAAGCCAACAGCGTTGACCGCAAAGATTTTATTTATGACCTCATCGGTGCAGTACACGGTGAGCTATCTGAGCTGAATAAGTTGAGTGTGCAAGATCATGATTTACAGTACGAACCCATAAGTGAGGAAATTCAGCTGATTGGTGCAAAGTTAGCGCGATTGCAGTCTCTCTCTGCTGAGTTTTTGTTGCGTGCAACTACCACTAAGCGTCTTGACGCTTTAATTAATGATGTTAAGGGCCTGATGAAGTTCTAGGTTGGGCGATCTAGAAATAGTCTATATAACTATTTCTGCTCAGCTGGACTTTATTATCGCTAATCAATTTAACTTGGGACATAAAAAAACTGGCGCTGTGTGAATATTGAGCAATACTGAAGTTACCGGTAGCTGCTGCTTCCTGTAAGAAGAATGAAAACTAAGTGTTTTTAGTTAAGTGTTTATGTTTAAGCGTTTCGCTCTCTAGTGTTCAGTTAGACGTTTTAAGTCTTCTTATCGATGTAGGAATTTGGTTGGCGTTAACGGTGTAAGTTTTATGCCAGTATGGATCTCCCCTTTATTTGTAATCTAGTATGGTCTTGGCCGGTACCTTTGGTACCGGTTTTTTTATGCCTGCAATTTGCGTTGGCGAACTTAGTTAAAAATATTGTCGTCGCCGGGAAACTGGCCGGTTTTTACGTCTGCTACATATTTTTGCATAGCGCCGGGAATATCTTTGGCTTCGAGTAAGAAGTTTTTAGAGAATTTAGGCGGCTGCGCTGTTAAGCCTAAAATATCGTTTATCACTAATACTTGCGCATCGGTATCGCGCCCAGCGCCAATGCCTACAGTCGGTATACTTATTTCTCGCGTAATACGCGCGCCCAATTCGGCAGGTACACATTCTAAAACTAATAAGTCCGCGCCCGCTTCAGCGAGCAGTTTGGCATCAGCCAATATTTTGTCGGCGCTCTCTCGATCGCGCCCTTGTACTCTAAAACCGCCAAATTTGTTGACAGACTGCGGCGTTAAGCCGAGGTGTGCGCATACGGGTACACCGCGCTCGGCAAGCATGCGTACAGTGTCAGCGAGCCAGGCGCCACCTTCGAGTTTTACCATCTTAGCTCCCGCTTGCATGATGCGGGTGCAATTGCGCATGGCCTGTTCTGGTGTGGTGTAGGTCATAAAGGGCAGGTCGCCGATAATGAGCGATTTTTTATTGCCGCGCGCTACCGCCTCTACGTGATAAATCATTTGTTCCATGGTGACGGGAATGGTGCTGTCGTAACCTAATACCGTCATGCCGAGGGAGTCACCTACTAATACTACTTCTACGCCGCAGCGCTCGGCCATAGCGGCCATGTGTGCATCGTAAAGGGCGATGACCACAAACTTTTCCTGCGCGGTTTTTAGCTTGTGCAGGGTATTGATGGTTACCGCTTTGGTGAGTGCGGTGGAGGCGGTGGAGGTGCTATCAAGGGTTGCATAGGGCATGGTGATTCTCGCGGCTAGTTAGAGCGCTGGCGTGGGGTTGTAATAATGACGGCCACTTTTGATGGTGAGAATATATTCCACCAATTGTTTGAAGTGATCGCGATTGCTGGCCAAGTTTAAATCTTTGGCGTTAACAATAAGCAGCGGAGCGCCATCATAAAAATGGAAAAACTCAGTATAGGCATCATTTAAGACAGAGAGATATTCAGTGCTGATGTGCTGCTCAGCATTGTTGCCGCGCTGGCGAATTCGCTCGCTTAAGACATCGAGCGGCGCCTGCAAATAAATCACTAAATCTGGGCGCGGCGAATTAATCACCAGTCGATCGTAAACTTGGCGATAGATATTCAGCTCATCGTCATCGAGGGTTACCTTGGCAAAGAGCTGGTCTTTTTCAATAAGAAAATCGGCGACGCGCACCGGCTCAAATATATCGTCTTGGCGAATATTCTGCAGTTGGTTGGCGCGCTGGAATAAAAAAAATAGCTGGGTCGGGAGTGCGGTGGATTTAGGGTCGCGATAAAAACGCTCTAAAAAAGGATTCTCTTCGGGCTGCTCAAGCAACATGTCGTAGTTGAACAGGCTGGCAATATTGCGCGCTAGGGTCGTTTTGCCCACGCCGATACAGCCTTCGACCGCGATATAGCGGGGTAGCTGGATATTGCTTAAATCCAAACCAAGTTCTTCAAAAACGGGGTTCACGGTCAACTCCTTAGTGAGTGTGTGTAGGTGTCATGCTGGCGGCGGCAGGCTAGGTTGCGGCGAGCGGTGTCAGGCCATCGGCAGGGCACTGGGCAACGAGTTTGGCCACTGAGGTGCCGCAGGGGAGAATGAGGTGCGGATTAATAGCGGCGAGTGGATAGAGTACAAAGTTACGCGCTTTTAAGTAGGGGTGCGGCACCTTGAGTCGCGCTGAGTCTATGTAAGTTTGGTCGATCAGCAATATATCCAAATCTAAGGTGCGCGGGCCCCAATGCTCCAGGCGAACACGTCTGTGCGCTTGTTCCAGTGCTTGTAATTCATCGAGCAGTGCCAGCGGTTCCAGCTGGGTATCAAGTAGCGCTACAGCGTTCACATAATCGGGTTGCTCGCCGGGGCCAACAGCGCGGCTGCTGTAGAGCGGTGATTGGGCTAGTAATTGCGTCCCAGGCAGCTGTGCTAATTCTTGCAGCGCCTGCGTAATTTGCACCAGCGGCTGCGCCAGATTGCTGCCGAGCCCTATATAAACCTGCGCCATTACGCTACTGGTTTCCGCCCGTTGGTTGATCGCTTTTAGGTTTGCGCGGGCCGCGACGACGGCGCGGTTTAGCGCCCCCACTTGCAGGGCGCCCCAAATCTTTTACCATCTTCTCGCGCATTTCATCATCGGCGGTTTGATAGTGTGTCCACCAGCTGCCGAGACCATCGAGCTGCTCGCCTGCTGCTTCGCGCATTAATAAAAAGTCATAGGCAGCGCGAAAGCGAGGGTGATCTAGGGTGCGCAAGGCACGCATGCCCAAACGGCTGGGTAGGCGCTGCTGTAAATCCCAGATTTCGCGCATAGGAATTAAAAAGCGCTTGGGGATAGATGTGCGTGTTAGTTGTTGGCTGATAGCATTTGAGCCTGCTTGTGCCCAAGCCGCCGCAGGTGGCATGTGCTCGCTCAGCTCTTTAAATTGTTGTTGCATTGCAGGCCAGAGTAGCGCCGCGTAAATGAATGCTGGGGTGACGGTTTTGTCTGAGCGAATACGCTTGTCGGTACTCAGCATGCATTGTTCGATTAGGGCTGCGCTTATTTCGTCGCCGCGTTTGAAGGCTGCGTCGGTGCCAGGGAATAGGTGTGGCAGTACATCATAGTCGCGCATCAGCTGAAAGGTTGCGGTAGCCGAACCCGCCAAAAACAGTTTAAGCACTTCTTCAAATAAACGCGCTTCAGACACGTTATTCAGCAGGCTGCTGAGTTCAGGAATCGGCTTGGCCGTGGCGGGTGCTATTTCAAAGCCGAGTTTGGCGGCGAAACGCAGTGCGCGCAGTATGCGCACGGGGTCTTCTTTGTAGCGTGTTGCTGGGTCGCCGATCATACGCAGGGTGCGCGCTTTAAGATCGGCCATGCCGTTGCAGTGATCAATTACCGAAAAATCTTTCAGGGTGTAGTAAAGCGCATTGACGGTGAAGTCGCGGCGCATAGCATCGGTTTCGAGCGTGCCATAGACGTTATCGCGCAGCAGCATGCCTTCATCGGAACGGGCTTCATCGTGATGGCCACGAAAGGTCGTGACCTCGATCATTTCGCGGCCCATGCGCACATGCACAATCTGGAAGCGGCGCCCTATGATGCGCGCACCGCGGAAGAGATGTTTTACTTGCTCTGGGGTGGCATCGGTGGCTACGTCGAAGTCTTTGGGGTTGCTATTGAGTAGCAAGTCGCGCACGCCACCGCCAACCAAATAAGCGGCATAGCCAGCGTCGTTAAGCTGTTTGATGATTTTGATGGCCGCAGAGCTGATATTTTTGCGCGAAATATTGTGCAGATCGCGCGGAATAATGACGGGGCTATGGCTGCCCGATGTTGGCCGCGGAGCAGAGTTTGAATCCTTGGTGCGCGGCGAGATAAGATTTAACAAGCGTTTAAGCATGAGGTTTTCGCAGATGATGGATTGCTGTTAAGGGCGTATTCGGGCGAGTTTAGCAGATGAAGGATGCTTTGTACGACTGCCCATGACGCCAAGCTAGACATTTGGCAGCTCATAATTGCACAGCTTATGGTTTTGTTGGCTTTTTTATTGAGATGGTTGAGATAAGCGCCTTAGAAAGTGTCACGGCTAGGTGCGCTTAGCTAAGGTGCTGGGATCTCTTCGCTAAATGAGTACGCCAGAAAAGCAAAACGGGAAAGCTTTCACTTTCCCGTTGGAGGGGAGCACCTAGGTGCTGCAAACGGCATTTTGTGGGTCGCCTCCATGGCTGAACTTCCAAACCTTCGTGCATCCCATCCTGTGCCTAGTCGGTATTTCCGCTTTATTTTAGTCTCTTATTGCTCTTATCTTCTAGCGTGGTCAATCTTCGTTATTATTATAATTTTCTCTTCTTATTGTTTATTGTTCTTATTATTAGTTTCTCTTTCTTATTGTCTATTGTTCTTATTATGTTCAGTTAGTTCTTATTATCTATTGTTGTTATTTTTAAGTTCATTTCGTTTCTTATTATTTGTTGTTGTTATTAGAGTTTGTTATTTAATTCTTATTGTTTGTTGTTGTTATGGCGCTAATAGAGCAGGTCTTGTGCCACTTTTTAAAATTCCTTATTTTTCAATGGCTTAATGTTTTTTGTCGCTTCCTTATTCCTTTTCGTTATGTCGAACAGTTACATATTCCGCTTGGAGTTGTTACTAAAACTGTTTCGGGTAACAGTTTTAGTCCGGTAACACTCTCGTGTTTCGGGGTAACAGCCTGGCGCCGATAGTCGCAAAAATGAACAAAGAGCGGGAACAAATGTCACCAAAACGAAAAACCCCCAAGTCCGTACAGGGCTTGGGGGTTTTGTTATTGCTTGAGCGGTTGATGTGCTATTTGGCGGTTGATGCTGCCGCTGTCGCTTTGGAGCGAGGTATGCCAAGGCGCTGACGGCGCTCCCACAGACATTTTCTGCTGACGCCAAGTTTACGGGCTAGCTCGGTTTCGCTCATGCTGTCTTGGTGTTCCAGCACAAAGCGCTGGAAGTAGTCTTCAAGGGAGAGGTCATCCTGCTCGTGGCTGCGACTTTGGCCGTTACTTCGCCCTGCAAGACGCTGGGGTTCTAATACGGAGCTACCGGTGTCGTCATCGAGATCTTCATGATCTAAATCTATTGAGAGGAGGTGGCCGCCAATTTCGTTGCTGTCTTCACACAGAATGACGGCGCGCTGCATAGCATTTTCCAACTCGCGTACATTACCGGGCCAGTTGTAGCTCATGACGCTGTCCATCGCTGCTGACGACAGTTTGAGTAGAGGTTTGCCAAATTGTGTGCAGTAGCGTTGCAGTAGCGCTTCGGCGATGTTGATGATGTCGCGTCCGCGCTCCCGTAGCGGTGGCAACTCAAGCTGAACTACATTGATCCGGAAATAGAGATCTTCGCGAAACTTGCCCTCTTTGGCGAGTTTGCGTAAGTCGCGGTGGGTCGCGGCAACAAGGCGTACATTTACCTTGCGCGACTCTACTGCGCCGAGTGGGCGTACTTCACCCTCTTGCAGTACGCGCAAGAGGCGCGCTTGCGCTTCCAATGGTAGCTCGCCGATTTCATCGAGGAACAGGGTGCCGCCATCGGCTGCGGCAACTAGACCTTCGCGATTGGTGGAGGCGCCCGTAAAGGCACCTTTTTCGTAGCCAAAAAGCTCTGATTCTATAAGAGTCTCAGGAATAGCGGCGCAGTTTACGGAGATCATCAAGTGATTGTTGCGCGAGCTTTCCTCGTGGAGGGCGCGCGCAACAAGTTCTTTGCCGGTACCGGTTTCACCATGAATTAACACGGTTGCCGCGGTAGGGGCGACTTTGTGAATACGGTTATAAAGCTCTTTCATGACGTCGCTGCTGCCAATCATGCCGGCGATAGTGTTGCTCGCGGTGAGGCTGGCGGCGGCTACTTTGCTGGCGGCCGCTTTGGCTTTGCCTATGACTCGCTTAACGGCGGTAACCATCTCATCGTGGTCAAAGGGTTTGGCGATATAGTCCACCGCACCCATACGCATAGAGTCTACCGCTGAGCGCAGGCTGGCGTAGCTGGTCATAATCAGTACGGGCGTTTCGCCCGCGAGTTTGATCAGGTCGGTTCCGGGTGCGCCGGGTAAGCGCAAGTCACTGATAATCAGATCAAAGTCTTTTAATTGAAATTTAGAGGTGGCCTCTTTGACGGAGGGGGCTTCGCTAACGTCGTATTGGTTGCGCTCTAAAAGCTTGCGCAGGGCGTTGCGAATAATGGTTTCGTCTTCAACTATCAGAATCTTACTCATAGCGATATTTCATCTTGCGGTTAAGCGATTAAGCTATTGCTAATGGCGATGGGTGGCAACTCGCGCTGCTACCCCCCAGGGTTCAGGTGTTGACTTATATATCCATAAAGGAATCTAGGTGGCGCGGGAGCGTAAAGATAAACTGCGCGCCGCGGTTATGCACCTTGTCTGCCGGGCTGATAATGTCCAAGTGCCCGCTGTGGTCTTCGATAATGCTGTAGACCATGGCCAGGCCTAAGCCTGTGCCCTCGCCCGTGTCCTTGGTGGTGAAGAAGGGTTCCAAAATACGTTCAATGATCTCGGCAGGGATACCGTGACCCTCATCGGTAACAGAGACTGTTACCGAATTCTCATCTTCGTTACTTTCTAGCATAACACGCCCTTGCTCTGGGCTGGCATCCCGCGCGTTAGATAAAAGATTTATAAAAACTTGAATCATCCGTTGAACATCGCCAGCGACTATGGCGGTTTTGGGTATGTCGTTAATAAAGTTGACCTGATTTTTTTCTTTTTGCAGGGACAGCAGCTGGATGGCCTCCTCGGCGCATACCCGCAAAGACACAGCTTCAAACTCACCTTTACTGGCAGCGTGGCCCGTGTGCGCAAAGCCTACGAGGGATTGCACTATGCGGCTGACGCGGTCGGTTTGGCTGAGAATTTGAGTGGCTGTTTCGAGAATTTCTTCGGGATTGTCGGACTCGTAGCGCAAGTTTTGCGCGAGGCAGGCTATGCCCGTAATTGGGTTGCCAATTTCATGGGCGACACCGGCTGCCAGACGGCCGACAGAGGCTAGGCGCTCTGAGTGAACTAATTCCTGCTCCAGCAGCTGGGTTTCGGTCACATCTTCCAGCAGCATGACCTGATCGAAGACGCCAGCAGTGATGGTGCCTTCGATATTGGCTTTGTGCAGGCTAATCCAATGGGGGCGGTTATTCAGTTGTATTTCGCGGCGATAGAAGTGGGGCTCATTGCTGCTGCTGAAGTCTATTAGCAGGCTGCACCAAGGTTCGGGAATGTCTTCCAAATAGGAGCCGGTTACTGTCTCGCTGGGTGTTTGAGTGAGTTCCGCCATGGCGCGGTTCCACATCAGAATCTCCATGTCGCGCCCGAGGGAGCAGACGGCCATCGGCAGTTCTTCTAGCGTTTTACGATGATAGAGGCGCAGATTGTTAAGCTCGGCAGCCATGCCCGTGAGGTGGTCGCGATACTCGGTAAGGCGGTTTTCAATCAGGTTGATGTCCACGGTGTTCTGTGTCTCGGCAGCCTGATGGGGGATATGCTTGTCCATAATTTCGCTGGCGACGTGAATCCCCATCAGACTGGAGAGGTTGCCTTCAATTTGGTCGCGTAGACGGCGCAGCGCATAGGGGCGACGCTCGTTAATGGTGAGGTTGAGCTCGTGCAGCGCTATGTCGACTTCGCGGCTGGCGGTAACCTTGCCTAGGGGTTTAGATAGACGCGTTTTAAATTCAGCGGCTGAATGCACGTCGAGCGCTTGGCGCACGGGGTGGCTGAGCTGATCGGCGGCACAGACATCGGCGCTGTATTGTTCATCTTCGCTCTGTTCGGTAAAGAGCGAAATGACCACAAAACAAAAGGTGTTGATGCCGAGCGAGATTAGGGTCACTTCACTCCAATACTCAATACCCACGGGAATGTTGATGTTGAGCAGTGGAACGGCGATATATTGAAGACCAGTAAATACCGGCAGCAATAGCCCTATGCCCCAAACACTCATACCTAGGCTTAGGCCTGCGAGTAGGCCACGGCGGTTGCCTCTGCCCCAAAATACAATGGCAAAGGTGCTGGGTAGGAATTGTAGTGTGGCTATAAAGGCGGTCATCGCCAGATGGGTCAGGCTGTAGCGGTTGTCGAGTAGCCAGTAGAACAGGTAGCCGCCGCAAAAAATGGCGCCGATAAGTATGCGGCGCAGCCAAATCAATTGGCTGTAAAGGTTGGAGCGGGTGCGCAATTTAAGGCTAGGTAGAAGCCAGTGGTTCATCACCATGGTCGAGAGTGCGAGAGAAATAACCACCATCGCTCCCGTAGCCGCGGATAACCCACCAATAAACGCCAATAAGGTTAAACCGGGCGAGCCAAATAAAATCGGTACGCCAAGAGTGTAGTACTGGGGCGGTAGCGGCACGGCCAATTCAGAGCCAGCCCACAGAATCGGGAAGATAGGGAGCGCCAACAGCAATAAAAACAGTGGAAACGCCCAGGTCACAGTATGGGAGTTGCGCATCAGTGGGTTTTCGGCCAAGCCCAAATGGAAAATATGCGGCATGGTCACAGCGGTGGCGACAAAGACCAGCAGCAGGGTGTGCGCAGAATCGGTGTGAATGGGGGTGTGCAATAGCGACAGGTTTTCGGGGTGATCCAGCAGCCATTGATCGAGGCCATCTAAGCCATCAAACACGCCAAATACCGATACCAAACCTATAGCGCAGAGTGCGCATACCTTGAGCAGCGATTCAAATGCCATGGCGGTAATTAAGCCGCGATGCTGTTCGCGGTTGGCACCGAAGGAAATGGTAAAGAGTGCCAAGATAACGCAGTAGCAAAGTGCCATCACATCTTTAAAGGAGAGGCCGGTGCCTGCCAATGGTAGCGATGGATTTTTGCTCACGGTGAGAATGTGCATGGTGTCGGCAATGGCCTGAATCTGTAGGGCCATGAGCGGCAGTATCCCGCAAAGCATACACAGAGTGGTTAGCGCGCCCACGCTGTGACTGTGGTAGCGGAAAACCAATAGGTCAGCGAGTGAGTGCACTTGATGGCGGCGCGCCAGCTCTGCCAAGGGCGCGAGGGCAATAGGTGCAAACAGAAAGAGTGCGCCTGTGCCTAGGTAGTAAGCGAGCGCGCCATAGCCGTATTGAAAGGCTAAATCGACCACACCGTAAAATGCCCAGGCGCTGGCAAAAATACCCAGCGACAAAATATAGGTAATGGGGTGGGCGGTAATGGCATCGGGAATCCAGCCCCGCTCGGTGATATAGGCGATGCCGAAGAGGAGCAGTAGATAACAGATGCCGATAAGAGCAACTTGGCTTAAATCAAAGGTCATGGCGTAGTTCTAATAATTATGGGTGTAAGTGTGCGGCGGCCGTTTTTGTCGTGCTAGCGATGAGCTAATCAAATTCGTGATAATTTTTGCGGCGTATCTGCATCACAAAAGCAACGATGATTACCGCTATCCACACAATAAATGGCCTATACCAAGCCCCCTCTGGATTGATAATCCAATTAAACAGGGTCGGTGAAAAAATATAGGCAACGACGAGCAATAAGATTACCAAGCGTTGGTTGTTCATAGTCAGGTCATTCCTATAAAGCGAAAGCGGGTTTGGCGATAATTCAGTTCTGGTGAAAGTTTGGGTTGTGCAGCTGTGTTGTTATTCTTTTTAGTGTTGCTCGTTTGAGATTTCTAAGTGACATCTAGGCTTAGGCTAGGTGCGACGTTTCAGGGGCATACAGGTGCCCTAAACCTTTCACTCGTGCGCGGCACCAATGCGCCTGTGCCCAGCTGAGTATAGTCGCTGGCGCGGCGCCCCAAATATCCTGAGGGGGATTCTGCCCTAAAAAGGCTAGAGCGTGCCAGAGATTAATTCCAGCGCGCTGGTTATCCAGTGGCGCCGCTTGATTTTGCTTGCTGAGTTTCTGCCCATTTTCCTGCAGGGCGAGGGGTACATGGCCAAAGATCGGCAGTGGTGCTGCGAGCAGCTTAAACAGAAAAAGTTGGCGCGCGCTGACCTCGAGCAAATCGCTGCCGCGAATAATGTGAGTGATGCCTTGGGTTATGTCATCGACCACCACGGCTAATTGGTAGGCGTAAAAGCCGTCGCGCCGTTTTAGAATTTGGTCGCCTGCGTGAGTGCGCAGGTTTTGCTGCTGCTCGCCTTGAAAGATATCCTTAAAGTGCCAGATGTCGGGGCTTGTCGCTCGGGGTAGATCGTACAGCTTAAGACGCAGGGCGCAGGCTTGATCAGGCTTGAGCGGCCCGTTGCGGCAGCGGCCATCATAGATGCCGCCCATGGTATTTAATTCTTGACGGCTGCAGCTGCAGGCATAGGCCAATTGCTGCTGCTGTAGGGAATTGAGGCAATCTTCGTAGGCTGCATGACGCTGGCTTTGGTAGGTTACCGCTCCATCCCAATGCAAATGGTGTGCGTCTAGGCTGCGCAGAATAAGTTCGGTGGCGCCGAGTTGTTCGCGCGGTGGATCAAGGTCTTCGATACGCACTAGCCATTGGCCTTGGTGAGCCTTGGCGTCGAGAAAACTGGCGAGGGCGCTGATAAGCGAACCAAAATGTAAGGGGCCGGTGGGTGAGGGGGCGAAGCGGCCAGTATAGATGGAGTATCCCTGAGTGGGTGGCGTGAAGGTGGTGCTGGCGGAGGTAGTCGGTGTGTTAGGCATGAAACGCTGAGCGAGGCGGCGAGCACTGCTCGCCGCCTATCGGCTTAGCCGCCGATTTGCTTCTCTTTGATTTCAGCGAGGGTTTTACAATCCACGCAGAGTGTTGCGGTAGGGCGCGCTTCTAAACGACGTATACCAATCTCAACACCGCAGGCATCGCAGTAACCGTAATCGTCATTTTCGATCAGCTCAAGGGTAGAGTCGATTTTTTTGATGAGCTTGCGCTCGCGGTCGCGGGTGCGCAGTTCGAGACTAAACTCTTCTTCCTGACTGGCGCGGTCGGCCGGGTCGGGGAAGTTAGCAGCTTCATCTTTCATGTGGGTCACAGTGCGATCCACTTCCTCCATCAGCTCCGAACGCCAGTTCAAAAGCAATTGTCTAAAGTGAACCTTCTGATTGTCATTCATATACTCTTCGCCTTTTTTCTCCACGTAGGGAGTGAAAGGGCGGAGTGCGAAGGTTTCAGTAGAAGGAGATTTTTTCGCCATGTTAGCGCCTCGTAGGACATCCTGGATCAGCTTTTATCTGACGCCACAATGACGGCAGAAATTGAAGGGGGAGCAAGCTATCAGATAACAAAAAGGAGTGCTAGCACTTTTTGGCCCCAGTGCAGCCCAAGTCAAAAAATGTTCGTCTTCGGCGGCACCAAATAAAAACTATAACGGCAAAACCGGTGAATTGTGCTGCAAATTGCACCAAAAGAACCCTTTTTAGGTAGATTTGTGGAGAATGATCTTGTGGTTTTATTTGTTGAGTTTTACCTGTGGACGCGAGCCTTATTTATGAATACCCCTCTGATTTTTCACTCCGGCATACTTTTGCGGCGTTACAAGCGCTTTTTAGCGGATATTCGTCTGCCCAGTGGCGAAGAAATTACCTTGCATTGCCCTAACACGGGCTCCATGAAAAACTGTGTGCAGCCCGATAGCCCTTGTTGGTACTCAACCAGTGACAGCAAAACCCGTAAATACCCGCACACCTTAGAAATTGTCACAGTGCCGGGCGGCCATTGGGCGGGCATCAATACTGGGCGCGCCAACGGCTTGGTCGCTGCCGCACTTGATGCTGGGCTAATAAAGGAATTGCAGGGCTATACCGCTCGGCGCCCTGAGGTGCGCTATGGCCAGGAGCAATCGCGCATTGATTTTTTGCTCAGCGGCAACCTCGCGGATGCGCGCGACTGCTATCTAGAAGTTAAAAGCGTTACCTTGATGGAGGCCGAGGGTCAGGGCTACTTTCCTGATGCGGTGAGCGCGCGTGGTGCTAAACACCTGCGCGAACTCATGCAAATGGTGCAGGAAGGTCAGCGCGCAGTCTTGTGCTTTTGCGTGCAGCATACGGGGATAACGCAGGTCAGCCCTGCTGATCATATCGATAAGGTTTATGGCATTACCCTGCGTGAAGCTTTGACGGCAGGGGTTGAGGTGATCGCCTACGGCGCGCACATAGCGCCGGAGGCTGGCTCACTGGCGTTGCGCGCTTCGATCCCCGTCGTCTTATAGTGCGCGGCAGCCCATGCTATTTATCGAGCGCGGCAGGTGGAAATTGAATCAGCAGCTGCTTGAAGGTTTCACGCAGTTTTTGCTCGGCTTTCAATTTGAACTGAATCAAAGGAATCCCTTCGGCGTTGCCGCGCCACACAAGGGTATTGCTCGCCGCTTGGGTGATATCGATAACGATCACTGCCTCCTGCTTGCCCTTGCCCAGCATTTGGCTAGAGCCTAAGCCGATACTGCCATTGCGCCCTATAGGCATACCAAGACCAATGCCGATGCTGGTGTTGCCGCCGGTACTGGTGCGGGTAAAGCCTTGCAAGTCGATCAAGAGATCGGGCTTGTCGGTAACGGGGATAAAGCCCTGTGCTTGCAGTTGGTCATCGGCCAATTGCTGCAAGTAAGCCGCGCCAATGTCCGGTATGTCGATGGTGGTGGCGCGCCAGCTGTAGGTCTTGAGTGGGCTAAAGTCGGTGCCGGCTTTAAAATCTTGCACATAGCGAGTGTTGGCGCAGGCAGCCAGACAGAGCGCGAATGCAAGCAAAGCGAGTTGCCCCTGACGGAGGCTGGATAATGTAAACATGGTTTGCTCCAAAGTGACGGTTGCAATGCAGTTACGCGTGCTTGAAAACACTGAACTTAAGTGGCTTGCAGATTACCCCTGTCGAGTAAAAATTAATAGAAGTCGCGGTTTTTTAATAAGTTGCAATAGTAGGGCGTTATATTGCGGTGCTAAATAGTGTCGTTTCGTTATAGTGTCGTCTCATTGTGGAGAGAATCTTGCTGTATGAATATCGCGCTGGTAGAAATTTTTCTGGTTAACGCATTCTTGGTTGCTGTTGTGGTCTTGATTCATTTTGAAGCGCTTAATCTTTTAACACAGTGGATTCCGCGGTTACCTGGGCGCGCGCGGGTAAAAATATTAGCGGGTATTTTAGGTGCGCTCTTTGCGCACATGGTAGAAGTTTGGGTGTTTGCCTTGGGGCTCTATGGCTTAATTTTGCATAGAAGCTTGGGCGAGTTGGTGGGCGGTAGCGGTGAATTGTTATTGGATTGTGTCTACCTCTCGTTCACTAGCTTCACTTCCTTGGGCGTGGGGGATATTTATCTCGTCGGCCCCGTTCGCTTTCTGGGTGGCATAGAGGCGTTAACCGGCTTGGTGCTCATCGCTTGGACTGCTTCTTTTATGTACATCGAAATGCAGAAGCTGTGGCGTGTGCATTAAGTCTTGCTGACGCGCTAAGCCGCGCTGAAGGTTTTTTGCTTTTTAATGGGTGTTACTGCAGACTGCGCCGCAATTATGGCTGGCCCTTTTTCTTTTCCTCAAGGAGTTAACGTGGAACTTATTATCATTATTAAAGCAATTGTTATGGGGTTGGTGGAAGGCGTCACCGAGTTGCTGCCTATTTCCAGTACGGGGCATTTAATTCTTGCTGGCGAGCTCATGAATTTTATGGATAAAGACAAGCGCGTGGTGTTTGAAGTGTTCATTCAGATGGGCGCGCTTATGGCCATTGTGTGGGAGTACCGCAGCAAAATATTTGGCAGCTTGTTCGCTATTGGCCATCCGGGCGCGGGGCGCAATCTCTACCTTAATTTAATGATTGGTTTTTTACCGGCTGCAATTTTAGGTTTTATCCTCAGCGACTTTATTACCGAGGTGTTGTTCAGCCCCTATGTGGTCGCAGGAGGATTTATTGTTGGCGGTTTTATTATTATTTGGGTAGAGAAACGCGCCTATGCCCCAACCCTAGATGACATGGATAAGGTAACTTACAGCACCGCGTTAAAAATTGGTTTATGCCAATGCCTCGCGCTAATTCCCGGCACTTCGCGCTCAGGTTCTACGATTATCGGCGGTATGTTTTTTGGCATGTCGCGCACGGCTGCTACAGAATTTTCGTTCTTTCTCGCACTGCCGATGATTTCCGCCGCGTCACTTTACAGTTTATTTAAAGCGCGGGATCTTTTGGTGATGGAAGATGTAGGTGTTTTGGCGATTGGCTTTATCACCTCATTTATCAGTGCTTTTATTGTGATGCGGGCGCTGTTGCGTTTTATTAGCAATCACACCTTTATGGCGTTTGCCTGGTATCGCATTGTGTTTGGTTTGCTCATCGCCGCTACGGCTTATACTGGTGTGATTAATTGGGCTGCATAAACATGCCGCGGTTATTTTAATTGTTTAAGGCTTTTGGATTAGCAGAAAAATTAATTTGCGCTTTTGCTGTGCTTAGAGATAATGTCGCCGTGCCGCTTGGGGATGTTTTCATCAGGGCGAGCTAATTATATTGT
>Ga0070748_1000336_pt1 | contig 23670 bp, 34 predicted proteins | sample VirMetDEL_Nov_12_FD_77015 | JGI IMG/M metagenome (GOLD analysis project Ga0070748, IMG submission 77015) | Aqueous microbial communities from the Delaware River and Bay under freshwater to marine salinity gradient to study organic matter... | ecosystem: Environmental > Aquatic > Marine > Coastal... | reverse complement strand
TTTTAATGCGGGAGATGTTTGAACACCCCTTCTTCGATCCGCTTTCAATTCTATTAAATGTTGATGACAAATATCATGAGGCATTGGTGTGGTGGTATAGTGGAAAATTTACCGTAGACGGTGGGAAATTCATTGCTCGGTTTGGGGATATGGTGAGGTGGCACATGGATCGTAAATTAAAAGTTGACAAACTAAAGTAGCAGTGTATAAATATAAACAGCAGTGTGGAGTGTTGGTTCTCCAGAGACCCTCATAAGGTTTCCTACGGCGATTCGATTTCGCCCATTGCAACCAATTTCAAATACCTTCAATGCCTCTCCAATCACACAGTTAAGAAGCATAATTTTGGAGGTATCTAAAGCAAGGGGTGTGACCCAAGCATATTCAGGTTGAAGCATAGGGGTTTAATGGAGCCTCCAATCATATCTCGAACTAATTCTTCGATGGGTGGTTAATGCTTCAGCAAACTTTTTAAAGAAACAAGCCAAAGAATTAGGTATATAATAACATGAGTAAATTTGATGCGCTTTTGGAGTCTATCACCGCCGATTTTAACAATCCTCTATCAGAATACGCGCCTGATGATGATTGGCGCGACTATATAGAAAACGAAGATCTTGAGGAAATGGATTGGTCTGATCTTAAGGAGATGTCAGACCACTTCGGTTTAAATAAGACCGTAGAAAAACTGTTCACCCTAAAGGATGGTGAAGTGTGGTTCAAATTAGACGGTGATTATTTCAAAGGAGTGAAGGATGACTGGGCAGAATACTTGGGCACCACCGAAAGTATGAAAGAACATATTGACGGCATGTCTGATGACGAAGCTGAGATATTAGTTAGCGAACACATTGGTGGTATTGAGAATCTATACATTAGCGCGTGGGGGTCCACCATTAAAGATATGTCCGAATCTGGTGGGACAGTTTACCATCACACCACAGAGGACGCATGGGTGGATATCCAAGAAAGCGGTGTTATTAATGGGTCATATGGAACGGGTATCAACAACCGGAATGCCCATGGTATTTTCACCACACTTGAAATCGAAGAATATGCGGATGGAACCTACGGCGATGTAATGTTAGAACTCGACCTAACCAAGTTTGTAGCGGACAACGGTAAAGTTGACGTGTCCCCCGAACCGGAAGTGTTGGAGTCGGAAGTTAAGTCGTTTCTCGCACATATATTAAAACTGGAAGATTACTATCCACAGGTTCTATCTGATATATCGGGTTCTACAGTTGTTGTCAGCGAGAACCTCGATTTGAAATATGTCACTCGAATTGAGGATTAATTCACCAAAACACGAATAAAAACTAGACAAACAAAATAAACCTGTTATAGTAACTTCAGAGTTAAGAACTCAACAACCTTTAAGAAAGCATACGCTTAAACAACTATAGAGAGAAAGTCGCCCCGCTATACGGGGAAGGACACTGCGCTACCCTTGCAGATCGAAAGATTAGACTCTATGGCTTTCTTACTTTTTAAAACACACAACACTAAATAAAGAAAAGATGAATTTCAATAATACCAATAATAAACATGAAGGAGGGGCAGAACACAGTCCCTGAGGTATTTTCTTATTCACAATAAATGAAAGAAGTGCCTCAATTGTTAAGTCAATTGGGGTTTTTATTTATAACAACGTTCCGTTCGTCTAATGGTTAGGACATCTGGTTTTCATCCAGACAATGGCAGTTCGACTCTGCCACGGAACACCAAATTTTAAACTGTAGTGTAGCTCAATGGTAGAGCGGGTGACTGTTAATCACTAGGTTGAAGGTTCGAGTCCTTCCATTACAGCCAATTTTCAAATTCCTCGGTAGCTCAATTGGTTAGAGCAACCCGCTTTTAACGGGTAGGTTTTAGGTTCAAGTCCTAATCGAGGAACCAATTTTATGTCAGCATGGTCCAACGGCTATGACGAGTGCCTTCCAAGCATCTAGATCTCAGTTCGAATCTGAGTGCTGATACCACCTTATACCTCCTTAGTAGCTTAATGGTCAAAGCCCCCGACTGTGAATCGGGCGATTCCGTTTCAACTACGGGCTAGGGAACCAATTTTATTAGCCGAAGTAGCTCAGTGGTAGAGCGCCTCACTTGTAATGAGGATGTCGTGGGTTCGACCCCCACCTTCGGCTCCACTTTAATCCTTGACAAGACTCCAAAATCCCCCCACACTAGCTTCACCATGAACATTCACCTTCTAAACCACGACATCATTGAATCCCTCCACGAACGAGGATTTACTGAGGATTCCATTAAGAATTTAACCTCGGACCAAATATTCGATGAGTATTGTCAATGGAACGGTCTGACCAACTGGGGTCCTGCATTACGGGAAGTTATGTCCAATATCAAGAGTGCCAAATGAAATCCAAAAAATTATATATTCTACCTGATAAATCGGAATTGACTCTTAATGGGTTTCTCCGAGATGCAACCCTCAAAACACCAGATACCCTCAAAACACCAGATGAAAAGTCGGATATCTTATATGCACTGTATATCGAATTGGCAAAGGTGGTCGATGCACAGAAGGGTGTCATCGAGGCTATGACGGTCGCCGTTGAGGACCTAAAAGATAATGTGAGGAGTCTGGAGGAAGAGGATAATTAACCAAACTTGATAGTCTTTAGGAAATTATCGAAAGCCTCGACAATATATTGCTCCTTACCATGACGAGGTAAACGGGCAAGAGTGCCATCCAAGTCTTCAAACGGCTTTTGCATGAAACCGCCATCGTCACCCATAATATATTCGCGACTCTCTAAGAGTGGGTCAACCATGGCAAGTGACTCGGATGGTTCTGTGACAGAATCCCATGCGATGACTTTCATACCTTGGACGACTTTGGCTTGTTTACCCTCAAAAAGCTGGTCAGCCATAGCACCAAGGCTACGGGAGCTTTTACCGATACGGAACCCGCTGTCAATGAGACCTCGCTGAATGCGTCCACATGGTGTATCGGCGATCAGTGCTTTACCGTAAACCAAACCCGAAGACTCATCGAGTCTAAGTGATACAGTTCTATCACAAATTCTTTCAGGGTTAATAAAAATCTCAGTGGGGTGATTCAACTCACCGCCACTTTTACCCGTGTCGATCATCTCTTTACCGTATCGGGTGATCTCATTTTTCATCTCACCCCTTTGATACACCCGACCGTTCTGGTTGAGCCGCCCACATGCTCCAAAGACACCGGATAGAAACATCTGCTTCTCATCACTAGTCCCCTTTTGTTCCAAAAGTGTTTCCATTTCGAAAGCTTCTGGTTGTGTTTCAAAAAGAAGTTTATAAGCGTTTCCCATGGTTTTATTTATACCTAGTTCAGTTGATTTCTATTGAATCCGTCGATAAAGACTATAATTATCAATATGCCAAACTTTTTTAAAGGGTTATTCAGGGGTGATGACGCCACACAAGATCCAGCTTCCGCTAATGAAGCCCAATCCAAATTAGAATTAGATAAGGCTATTAAGAAAGCTTCGTTTATCGATGATATTAATGATACCCGAGATCGGAAGACCGATAGATTGGCAGTCACAACTCTGACACCAGAGATGTTGAAAGATTCCGATCCAAGTCAACCAACTGCCGCCATCTGGGGTAACGACTCATTCAAACACCTTCTACAGTTCAACCTACACAATGACAAGAACCGGAGAATTCAGGATTATCGTGAATTGGCGGAAGAGGAGAAGATCGAAGGGTGTTTACACGAATTGGCAATTACATGTATTGCTTCAACTTACGACAACATACCTATTCGGGTGGAATTAAACGGGGATTATGATTCCAAGGTCAAGGATATTATCGTTAATGAAGCCACCAAGATTATAAATCTATTCGAAATGGATATGCGTGGTCAGGAGTATTTCAGCGAATTTTTAACTTGTGGCGAATTGGCATTTGAGAATGTATTCACTGTGCAGCAGCCCGAACTAGGGATCATTGGGATTAAACAAATACCACCTGAGAATATCGACCCCTTCTACCGGAACTTTTATAACCAAGAGATTGAGATGTTTGTTGTCAAGAAGCCAAACAATACCGATATCAACTCTCCACAGAACCAGTTCAATCAACAGAATCGGAGACAGCAACACGATGCTGCCACTTCATTTGAAGTCATACCGCTCTCTCGTTCACAGGTCACCTATTGCAACTCAGGTAAATGGGATCGTAATGGACAGTATGTTATACCTTATATCCTGAAAGGGCAAAGGGCACAACGGAAACTATCCCTCCTTGAAGATGCGATCATCATTAATGCGTTGGTGAATGCTCCTGAAAGACTACTCTTCACAATACCCACTGGTGAGATGGACGGTCCAACTAAGGATCGTTACATGAATGATATTGTTCAGCAACACAAGAAAACCATGGCTATTAGCTACGATAATAGTTCGGGTGGTGGTGACATTACATCCAAAATGAACCCCATTGGTATTACTGAGAATTTCTATATTCCGGTGGGTGCTGATGGAAAGAGGGCGGCTATTGAAAGAGTCGCTGGTTCTAATGCTTTCGGTTCTGGTTTTGGTGGAATGTTAGATTACTTCCACCAAAAGGTATATGAGTCAATGCATGTTCCGATTTCTAGGCTCAATCCCGATTCTAGCCAATCTGATGGGACGACCATTACCATGCAGGAGTTGGCTTTTGCGGAAAGAGTTGAGGGTATTCAGAAACGGTTTGCCTATGCAATTAAGAAGACTCTCGTCACTCACCTGAAGATGAAAGGTCTGAAGATTCACACCGAGTCTTGCCAAAATGCTATTATATTGGAGAGTAAGGGTAAACAAATCGAACTTCCAGAGGTCGCCTTACAAGATGATGATCTCATTCTGGAACAGCATATAAAATTGGTTGAGGACGGTTATGCGGTTGCTCTTACCCCCAAGATGAAGGAACATGGTTATACCCAAGATGAGATTGATGAGATTCTGGGGTGTTCGTATTGGAATCAATTTGGACTGAAGGAGCATGATATTACGGTGGAGTTTAGCCTACCTACAAATTTCCTTGCCTTGAGGGAACAACAGATTCGTTCTATCAAGCAGGATAACTTCAACGCTTTGGTGGCCAATGATAAATTTTCATTTTGGTGGTTGGCTAAACGTGAACTCAAAATGACTGATAAAGATATTTTAGCCAACCATGATTGGAACAAGAAAGAAGCCGCCTATCTTTGGGAGCTTTCCAATATTGAAGAGAGCGGTCCTAACTTTAGAGCGATTGCCGCCGAACAAGCCGGTTTGACTGGTGAAGAAGGTGGGGGTGGTCTAGGTGGTCTCGGTGGGGGTGGTGGGGGTGGTCTAGGTGGTTCTGCGCTACCTGCCGGAGGTGGTCTCGGTGGAGGTGCTGATGTGGGTGAGTTTGGCGATGATGGTGGTGCCCTTGACGACCTTGGAGGTGGTTCTGAGGCACCAACAGGGGAAGCTCCACCCGCCGATACGGGTGGAGCTTCTGGTGAGCCTAGTGAGCCTAGCGATACTGATGTTAAACCTTAAAGTCGGAAACGCTTTTCGTGATTAAACGCGAACTTCAGGGGTTCTGGCTTTTCTACAAACATGATATCGGTCACCTCTCCGTTTTCTGGATTCGCATCCAAGAATCTCTTGGTGATGGTTTCGTATTGCCGTAACGCCAAATTATCTCTACCTGATGGATCAACGAGCGATACATCATAGTGGAATGTGATATTCTCCAATTCATCTCTACTCGGGTCATCTACAACCTCCACTAGTGTGAAGCTATCGAGATCCATGATAAGGATACCGGTCTCCTCATACAACTCCCTCTGGGCGGCTTGTTTGGTTGTCTCGTTGAAATCCAAATACCCACAAGGGAAGCACCACTCACCTGTATGGTTAACGTCTTTACCCCTTTGAACCACAAGGTGCTTTCGGGGATGTCCGGTTTTTCTTTTTCTGATGGTGAACCTTACAGCAACTGCTACGTTCCTACCTGCCCAATCATCCTCACCAGTTTCTTTACTGGTATGCCTGATGTTCTGTTTGTTATTAAATTTAAATTTCATATTTTTGTTTTAATGTGTTAGTTGAATTGTTCTACGATATCCATTGTTTTGTGTTCGACAACCTCACCCCAAGACAAACCATTAAATTTGTCGAAAAGTAATCGGGCGTTATCGATAGTGTCGAAATCTCCGATATATTCGGTCATACCACCCCCTTCTTCGTGGAAGGCTCCGGCAAATAGTAAGTATTTTTTAATAATGATATTTTAATCTGTGCCCCAACCTTAATATGGATCATGACCTTGATCTGGATCATGACTAGGTTCTTCATTGATCCATTTCCAATCCGCATTATGGGTTAGGTTTGGTGATCGGTAGGGTGTGTTGGAAAAACTTAGGTCCAAACCCAAGCCCCTGTCATATTCTTCATCCCCATTGACTTCCAGATTATTCATCTCTGCCAATAGCGCGTAATAGTCCTTACCGCCGAATTCACCATATCCCTCATATTCGGATTCTTTCCACACGTTTCCTTTGTCATCGTGCATGTATGCCGTGGTTAGGTTTGGGTCGCCACACCCATAACTTTCCCTGATTGCTTCCCCTGTATCTTGTGTTATCCAGCTAAATTGTCCCATATTTTTATTCGTTTGTTGTTTCTTCGGTTTCTTTTCTCAGTTGAGTTGATGACAGCTTACGTGTTTCTTCGGGTGCTGTCAATGAGAAACTTTTAGGGTGGAGTAAGTATGATGGTCTATGTTTACCTTCATTGTCGCCTCTGGAGAATACTAGAAAGCTAACGTTAAGAATTCCCTTGAAGTCCTTCTCGAAAGACTTACCGTAGTCATCCCAGACATCGGAGCCGATAACGAATACGATAAGCTTATCGGGGTGCGACAGGTTGTAGATGTTGTATTTGTCGATAAACAATGCGGCATTGCTCTCAATGATGGTATATTCTCTACCACACTCTTTAACAGAAGCTTCAATCTGTTCGATCCTCTTACCTACGACTTCCGCCTCAATAACGCCCTTGGTTGGGTGTGTGTTGGTGATGTCGATGATAACAGGTAAGGTTGTCGCTCCCGATTTAGTAGAGGCGTCTAGGAGGCTCTGGTGACCCGCATGGAAGGGGTCAAATGACCCTGCAAGAATTACCTGTGTATGCGCCTTCATGAAATAATCCAGAATATATTCACAGAGTTCCTCTTCTTGATGCTCTCTTGATAATTCACTGTTTAGAATAACGTGATCAATAGATGAGGTTACTTCGCCAACCACATTGACGAAGAACTGATTGACACGATCTTCCCGCTGACCCTCATACCCCAATGTTCCAGTAAAGATGAAGGTGATGAGATTATCGGTAATAAAAGGGGGCTCTTCATCATACGTCTCTGCAATGGAATCTTCAATGGACTCAACCATTTCGGAAGAGACGAATTTGTTTCCATCTTTTGTCCACTCATCTAGAAGTTCACGCCCACCGAAATAATTGGAGATTGAGTCATAAGAATACAGTAGATGGATTGAATCGAGCCAATCACTGGCACCTTTTTTCATCAATAGTTCGGGAATTTTAGAACCACAACCAAGCGCAATGACTCGGATCTTTTTGTTTTCTGGAATTATATTTTTCATATTAGTCTTAAAGTTTAACCACCGCTGACAACTACCATTTTGGTTGGGCTTGGGAGATCCCACTTCTTCTGGAAGTCCCGCAGTTCGGAGGTGATTTGTGGAAATTTGGATTCCATGATGATTCCAGCGTCATCATCACCAACCGACTCCGAAGGTAATCCAAAGACCGAGGTTTCGCAGTCATAACCCCCGTGGCATAATCTAAGCCCCCCATAACAATCCTCATCCCAATATGTTTCCTCATGGCTGGGGATATTTTTACCCTCCACAGTGAAACATTCTTCTCCATGAGATTGGCAATTCCAACCGAGGACCACACATGCTGTTACGTTATAGCTCATTACGTTTTGTTTATACTGGATTTTTCTTAAAATGTCAAAGGCTATTTTTCAGTATCATAGAACCCCTCATTCTTCAGTTTCCTATATTGTCCTTCCGAAATTATTTTCAGATTATCTGGATCGGTATCGTCCAAGTAGCCCCAAGGCTTGGATAGACTGGAGGTGAATACCAGTGTCTTACAATAATGGGCGAGTAGTCGGTCAATCTTATGAAAGCATTTGGGTCCAATGAAATTAAAACTACTTTTTACCCACAGCCTGTCCACTGCGGGGGTGTTTTTGTCCTTCTTATATTTCTCCCAGTATCCACCTTCCATAATATATGAGATGAATCGTCGGGGGTGGTTGTGTAGAAAGTGGTCATTGTCGAATTTCATATCGATACATTCGAATGGTAAGAAAAATTCATGGATATCAATGTTAAAGAGTCCGAGGCTTAATACTCTCCAACGCTTAAAATAGACGAATCCATCTCGCCCTTTGATTTCTTTGATTAGTTTCATTTTCTTTCCGTTAGGATTTCTTTACAGATCTCAACAATAACCGGTTTCAAGACCTCATCATCATTATACTGTAGCGCGTGGTAATATGAAGTTGAGTGTGGGTGTTTAGGATCAAGGTTTGGGTTGAAGTTGATGGAATAGTCTTCGGTGTATGCATCACGAAGACACTGTATTTCGTCAGCCACCGAACAGCAGTGCGCCGCCATCCTTTCTCCTAATGTTTCCGCTCCAACTGGAGCGCCAATGACCATTGGTCAACCAACTCCCTTCAGATCGACGAAACTCCCGCCTAGTAAAATTTCTCCGGACTCACATGCCGTGATGACTCTATCTAAACGGGGGATTTGTGCCAACCCCACTTTAAGTATTTCCCTGTGTATCTTGGATATTTCCATACCGAGACTATACAGTGTATTGGGCTTGGTGTCAATATTATTTCTACTTTAGTTTCTCTTCGGTGTTCCAGAGTCCGGTATTATTTCGAACCTCTTCCAAGGTGTGGTCAACAAGCAACGCTCCATTACGGAACACAACTTGCATCTCGTCTTTCAGGTCATGGAATAGTGGGTGTGTTTCATTAATAGTTTTATAACCCATCACTCCATTATCATCGGTCATGAGGACGAGTTTTTGTTTCCCCGTCTTACTAGATTTGCTCTTATCGAGTGGTGTCTTCTGGATGTTCTTCCAAACCCCTGCGACCTTAACCCTTGAGGCTTTAATCGCGAATCGGCAGGTGTCACGGTTGAGTTTTTGCATCAAACCACCCCCCTGCCCAACGACAGTTGATTCCGCAGACCAACCCGATAGCTGTAAATACTCATAAATGTCGGTTATCTGGTTCTCGGACAGAGAGTCACCATAAATTACCCCCACGGCTGGATGTAGAACCCTGAAACCCTTCGAGTTGATGGAGTGTCCGAAAATCTTATCAAGTTCCTTAACAATCCAAAGGACTTGTTGTTCTGGTGTGTCACCTTTATATCGAGGTGAATCGGGGCGGATTACAATCTTATTAGGGAGATCGCCCGTGTTGGTATAGTGGCGAGTTAAAATTTCATCTTTCAACCCCGCGATAACGTGTGTTACGAACCTTTCGGCATGGTAAGTGTCAGAGACCAGACTCACAATCCCAGTCGGAAACCGTTCCATTTGTGTTCTAACATATTTAAACTCACCCTCATCAGGTCCGAAGGAACATGCAATAGAATGTTCCGTGGCGGGGACGCTGAAACCCACATTGTTAACATCAGCACCGTAATAGTCTTTATGAAACTTGATAGCAGACACCGTATCGGTCCCATATGAGTTTAGGAGGTGGGCGGCACCACCAATACATGCGGCTTCCCTGCATGTAGCACCCCTGCTCCCGAAATCATGAAGCATAAACTTGGAAAGGGGTTTGTTATCGGATGTTATTTCCATATAACCGGTGATATTCTCGACAATAGCTCGACTGCGACTTGCAACCGTAATCGGATACCATGAGCGCATCAATGGAGTCTCGATGAAATTAGTGAGACACCCGAAACGTGAGTCGGTATTGGTGATCGTGAACAAAGCACAATCTTCAGGGACTTGTGACCCTTCTGCCACTGCTTTAATTTCAATAGGAAGGTGTCCGTTGAATTCGTCAATAATAACCTGCCACATTTCTAGGTAGAGGAATTCCTCAGATCCAAGGTGGGGGTTGATGATCTCTCTTGCTTCAATAAGCATGCCTTGGGTAACTACCTCTCCACAGAGTTGTTCTTTAAGAATGTATTGAAGCCCGAAGAATGTTACGTTCTTATATTCCGAACCCTTACGAGCTTCACAGTAGGAGTAGACGGTTTCGGTGAATTCTTCGGCCATTTTCCAGTGGCAAATTTTGTAGGAGTCGGTGTCTAGGATAAAGTTTTTTTGCATAGTTGGTTTTTGGTTAGGTGTTAGTATTGAATAAAAATTCGACTCTGTCGATGACTTTCTTAATTTCTTTTAGGGTCATTTCTTTATAAAGCCCATCTGGTGTCCATTTTTCCAAATCCATCTGGGAATATGCGATGTGTTCGTAATCGGGATCTTCCTCACCCTCATATACCAACCAAGCCGCTTCTCGATTCTTGGGAGCGAAAACAGTGTGGATTTCGCTAGCACCCAAATGAACCGATTTGCCTTTCGTCACGGTGTCGTGATCCTTAAACAGTTTTATGTTAGACTGGAGGGGTTTGAAACCAACCTTATCGACATCAACCTCTCGATCCAACATTGATGACCACTCGTAATTCCCGAATGTGTCACTCAGAAGTTTAGAGTTGAATCCCAGATTATTTTCCTGCAAACGGCTGTTGTAAATAACCCCAACCAAAACCTCCATGATTAAACCACAGTGGTTCGTGTGGTATGCTAGGGACGTGTCCTTATAAAGTTGATGGAATGGTTCACAGTAGAACATGCGGACCATTCGACCGTTCCACACCCCAAGGACAATCGAATACAATCCCTTAACATGACAATTTGCCCTAGACTTTAGGAGGATGTTATCGGGGGTGTTTCGTATTAAATTAGATAAAACTTTCATCATAATGATATTATAAGGTGTTTACAAGAAAGTTCTTGTAGTTAATTCAGGGGTATGTCCCCAGATACCGAAATGTTTTTTAAGTTCGATCCATTCCTCTATAGGACAGAAGCCCGATTTGTCGTCCAGCAGAACATTACAATATAACTTTGAGTCATAATCACCCCAATTTAGCTTCCCTTTAACTTCGGGATTTTCGTTAGTATAATGGATGGAGATGCCCTCCTTTTCCAAAAGTTCCTTGTAGTGGCTCCGGTCATCTTCTTTGGAGCATGTCCACATGATGATTTTGTATAGAGGGTCTGTGGTGATGTGTCGAAGGACATCCAAACAGTGTGGATAAAATTCTTCGGACAAACCATCCCAATTTGGCTTCATGATCGTCCCATGGACATCCAGAAGGATGTAAAGGGTGTCCCAATTTCGCTCATGTTTAACTCTATTAGCGTTTTTAAATGCTCTTACTGCGCTCATTTGATTGTAATTTTGACCTCTTTTATCACCTCAACTTCTTGGAAGATGATGGCTCGGAATTTTTCCGGTGCGCCATAGCGGGGGTTGGCTAGACGGTTAATTGCAGCCTCCCAACCATCTTTTTCTGTAAAAACTGTGATTTGATCATGGGTTGTGGTGTGGGCAGGGTAACCATGTCCGGGATTTGTCCTAGAGCGTTCATCACCCTCATGGTGAATTGACTCGGTTTTGATAATTGCGTATTGATCTTTCATCTTCTTACACAGTATCGTATGAATCGTTATAAGTCAAGAATTAATCTGTGATTTTTTTACACCCTCGATGATTGCCTCACAGATTTGGTAACATTGCACATATTCTCGGGTCTCGATTTGAGGCAGGTCCATGCACCAATCCAGCCCATATACAGCCTCCAATAACTCTGAGTATTCTAGTAGCTCACACTCATGGCTAAATTGTTGTCCCGTAGCTTGGTTAATGGCGTCATAATCAACCTCATAATGATCTCCAGTGTGTGTTTTTCCAGTAAGATAGTCTGCGCTCACTTGTGCAATGAATTTTCGGAATTCGATACCTGTGCTACCAAAGTATGCCGATCCGGTGACACCTCCACACTCGAAGGTTATCTTTCCGGCATTATCACCATTGGGTTCTAGGAATACTGTAATGGTTGACAGCATCGACACCTCGCTAATGGACATTTTTGTGATTTTGGTTTCTTTGATTTTCATAATTTTTAATGTAACGAAATGTTGTTCGCCATTTTTTGGAACTGTTGCGTCCGCAATTCATATTCTTTGTCGTCGATGTCATTATTGAAGCTATCTACCATAGTCTGCATTACATAGTTCCACATCTTTTTCGTATAGCCCTTGTTCACCGTTCCGTCCTTGTTCACATAAGGAGACTTTGGATAGCAATCTTTTTTGTTAGTTTTCTTCATAATTTTTAATATACAACTTCCTTGTTATTTTTGATCCACCTCCATGTGTAGATCATATTCGAATTGCGGAATTTAATAGTAAACCCCACTCGCCAATCTAACTTACATGCGGATATATTATCATCAACCCACTGGGTGATTTCCTTACGGGTCTTCTTTCGTTGCCCACCAACTTCAGTGGCATCACCGATCTCATCACCGGCTTTATATTTCATTAGTTTGTATCTCATAATTTATTTTAATTTAGCGGCAACCCCATGACCTTTGCGCGGTCTACACCTTCCTTGATGTGCTCATCAACATCTGCGAATACGATACCGCTGGTATAGTCAGGACCGTCATCACCAAATCGGTGGATGATTGTCGGTCGGTTGCCACCCTGCATACAGTGGTAAAGGTCCTGACCTTTGAAGAGTCCGAGTTTGGTGCAGCAAGTGCAATCGTGGGCGAATAGTGTTTCTACGTTCATAACGGCGTTACTCTGACAGGAACCTTGGATGGTGTCAATTAAAAACCACCCAAGGTTCAATTAAAAACCTTGGGTGGTTCGGGTATTGTGGTTGTTAACTAGCGGGTAGCTCGAATGGGGATACTACAATCGTAGGTTCGAAATATACCGGACGTGGCTTTTTGGTAACTGGGTCGATCATCAGTAGCCATGTGGCAGAGGATGACGTGGGCATGAACAGTCCATTTGGGTCAGCTTGGGGGACTGCAATCGGTGCCACGGAGCCGCTGAAATTCGTCGTATAGTCTTCACCATCAACAATCTTCTCTGGATTGGTGAATTGCGCCGAGAAAGGAATGCCATAACCCATACACTTACCGATGAACACCAATTTGCCCGTGGTGATGTTTTGGAGATATGCATAACAGATCAAGTCTTCCCGATCACATTGCTCGAAAATGAGCTTCATGAGCTTCCGCTGTTGGAAGTTCTTGATATCCGGCATACCAACCTGTCGATTAGCTTCCACCAACGCAGCCTCGGTAGCCTCAGCCTGCTCGAAATCAGAGGCTGATGTGACATCGGATTTGCAGCTATTCAGAGTCAAGAGACTGAGAGAGACTGTCATTACCATTAGTAATGTTTTCATTTTCATATATATTTTTGTTTGTTTTTCGTTGTTCTTTGTATTCATCCAGCATTCTTCCTACTGGATCAAAATTGTCTTGGGAGTAAAAGTCCTCCTCGATTTGTTTGTCTAGTTCTCTCTGTGCGGAACCCTTGGACCACTCGGACCATTTCCATATGATGGTGGCCATAATGCCGGTAAATAGGATGGTGCCCACACAGATCAATAATCCAAACATCTTAGTATCCTCGGACTTCTACCAGAAATGAGCGGAGTTTATTGTTACGAATGTCCTTCTCATCGAAATCTGCAAAGTTCATCTTAACGAGAGCTTCAATCGACTCTCGGTCCTCGGGATTCTTTTGATGCTCCTCGAAGTATTTTGCGAGGTCACCGGTTTTTCCGTGGACGTAAGACTGAGTCTCCTCGTAAGTTTTACGTTCAATGTTGGCGACTTTTGGTTTAAAGTGCGCTCTCCATTCGAGTCCCATCGTGGTAAATCCGAAGACAAACACGATGATTAATACGAATCCGACTGCTGTTGCTAATGTTGCTTTCATCTGTTGGTAGAGTAATCAATTAAAGGAAAAATGTCAAGATAAAATAACCTAATAATTTTCATTTAGGTAGTCTCGGGTCTCCATCAGGGCGTTTGATAGGGTTGGGGTGCATATGATAAATTCTTAATCATCTAGTGGAAAAGGACGGTGTTCGGAAATATAAGGGTTCTTTATGGGCGCAATAGTGTCGTCATAGTGGAAAAGGACGGAGTTCCATTCTCCAGTAACACCTTCGATGGTTATCCGTGTTGAGCTTTGACTCATGGAGCCATCCGTGATCACGTATTGACCCCCGACTCGGAATGTTTCATTTGCGAGTTTATTCTGTTCGGGGTAACCACCCTCTCCATGGAAAATGGCGTAACAGCGGACCTCGGGGTTGTCATGTTTAGTGAACACCTCCAATCCATCTTGATCGCATTCGATTTGAACGTATGCGTTACTCAACCCTGCTGCAATATTATTGAGGGACAGTTTGTCGGTTTTGGGTCCGTAGAGAAGCCAACGGTCAAAATAATCGTGCGCTTCTTGGTAAGTGTATTTCGTATCGGTATTCATGTTTTTAAAGTTTTTCTGAAGCATGCATAATGACCGTGCTTACGGCAGTTCCTGTTTCTTTAAAGGCACCATCCGGAACTTGGTAGAAGTTGATGGACTGGAACCCGTCACTCCACTGATCAATAATCTCCCTGTATTTCGTCTCAAAATTATTAGGAAGAACGATCACCGCCGAACCAAATACATCTAGAAGATCTAGAATCTTGGCGACATGCTGTAGATCTTTTTTGAAAGGTGGATTGGCGTAAATTAAATTGTAGAGGTTTTCTGGATCTATTTCGAACGTGTCAAAATCATCCCAGATTAGATTGTAACCATCGTCTTCCAGACACTTCCGGTTGGTGGGTTCCATTTCGATAACGTCCCAGCTAATGTCACACATATTACCAAAGTCCTCTTCGAGGTATTTGATGATTGACCCCCGACCTGCCGATGGCTCCAGAGCGCGAATTTCCCCACAGGGGATATGGATGTTACACATCTGGTTAACCACGGCTTGTGGTGTCGGAAAATAATGCCACTCTTGTTTATAATTGGGTGTCTCGCCTTGTTTTAGTTGAGATAATAGTTCGGTGGGGTCAAACTGGAACTCAAAATGCTGTTTGCTACCCCCACGCCACTTCCCTAGATTTTGGGTAAGTAGCTTCTTGTAATCCTGATAAGATTTAGCGTCCAGTTTCAACTTATCCGATGATGGTGGTGACAAAGTGAAATCAGATACGGTGGTCAGATTGAATGCTTGTAGTATTTGGTTCATTTTAAGATTTTCTATTGTTTGGGCTTAACCTCATGATAGCCACCTTTTTCATATTTGTCAATATTATAAGCAACAAACCAACCGGCGAACATCGGTTGAAATTCCCCAGAGAGATCCTCCCCCAATGTGCGGTGTGAACCGAGCCGTCATCAATTTTTACGTGGATATTCCTGCCATCTTTAGGTGCAGAGTCCATATGACAAGGATAATCTTTGTTTTATTTGTCATCGATTTTCATGGTAATTGGGAATTGATGGATATCTTGGTATTTGATAATGTCGTCAAAACACCGCAACCAGTCCTCTTTAGAGTCCAGAGGGAAGTCGTAGTCCAGATCGTGACCATCATATGTAACTCGATTTCCTCCACTATTCTCGATGTAGAAATCCTCACTGTTGATATATGACCACTCCATGAAAATATCTGAAGAGTCTGGACACAATACGATGAAGGGTGCCTTGAGTTTTTCCGGCCAAATATCGTTCAGGATGATTCTGAGCCTCTCAACCAATTCCTTGTTGGCGGGTTTCCCTTCGGTGTATGAGCTATGGTCGGAATTAGGCCAACCATACCACCCACTTTCGAGTGTTAGGATGCGGTCAAGTTCTTTATTTAATTTTTCTTTGGACATGGTTTTAAATTTGGTAATCGTTGAAGTTAATATGTGGAAATGGCATTCTGGTTTTTGATTCAAGCATCCCCATGAACATTTCGAGTTGTAGCCATGGGTTTTCATCCTCCTTTACATTCAGGAAAAATGTCTTCCGTCCGAACCAGATCCTATTCAGGATAAATTGCTCTAAGGCCAATCTAGTTGATGCCAACCACTGTTTACCAGTCCTCTTTTCAGTCCGACGAATGGAATCTGCTAGCTCGTTGGATTCACGGGTTAGGATCAGCACAGAATCCCACTGCATTGCAAATACCGAAATGTCATTGGTGACAACCACATCGTATTCGTCGGGGTCATAATCCAATTCATGGTTTGATGTCAGGCTACAATAATGGTAAACCTTAAAGCCCAAGTCCTCTAATGCCGAAGCAACGGAAGTGGATGCTGTTCGGGGGAGTCCGGTGATTAGTCTATTCATCTTCGTCTTTCTTATTTTTGAGTTTCGTCGGGGATTTCCATTTCGACGTATTCAGCGGCAAATTTACCTTTCTGCTGAATTTTATGTAGGACCTCACGAATCTTACGACCACCTTTGCTATTGAAAATAGCGTTGATGGTATTTTCGCCACAATGCCCAGCCGCTTTAAATGGATATTCCAGTCGATCCTGAAAGGTCAACGGTCCCTCTTGAGGTGGTGGGAGTAGTTTTGCCAGTTTGGATGCAATAAGCCCCCGCATCCCTTGTTTTTTTGGTAGTAGTTTAATTGTCATTATTGTTTTTTGGTTCGCCATACATTCTCATGATTTTAGGTTGGTGTCAATCTTATTTCCCATAAATAACCATATGGGAAAATTTGAATCCGCCATGTCGGCAATTTATGAGGTAATGATCTGTGAGAGGAAGACCATGGCTCTCCAATTAATGGATGAGATATCGAGTGGTGACACCATTAATGACATTAGGGCTACCATAGAACAATATGGTGGTAATTTCTTAGGATCTGGTTATTACTCGCAGGTTTTTTCGGGTAGTGTGGGTGGTTATGTTATAAAGCTGTCAACCAATGATGAAGGGTTTATGGAATATTACGACATCATACAATCCAAAAATAACCCATTGTTCCCTGAAATCGTAGCCCATAAGAGTTTTGAAGCGGACGAGTTTGGCACTGTAGTCGACCTCGACATCTACATTATGGGTCGTCTGATCGTAGAAGTAGACAAGCTCAACAAGCCATTCTTATTGGAACTGGGTGAGTTGATGTTGCAGCAGGGGCTCATTGATGAGGAATTTGTAGAAAATTTTGGACCATACCTTTCACTCAATCAATTGATATCCATCTTCATGAGGCACCCAAATCCAAAACAATTATTGGACGTTGATTTGTTTAACCAATTTTTTAACAAATATCATGTATCGGTAGATAACTTGATGGATTTTGCAAAGGACATGAGAACCGTTACCAGTCAAACGCTTGATGTCCACCGAGAGAACTTCGGGTTTGACGGTAAAGGTAGGCTTGTTATTTTCGATCCACTCTCTTTCGATAACTAATAATTCATATTCTCATCTTGGTATGATTCGATAGCGTATTCTCTGAGGTGCCCTGCAACCTCCCACAAAAGAGGATCGTCGATTTCGGAAGCATGTTCCATTATTCTACCGCATGCTGATATGGTGTCAACGTCAGTCTCGCATATTTGCAACTTCTCTAAACAGTATTCTTCTTCGGGTTTCATAAAACTAATCCATGAATAGGAATGCTCTCTTGCTTGCTCGGGTCACACCGACATACAAATGCTGGAACATCTCTCTTTGCTTTCGGTGACTCATGATGTCTGGGACGATGAGGACAATATTCTCATAGGTGCTTCCTTGGGCTTTGTAAGTGGTCAGTGCTGGTGCATATTTCATCCTTGCAAACCTCTTGTCTAGCTCATAGTAGACGATCCACTTGTCCCTTGCCTTCTTTGTCCCCTGCTTCTCCCTCAGAGCCGCTTCCTTGAGTTTCTCCATATGGTGCTCGAATTTCTTCGAGTCGTCCTCATGGACCATCTCAACGAATTCTAGCTTAGAGCTAAAAAGATTTTTGACGGTGGCGATATAACACTTATAAGTGTTACCCAGACCCATTCTCGTCTCCAGATAGAAATCCTCCAAGATGACTTCCTCGTTGGTCCGTAGGATGATCTCTTTACCATCCTCTCCGAAGATCGGCTTATCAACGATCAACTTATCACCAACTACGAACTTGGTAAGTTGCATCTTCCCATTGTTCCAATAAGGGAACTCACGAATGAGCTTTGGTCGCATCTCACGATTACCCATACCCTCCGCAGTATATTGGTCAATCCTAGTTCTGATTTTGTTAGCATAGATCATTTTGCGGATCATGTTATTATAATTGTCAACACAATCGTTTCTGTATGCTGTCACTCGGGCATAGTTGGGGTCTTTGTCGTATTTATCGGTGGCGAACAATAGCTTGAGGACCTTAGCTTTCTGCTCTTTACCACGGACAACGACAATACCTTCCTTCTCCTCATTAAATGAGCTTATCGGTTCGAAGATACCCTTCCGAAGTTTCTTGGAGAAGGCGATAATTGGATTTGTCTCCTTTTGCCTAATGATTTCGGTTAAGGGGGAGTAAGTGATTTTATATTTCTTTCGAGCTTCTTTGTCTAGCGGGATCGAACTAATGTGATTGACTGGAGGTAGTTGTTTACCGTCACCAACGAATATGATTTTAAGTCGGGGGTTGTCTTCAAGCTCCTCTTGGAGATACACGAACAATTGATCGTCCAACTGTGATGTTTCATCAAGAATTAAAATCTCATAATCTTCAACCGCATTTTTATTCTGAGAGTCTTTGATAAACTTCTCGTTACCGTGGGATGTTACCACTGGTCTCAAACCCAACAGGGAATGGACGGTTGAATAGTCTAGATTATCAGACTTAAATTCCGCCATTTGCTGAACAACTGCTCGACTTTTGTGGGTGGGGAAAATGGCACAAAGATAACACCCAGACCTGTTGATAATATCCTCCATCAACATGTTGATGATAAATGATTTTCCGGTTCCAGCAAACCCCTCCAATACATGCATTCTACCCTCACCCTCCACAAATTCAATAAGATCCTCATAAACTTTCACCTGACCTCCGATTAGAATTGTCGTGTCCACACGACCTACTTGCCGTAATACCTTCTCAGGTTCTTCGGTAACCATAGTTGATGCAACTTCTGCTAGCTCGGTGTCTTCATTCATATTCTCACAGTCTAACGCCGAAAGCCCTTTTGTCCAGATTTTTATTTTTTATTACACCCTGTGTATAAATAAGAACATGAACCCATTTGAGGACACTAACAGTTCTATGCAAGATATGTTCCAGCGCATTGTTAACCCCAGTGTTGTTGAAGAGAGCAAAGAAGTTAAGAAGGAAGAAACGGTTATCGTTGAGTCGGTCGAACTAGATGCTCCGAAAGAGCCCAAAGTTGAGAAGACTCCCGAAGTTAAACCGAAATTCGGATCGAAATTCAACGCTCTGTTTGAGTCAGTCTTTAATGATGTTGTTGAGGAGGAGTTTGATGACTACTCCGACATTGGTTCTGAGGGAGAAGAGGAAGAAGAAGTTATGGTTTCCGTTCCTGCTTCCGTTATCAAAGAACTCTATGAGTATCTTGGTGGTGAAGGTATGGATGGTGAAGGTGCAGAGAACCCTGATGATGTTGGTTTTGAAATTACCGAAGAGGCGGCTGATATCGGCGGTAAGGGTTATGACAGCAATTCCAAACCTAAAAAAGCTAAAAGTTGTTTGTGTAGCACCACTTCCACCAATGGACCAAAAATCGTCAACGACAAGACCAAAACCAAAGGTATTGGTAAAACCGGAACAGCAAGCGAATGCACCAAAGACCGCACAGGTAAGGTGTTCAAACTTCGGGATGCTCTCGGATCTTATCTCGAATCTGGTGCTCGTTACCCTTCCGATAAGCTTAAGAAGGACGATGTCGTCCTTAACAAGTAAACTATTTACACTGTATTATAACAAAAAAGACACACCATTTTGGTGTGTCTTTTTTTATTACTTGGCATACATGAAATCCATCTTCTGTTGAGGTGTCATCTTTTGGACATAATCCCTAAAATATACCCACCAATCCTCAATCGCCTTATTATTGGAGACTGACCATGTCCTCAGTAGAACTAGAGATTCACATGATGCATTCCGGTATCCGGTATCATTCAACATAGGATTTCTTTTGAATAAATCAAAATATGTTACCAAGTTGTGTGCTACTTGATCAATCCGATTGGGTTGGGTTGGTGCTTTGAAGTTGAATATGTTTATCCCAAACTTAGAATTTAATAATGGGTAGCTGTTCGTTATCAACGCCCTCCTAGTCAGGTTGCCATGGACTTCTGGGTGTCTAACCACCCATTTGACCTCGCAAACATTTTGTTTCGTTAAATTCTCCAAATACTGCCTGTTGATAGCCACATATATAATTACTCCAAGATTTGATCGGTCGCCATACTACCCACATCGAACGTTTTAAAAGACTTTCTATCGATAGCATCGAACTCCTCAAAATCATCGTAACCATAGAACAACATGAATGCTTTGTGTTTAGCTCCAAGTTCACTGTTAGCGAAAATGTTATAAACTGTAGGTCTCTTTGTTAAACAGTTGAACCGTTTTATTACAATAAATTGTTTTTCCTTATTCATACTCGTCTAGTGCGTCTTTGACGCCCTCAATTTCGAGATATTCGAGTGCCTGTTTACTGCTAATTTCAAACATACCACATAATAGGTTAACCTTATTTTTCAAATTCTCCTTTACTACTTTGGGTGGTTGTTTCACATACCCTCCAAATAGACGGTTGTAGTTATATTTGGATTTAGGTATCAATAGATGATATAAGTCTTGTTGCAAATCACAGTCTACCTCTTCCCATAATTGATTATTAAAAAATGTATTTAATATTTGACAATGCGTTCCTGTCACGAACGACAGGAACCTATTATTCATATACATTGAGAAGTTATCCCCCATGTAGACGGGAGTCTTCTTATGTTCAACCAGATTTCTTAGGTGATCTATTATCGTCATTCTTTTTAGCTGCTTCTAATTCTGCCTTCTCTTTATTGGCTCTGATCCTATCCCACGTATTTCCACGGGCATCATAATTCGGAGTTCTTGTGTCTTTATCGCCTTTGCTCATGTGTCTATTTACCAACGTATCCGTAAAGGTCAACAAATTTACGGTGACTGACACCCCAAGATGCATCGAGCTGCCCCACGCTATCGTGTTGGACCATGATCGGCCAAGTCTTAATAACCAAACCACACTCTTGTGCCTTAATACACCCAGCCAAATCATAATGGTGAAAAGCGAACCTCTCGTCAAACGAAAACCCATATTTGGAGCATTTTGCAATATCGAGGCTCATGAACAACCCGTCAATAACTCGGCAAATTTGGGGAGATCGCCCGAAGGGGGTGGACCAACATTCGCCGTTCTGCTCATGGAGAACGCTTCCTGATTGATACGATTTATATTCCCCGCCCACAGGGTCAACCATTGCGCTCAACAAATGCCATGCGGTGCGCTCTTTAAATGTAAAAGGAACTTTGATTTTGGTTGCACCCGCTACACCCACGATCTCCGCAGATTCGTGTGCCTCTTGGAGCTTCTCAAATAGATCAACATCACTTAATATGACATCATCATGGATGAAGCATACATAATAATCGGAATAGGTATCTGAGATGAAACGATTATAAACCTCAGATAAGCCTGTTTTGTTATTGGAAACGATTTCAAGATCAACTCGCATTTCCAACCCATCATTGTCGTTGACGGTGTTGACATACATGATCTTCTCGATACTTTTGTAGTATTTGGTCGCTTTATATTCCGACTCCGTTTTGGGTGTGGTTACAACCACAAGAACCTTTTTAGCGTAAGGTTTACTGTTCATGGTGGAACGCTCGGCGAGGGTATCCATCCATTGCTCCTCATGGGACTCTCGGGTTTCCGTTTCTCTCGCATGGATGCTTTTTACCTTGGCGGTAATCGACTTTGCAATGCTCGTAATTTCTCTCTCATGCAGTTCTGTGATATCTTTGGCGTCTGACATGCTTTGATTTAAACACATTTTCTGTAAATTACAAGCTTTTAGGATAATTAAATTCATGGACCCTAAAATCGCTAGATTGTTTTCTAAACACCTGTTGACCGAAGCGGAGGACGACAGTGTGTTCGGTGATGAAGGCCCCCCCGCTGATGATGGGGGTGCTTCTTTCGGAGATAGTCTTGATTCGGAATCCAGCACTGAAGACTTTGATGTTGATGATTTGGGTTTTGACCAAGAAGAAGCGTTTGTCGATAATTTTGCAGAAGTTTATGAGCACGTATATGCCCTCAAAGATCTTATCGCGAACCTTATGGACAAAGATAATCCTAAAAATCTCACCACGCTACTTGCTATTGGTGAGCGCAGTGACAGTATGACTCAGGGACTGCTACAGCCTCTTAAAAAGAAGATGATTAAACTCAGTGAGGAAGCATCATCCATTATCATCAACCTCGATAGTGTCGCTGCTGCCGAACCTGCTCTTAGGAAGAAGATTGAAGCTCTTAAGAACTAATAATGGACAATATTTCCGGTATGTTGGAACAGGACCGTTTTATGGATGCTCTCCGCATAACCCCTGTCGAAGAGAGATATTATCGTGACGGTAATCCTAGTGGTGATGAGGTTATTAGGGATAAAAACCTTCTTATCCAAAGTGGGTCACCAGACCACTTCAATACACTCGACAAATTTCTGACCATGTCGGGATTTGGGGATATTATCATTGAGGCTGTAGGTGAGGATGAACTCCATTACTACGACGACTACCCCAAAGTTGTATTTTTCGGACAAGGTCATTTTGCCAAAGTTCAATTTAACGTTTAATATTTCTCATCAAACGAATCGAGGCTTCTTTTCCGCTATAACAGTGGGATAGGAGCTTTTCCGTATCTACGCCATCCAGTTCCTCACCGACACAATATTCGTTAAAATCCTTATATTTAGAGAATTCACCTCCCCAGAAAAAAACCTTCGATCCGGTTTTGATATATTCAATATATTTATTAACAACATCCTTGTTATCGAAATCATTATCTAGACAGTAGACAATCTCATTGAAGCCCCCCAAGTCAGCAAGTATTTGTTTCTGGCTGGAATTCAGGAGAATACCACCTCCACCAATAGAGTTGTCAACGAAGAAGCAGTCTAGTGGGCCTTCGATATAAAATATTTCGTTTTTAGATCGATCAACTTTATCCAAACCATAAAAGGTTTTGGTTCCATTGGGAGACCCCAAATACTTCCCGAAGTCGTTCTGCTTTTTGGTCTGTGAGCGACTCTGGTAGAATGACATATCACCGTATTCATCCATAAAGGGTATAATGATTCGGTTCTTATGTAGAAAGTCCTCTCTGGAGAGATATAACCCTCCTCTATTTTTCGAGAACTCCAGCCTACGATCTCGGATCGTCTTAAGTGCTAACTCTACAAAGTAATCGCCCTTGTAAAATTCAACCTGCTTTTTGTCAAACAAGTCAATGCTGTCATCGGGGAGTATTATTTC
>Ga0070748_1000333_pt1 | contig 23806 bp, 18 predicted proteins | sample VirMetDEL_Nov_12_FD_77015 | JGI IMG/M metagenome (GOLD analysis project Ga0070748, IMG submission 77015) | Aqueous microbial communities from the Delaware River and Bay under freshwater to marine salinity gradient to study organic matter... | ecosystem: Environmental > Aquatic > Marine > Coastal... | reverse complement strand
TAAGAAACTAGCATCCGACTATCCTTTGAATATCAAAGCTACTTTTCTGGGAGCACATGCTTTTCCTTTAGAATACAAAGAAAATCATCAAGGATATATTGATTTATTAATTACCAAAATTCTGCCAGAGATTGCAAAGGACAATTTAGCGCACTATATTGATGCTTTTTGCGAGACGGGTTACTTCACCGTAGCAGAAACCGAGCAAATTATGGAAGCAGGAATTAAATTTGGCTTAAAGCCAAAAATTCATGTTAATCAGTTCAATTCTATAGGTGGGATACAAGCTGGGGTGAAATACAATGCACTTTCAGTAGATCACCTTGAAGTCATGACAGCTGCAGATATAGAAGCCCTAAAAAATACAGATACAATGCCTGTGGCTTTACCTTCTTGTTCCTATTTCCTAAGCATTCCGTACACGCCAGCACGTGAAATGATGAATGCAGGACTACCTTTAGCATTAGCTACTGACTACAACCCTGGCTCTACACCTTCAGGTAACATGAATTTTGTTGTGGCTACTGCCTGTATCAAAATGAAAATGACTCCTGAGGAAGCAATTAATGCAGCCACTATTAATGGTGCTTATGCTATGGAGCTTTCTGAAACGCACGGTAGCATAACTGTAGGCAAAAAGGCCAACTTTATAATTACTAAACCGATTCCGTCTTATTACCAACTGCCATATGCCTTTGGAACTAATCTAATTGATCAAGTTTTTTTAGAAGGAAAATTATTATTGTAAAAAAAAAGAGGAGCAATTAGCTCCTCTTTTTTTTATATATTCTTAATTCTAAAAAACTATCTTAAAGTAAAACTAGTTTTAGAAACTAACTCGTTTTTATCAAATACATTAACAAAGTAAGTTCCTTTTGCAAATTCTTTACCTGGTAAATCTTCTGTAACTTGTACTGTTTTGTTTTCATATTTCACATTAGTTATAAAACTATATACTAAAGAAGAATCACCAAAGTTTTCAGTTTTCTTATTTCCCAAAACGTTATTTTTACTATCAATCACTTGAATGTAATACGTTTTGTCACCTGATTTTGCGATTTGGTTTTCAGCAATTGTAAAACTAATTTTCAACATATCAGCTCTACTAGCTTTATCAGTTTCAATTTGTTTACCCGAACTTCTCATTTTATAAGCTGAAGTCTTCATGTTCAAAACAGTTAATTTAGAACCTTTTTCAACCGCTTTAGATAACTCTTCGTTTTGACCAACTAATACTTCATTGTATTTTTTTGATTCGCCTAAAACAACAACGGTACTATCACGTTGTGAAGTCACAATTTTGTTTTCTTTTTTCAAACCTTCATTTTCAGCCATCAAAACTTTCATATTGCTTTGCAAAGCGATGAACTGTTTTTTATATTTAGCTAAGGAAGCGACATCTCCTTTAGATTTATTCAAATCAGCTATCAAGTTAACTACTTTGTCTCTTTCTTGAATTAACTCATCAGACATGGATGTGTTTTCAGCAATGGCAGCATCATAAGTTGCTTTTAATTCTTGTAAATCTTTCATAACTGATTCTTTCTCAGTTACTGTGGTTTTTAATTCTGTTTTTACAGTATCAGCGTCAGATGTTGCTTTAAAAATATAAACTAAACTACCTACTAATAAAACTGCTAATACAGCTATAACTGCCTTTAGACTTGAATTGCTTTGTTGATTTTCCATTTTAAATTATTTTTTTTCCAAATTTAACAATATATATTTAAGTTATAACGTAAGTTAACACAATTATATTATTTTTGGAAAAATATATATTTTTTATGGAAAAGCTTGTGCCTTTTACAATGAATGACCTTGCCAAGATTACAAACCACAGAAGTGGAGAAATTAAGTTTGGTGAAAAAATGATAACGGTACCTAAAGGACAAGATCCTTTTTCTTTTCTATTAACGACGGAAGCTAAATATGTGCTTGTAGGAATTCCTGAAGACATTGGTATTAGAGCTAACTTCGGTAGACCTGGTGCTGCTTCGGCATGGGAAAATGCAATAAAAAACATTGCTAACATTCAGCATAATCGTTTTTGTAAAGGCAACCAAATACTTATATTAGGTTCTATTGATGTGAGCGAACAAATGAGGGAAGTGGAATTGCTTGATTTTAATGATATTGATGATCGCTCTAAACTAAGCCAATTAGTTGAAAAAATAGATAAAGAAGTTTCTCATATTATTTTTAACATTGTAAAGTCTGGCAAAACGCCTATCATAATTGGTGGTGGTCATAATAATTCCTACGGAAACATTAAAGGTACGGCTCTTGCCAAAGGCAAACCTGTCAATGCTATTAATTTTGACGCACATTCTGATTTTAGAATTTTAGAAGGACGTCATAGTGGCAATGGTTTTTCTTATGCTTATGAAGAAGGTTTTTTAAAGAAATACTACATATTTGGGCTTCATGAAAACTATACTTCTAAGAGTGTATTAGACTTAATCAAAAAAACAGAAGACCGAGTACGGTATACCACTTATGACTGTTTAAATATTCGAAAAGAAAAAGAGTTTGCTCCAGAAATGGAACTGGCTTTGGATTTTGTAAAAAATGATTGTTATGGTATCGAAGTAGATTTAGATGCAGTCCAGAATATTGCTAGTAGTGCTATGACTCCAAGCGGTTTCTCTGTAGAGGAATTACGCCAATTTGTTTCTTTTTTTGGAAATCACAAAAATGCTGCTTACTTACACATTTGTGAAGGTGCACCGGATTTAGGAGAAGAAAAAAACAATCACTTAATAGGTAAATTGATTGGATATTTAGTTACTGACTTCATTAAAGCTAACCAATAATTAAGCATAATGAATGGCCTAAATTAACGAATCGATAAATAACACTATCTTTGCCAAACTATCTATGTACTTAATACAAGATATTTAATATCAAAAATATGTTATTCGAAGAATTATCACTTTCTAAAAGTATTCAAAAAGCCGTATACGAACAAGGCTATACAAACCCCACTCCTATTCAGGAAAAATCCATTCCGCTAGTATTAGCTGGAAATGATCTAATAGGTTGTGCACAAACAGGAACAGGAAAAACAGCTGCATTTGCTATACCCATTATTCATCAATTACACCGTATTGTAGGTTCATCTAAAAAAGCCAAGCAAATTAGAGCGTTAGTAGTTACCCCCACCAGGGAACTTGCAGTACAAATTGGTCAAAGTTTTGATACTTATGCCAAATATACTAATTTGACACAGCTTACTATTTTTGGAGGAGTTTCACAAAATCCACAAGTTGATGCGTTAAAAAATGGTATTGACATCCTTATTGCCACTCCTGGAAGGCTATTGGATTTACATAAACAAGGTTTCATTGATTTAGACCATTTACATACTTTAGTTCTTGATGAAGCTGATCAAATGCTTGATATGGGATTTGTAAATGATGTCAAAAAGATTGTAAAGTTGACTCCTAAAAACAGACAAACTTTATTTTTCTCGGCAACAATGCCAATTGCCATTCGTGAACTGGCTGAAATGTTTCTAACAAATCCTGAAACGGTTACCGTGTCACCAGTTTCTTCCACTGCAGAAAACGTAGAGCAAAGAATCTACTTTGTTGAAAAGACAGAAAAAAAAAACTTATTATACCATTTAATTAAGAATGAAAATTTGTCAGATGTTTTGGTCTTTTCTAGAACTAAACATGGTGCAGATAATGTTGTTAAAGCATTACGAAAAAATAATATTGCCGCCGAAGCGATTCATGGTGATAAATCCCAAAACGCAAGACAGCGCGTGCTGGATGCATTCAAAAACAAAGAGATTGGCGTTCTAGTAGCTACAGATATTGCAGCACGTGGTATTGATATTGATCAATTACCATATGTTATTAATTTTGACTTACCTAATATCCCAGAAACCTATGTACACCGTATTGGTAGAACAGGACGTGCTGGAAATGGCGGTGTTGCTATTTCGTTTTGTAGTAAAGACGAACATGGCTATTGGAAAGACATTCAAAAATTGATAAAAGTTGATGTTCAAAAAGTAAATGACCATCCTTACCCATGGCACTCTGGTAGTCCTGAAACAGCTCCTGGAGGGTCAACAAAACCTAAAAATTCTAATAGAAGTGGTGGCGCACATAAATCAAGAAAGTCTACCAATTCCAAACAGAATAAAAAACGCTGGTATTAATAAAACCAATTGTTACAGTAACTGTAAGAAATCCCTTTTATCATTATGAGAAAGGGATTTTTTTATACGTATATACTTAGAAATGAGTTAATTAATTGTTATTTACTTAAATAAATATTTAATATTCTATAACTTTAGTAGTATAAAAAACTAAACTAAAATATTATTTATTATGGAATCACTAGTAAAAAGAAACGGTTTTAAACCGTTAGTAAACAGCTTATTTGATGATTATTTTACGAGAGACTTGATGAATTGGCCAGATCGAAATTTTTCTGAGTTAGGCACTAACTTACCCTCAGTTAATCTCAAAGAATCCGACAAGAAAATTGAAGTTGATTTAGCCGCTCCTGGTTTAAAAAAAGAAGACTTTAAAATAGAACTCGAGAATAATTTGCTAACAATTTCTTCTGAAAAAGAAGAGGAAAAAGAAGAGTCAAGAAAAAAAGATAACTATTATAGAAAAGAATTTAATTATCAATCCTTTAGTAGGTCTTTTAGCCTTCCTGAATATGCTGATGACAATAATATCAGTGCTAATTACAAAGATGGAATTCTCCATGTCGAAATTGCAAAAAAAGAGGATAGCAAAAAGAAAGTAGCAAAAACAATTGCAATTAAATAATGATAGTATTTATATGACAATTAATAATTTTTACAATCAATCTTAAGGAATAGTTTTTTATGCTTTAAGATTGATTTGTTTTTATATGTCTGCAACAATTTCCTCAGTTGCTTTATAAATGAGAGTATTAATAGTTTTAAATAAAAAGAGCGGTTCAAAAGGCTTTACTATTACATCATCAAATCCCGCTGCAAACGCTTCTTTTGTAATTTCATCTTTATCAAATGCTGTTAAAGCAACTATAGGTGTTTGAATACCGTTAGCTCTAATCCTTCTGGTAGTCTCAAAACCATTCATCCCAGGCATATTGATATCCATTAAAACAATGTCAAAATTTTCTTTTGCTAAAATCTCCAAAGCCAATATACCTGATTCTGCTATAGTACAGCTATAGTTATTTTTCTCTATAATCTTTTTAGTAATTAATTGATTTATAGCATTATCATCAACAACCAACACTTTAAAAATTTGACTAGAAGTGAGATCAACATTAATATTGTTTATGATTTCAGTACTCTTAGCCGGATTATATTCAAAACCAATAATAAAGGTAAATGTAGTTCCTATTCCTAGTGTACTTTCTATAGAAATGGTGCTATTAAAAAGTTCTAGTAATTTCTTTACGATTGAAAGTCCTAGTCCTGTACCCTGGTAATCGATTTCTTTTCGACCTACTTGAACAAATTTTTCAAATATTTTCTGCTGATCTTCTGCAGCAATACCTACACCATTATCCTGGATTTTAAATTCAATGTGATGAAAGTCATTCTCAACTTTAGCCAAATTAGCGATAATATTAACCACACCGTTTTCAGTAAATTTAAGCGCATTGCTTACTAAGTTAATGACAATTTGTGAAAACCTTAATTTATCACCTATAAGGTATTCTGGTATATTAGGATCAATGTAAAGATTGATCTCATTGTTATGATTTTTGGCAATGAACGATAAAGAGTTCTTTATCAAATGAATCTCATCGTAAATATTAAAAGTCAGATTTTCTAAAACAATTCGGTTTTCTTCAATTTTATTAATTTGTAAAACGTCATTAACTAGAGAAAGTAAATATCTTGCTGAAAATTTAAGCGAACTTAAGTGAGGACTGTCTGCTAATTCTTTATGTTCATCAAGAAGCATATTAGTGATTCCTACCACACCATATAAGGGAGTTCTTAGTTCATGACTAATTGTAGATACAAATTGTGATTTTAACCTTGAGGCTTCTTCAGCTTTAACTTTCGCTACTAGCAACTCTTCGTTGCTGATAATTAAATCGGCATTACTCTTTTTCTTAAATATATAATTTTTATACAGTGTATAAAAAAGTATTAAAAGAACCACTAGAGCAAGAACAAACAGTATCACAATAATTTTTGATTTTTGTAAGCTTTGGGCCTGCAAATCATTTTCTGTCTCTATTAAATCCAGTTTACGCTTGTATTCGTCGAGTTCTAGGTTGATCCCAACGGCTTTAGCTCTTCTTATTTTCTCTGTATCATTAAGCTCTTTTGTAATTTCATTATATAAAGAAAGGTTTTCGTATGCCTTTTTATACTCTCCCTGTTGCAATAATAATTTTGAATACTCTTCATGAGCATAAGAAAGATCTTCTTTATAGTCCAGTTTTTGACCTAAAGTAATCGCTTCTTCAAAAAAGGCTCTCGCTTTCTTAAATTCACCCTTATTTCCATAATACATGCCATTGAGCATGTTTAGGTTTACACTGCTTGATTCGTCAGCATACTTATCTTTGTTTTTATTAATATATTCTAAAAATGGAAAACCTTTTTCAAAATCACCTATATAAAAATAAGCCCAAGCTAAATTCATTTTAGTGATAAAAATTTGTTGGCCAGAACCAATTTTAGTGCTATACTCTAATGATTTATGATAATAACTTACCCCCTTATCAAACTGTTTCTCTTCAAAGCAGTAGATATTACCTAAGTTGTTATTTAACCAATTTTTTATAGTGTCATTAGTCGTTTTATTGGCATAATACAAACCTTTTTTATAGTAAAAAATAGCTTTATCAGTTTCTGTTAATTGCTCATAGTTTGCAGCAATTGTATTGTAAGACCGCGCAACCAAATAATTATCGTTAATATCGATGGCATAATGTAATGCTAATCTTGAAGTGACAAATGACTTCTCAAAGTTACCCTCATGCAAATATTTAGAAGCTTCAGTAGTCAACTTAACTATTTCTGATCGTGTTGGAATACTGTTCTCCACAGCAGCTGGATCACCAAGAAGGTTTAAAGAAAATAGTATAAAAGAAACAATTCGTATGGTTAGCATATTTTAAATCTAGTTTATCAAATATACATTTAGATATAATATCGGTACAACAACTAATTCTATAGTTAAGTAATAACAATAAATTGTCCTAACTAACTGATGATACTACCTATTAGAAAACTCAGAACATATTTAAAAATGTTTTGCAATATAAAACAATCTTTTTATTTATAAATCAATGTTTTAACTTTCTTTAGGAATATTTAATTTTCCCACTGATTTAGCTACTATGGTTGCAATTGTTGAGTCACTCGTAACATTTACTACAGTTCTACACATATCCAAAGGTCTATCAATAGCAAAAATTAATGCTAAGCCAGCCTCAGGAATTCCGGCCTGCCCTAAAACGATAACTAGCATTACCATTCCAGCACTTGGTACAGCAGCAGAACCTACAGAAGCCAAAGTTGCAGTTACAACAATCATAAGTTGCGTATGAAAATCTAATGGAGCGGGCAACATAGCCTGTGCAATAAAAATAGCAGCAACAGCCTGATACAAACTTGTACCATCCATGTTAACTGTAGCTCCTAAAGGTAAAACAAAACTGGATACCTCTTCATCAACGCCTAAATTTTCAGTTACACATTCCATAGTGACAGGTAAAGTTGCTGCACTTGAGCTTGTTGAAAAAGCAAGTAATTGCGCAGGCGCAATAGCTTTAAAAAAACGTATCGGATTTACTTTCGCAAAAATTAAAAGTAAACTAGGGTACAAAACAAATGTCATTAACATTAGGCCAAGTAGTACCGTGAGTCCATAAATACCTAATGCCCCCAAAGTCGAAAAATCAGGGATTTCAACCATCAATGCGGCCATCAGCGCAAATACACCATAAGGAGAGAATAACATGATGATGTCTATTATTTTCATAATTACTTCATTCAAACCTTTGAAAAAATCTACAACTGTTTTGGCTTTTTCTTCTTCAATCAGAATTAAACCTATACCTATTAAAATAACAAAAAGAATAACCTTCAACATGCTCCCGTTGTCACTTAATGCTGCAAAAAAATTGTCTGGTACAATATCTACAAGAGGCTGCAACGGACCACTACTTTTTGCCTTAGCAGCTAATTCAATTTTTTGACCAGCATCTATAGAAAAATTCTCCAGCAGGCTTTTACGGGAATCTTCATTTATATAACTTCCTGGTTTTATAACATTGGCTAAAAAAAGACCAATACTAACTGCAATAATAGTAGAGCATAAATAAAAAAGAACCGTTCTTCCTCCTAATTTAGAAAGTTTAGATATGTCCTTTAAGTCAGACAAACCAACTATTAAAGAAACTACTATCAATGGAACAGCAATCATTTTTAAAAGGTTAATAAAGATAGTTCCAAACGGTTTTATCCAGTCAACGACAATTCCTTTTAGCTCTAAGTTTTTCATTAACAGCCCAAAAAGTAATCCTAAAATCATACCTATTAGGATTTTCCAATGCATTGCTAGTTTTTTCATAGGGTATTTATTTTATTAAAAGTGTAAACACTTAAAAACGTGTTTATGCATAAAAAGTATATTAAAATCAAGCCGAGATATTAGGTAATGACCTTGATTTTTGACAATATATTGAAAAAATATGGTTAAAAAAAAACTCCTCTTAAAAGAGGAGTTTTTTTTTACACTATTTCGATACTATCATGATCCTTTCCTTCTTCCCATTGCCCCACAACAGATGTTGCTAAGGCGTTACCTAATACATTAGTTGCGCTTCTAAACATATCGCAAAAATGATCAATTGGTAAGATTAAGGCAATACCTTCAATTGGAATATCAAACATTCCACAAGTCGCTGCTACAACAACTAAACTTGCACGAGGAACTCCTGCTATTCCTTTACTAGTTAACATCAGCACTAATAGCATTGTCATTTGAGTACCTAAGTCTAAATGAACTCCATAAGCTTGCGCAATAAAAATACTAGCAAAGGTCATGTACATCATACTTCCGTCAAGGTTAAAGGAATAACCTAATGGTAGCATAAAAGAAACAATTTTATCTTTTACTCCAAAACGTTCTAATTCTTCAGTTAATTTTGGAAAAACTGCCTCACTACTAGTGGTACCAAAAGCAATAATTAATGGTCCAACTATTCTTTTTAGCAATATTGTCATTCGGCTTTTTAGAAAAATATATCCTACCAATATCAATAAAACCCATAGGGACGAAATACCTATAAGAAAAGAGCCGAAAAACTTGAAATACGTTATGGCTAACTCTTGAAAGTCTCTGACAGCAAAAACTCCTGCAATTGCTCCAAAAACTCCGATAGGCGCAAAGTTCATCACATAATTCACCATTTTTAAAATGATATGTGATGTTTTATCTAACGCATTAACAACAGGTTTAGCGTAGTCACCAATAGATGCTGCGGCCAGTCCAAAGAATATTGAGAACACAACAATTTGTAAAATCTCATTTGTCGCCATAGCCTCAAAAATACTTTTAGGCACAATGTGTTCAATGAAATTTTCAAAAGAAATACTTTGTGTTTTAGCAGCCACTTCAGAAGCTGAAGTTAAATCAACATTAGATAAATTAAGTCCTTCTCCCGGTTTTAAAACGTTTACAAAGAACATTCCTATTAATAGTGAAATAAAAGAAGCAGTAAAGAACCAACCCAGTGCTTTTCCTCCCACTCTTCCCACAGTACTTACATTCCCTAACTTAGCAATACCTACAACAAGCGTTGTAAAAACTAATGGAGAAATAATCATTTGAACCAACCTTATAAAAACAGTGGCTAATATTTTTATTTTAGAACTAAATACTAAAGCGGTCTCCTCTGAAATAGTATTGTGAATTATAATTCCTAAAATCCCCCCTAAAAGCATTGCGATTAGGATTTGCGTCGTTAAATTAGATAAGATTGACGCTTTTTTGGTTGGTGTAGAATGCATTGGTTTGTTTATAAGTTATAAAATTTTGGTTGGGTTTATATTTAGATTTAAAAAAAGAAGCAACAATTATAAATTGTTGTTATAGGTATTATTTATTAAATAAAAGTCAGCTAAAACAATTGCTGCCATAGCTTCAACAATAGGAACTGCACGAGGAACTACACAAGGATCATGACGACCTTTACCAGTCATTTCTGTAATATTCCCTTGGTTATCTAACGATTCTTGTTTTTGCATAATGGTTGCCACGGGTTTAAAAGCCACACGAAAATAAATATCCATTCCGTTACTTATTCCACCTTGAATTCCTCCAGAAAGATTGGTTTGCGTGGTTCCATCAGCGTTGTATAAGTCATTATGTTCACTCCCTTTCATCTTTGCACCACAAAATCCGCTTCCGTACTCAAAACCTTTAACAGCATTTATCGAAAGCATGGCTTTACCAAGTTCAGCATGTAATTTATCAAAAACAGGCTCTCCAAGACCCACAGGCACGTTCTGGATTACACATGTAACTGTACCACCAACGGTGTCACCTTGTTTGCGTATTTCTCTAATATATTCTTCCATGATTACGGCTGATTCTTCATCAGGACAGCGTACAGGGTTATTTTCTGTTTTAGAGAAATCAAGATCTTGATAAGGTTTTTCTAAAAAAATAGGACCTACAGAAGAGACGTAGGCATTAATTTTTATGTCGGGCAACATTTGCTTTGCTATTGCTCCAGCAACGACTCTACTGGCTGTTTCTCTAGCTGAGCTTCTACCGCCACCACGATAATCACGAAAACCATATTTTTTATCATAAACATAATCTGCATGACTAGGTCTATAATTGTCTTTTATGTGAGAGTAATCGTCTGATTTTTGATTGGTATTTGGGATGATAAATCCTATCGGTGTACCAGTCGTTTTACCTTCAAAAATTCCAGATAAAAACTGAACATCATCTGGTTCTTTTCGTTGTGTAACAATTGCTGATTGACCTGGTTTTCTTCTAGCCATTTCTAACTGAATTGCCTCTAAATCAATCGTTATTCCTGAGGGACAGCCGTCAATAACACCTCCTAAAGCTTCACCGTGAGATTCTCCAAAAGTTGTTATTTTAAACAGTGTACCGTAGCTATTTCCTGCCATTTTTATTAGTTTGGAACAAATGTAATATTTTAGTTGAAAGATTAAAAGTTTAACCTTCAAACTTTTTGTTGCTCATCATTTATTATTAGCCATTCCTTAATATTACTTATGATTTATTAACCTTAATAATATATTCGTTCCCATTTTATTGAATTAATTTGTTAAACTTCAAATTAAAATCAATTGAAAAAAAGAAAAGTTGAATTAGTTGTCATCTCTGATGTGCATTTGGGGACTTTTGGGAGTCATGCATTAGAACTCAACAGGTATTTATCTTCAATTAAACCAAAAATTTTAGTTTTAAATGGCGATATTATAGATATCTGGCAGTTTCGAAAATCCTATTTTCCCAAAACCCATTTAAAAGTGATTCAAAAGATTATAAGCTTTGCTTCCAAAGGGACTAAGGTATATTACATAACAGGAAACCACGATGAAATGCTCCGAAAATTTAGTGAAATGACTATGGGCAACATTTCATTAGTAGATAAGCTGGTCTTAGATTTAGACGGTAAAAAAGCATGGATATTTCATGGTGATATTTTTGATGCATCAGTAAATCATGCTAAATGGATTGCAAAACTAGGCGGTGTGGGTTATGACTACCTTATTCTATCCAATCGTTTTGTCAACTGGTGTCTAAAAAAGATGGGGAGAGAACCTTATTCTTTTTCGAAAAAAATAAAGGCTAGTGTCAAACAAGCCGTAAAACATATCTCTGATTTTGAAGAAACAGCTACCGACATTGCCATTGAAAAAAATTACGACTATGTTCTATGCGGTCATATTCACGAACCAAAAATTCTTAAGAAAGAAAACAAGAATGGATCAACGCTTTATTTAAATTCTGGTGATTGGGTCGAAAACCTTACTGCTTTAGAATACAATAAAAAAAGATGGAAATTATACCGTTATGAAGCATCCAATTATATGGAAGAAGAAAATTTATTTGAAATAGAAGACCTGATTTCTAATCAATTAATAGCTTCGATTATATTAACCAAATAAAAAACAGCAACTGATCTATTACATTTAATTTACATTACTTTTAATAATGCCAATTATAATGAAGTGTTAATTACATAACAATTAAGATTTATATTATAAAGCCTAGCAAATCCAATGGGTGTACATTTGTAAAAAACAAAATCACTTATGAAAAAAATCATTTTATCAGCTATAATGTTAATGGGATTAGCATTTAGCGCACAAGCACAAGACATATCAAAGAATGCATTAGGACTTCGTTTAGGAGATAATGACGGTTTTGGAGGAGAAGTATCTTACCAAAGAGGTTTAGGTGACAATAACAGACTTGAATTAGATTTAGGTTGGAGAAACAGAAGTAACTTCAACAATAACGGTTATGACTCTGACGCTATTAAATTAGCAGGTTTATACCAATGGGTATGGAACATTGACAGTGGATTCAACTGGTACGCAGGTGTAGGTGGTGGACTAGGAAGCTACAGTTATGATGATAACAACGGTAGTAATAATGATACTTTTGCTTTTGCAGCAGCAGATATAGGATTAGAATATAACTTTGATATTCCATTATTGATTTCATTAGATTTCAGACCTGAATTTGGTGGTAATGGATACTACAAAAACAATTATGGTTCTGACATCGCTTTAGGTGTAAGATACCAATTCTAATATAACAGGAATTTATGAAAAAAGCCACTAGAAATAGTGGCTTTTTTTTATTTCTATTTTACAATAATATCTTTCTTAGAATTGATCTTGACAACACAAAAAGGATAAGCTATATTTTGAGTTACCATCGCACCTGGTTTAGGACTTGTTTCTTTGACCGTAATTATTATGTTTTTATCAGTCTCAACTACATTATCAACTGTAATAGAATATCCTCCAGTGGATTTTTCACCCATATTTAAAATTATAAAGTTGGAATTTTTAACATCTGCAGCGCTAATCTTCTTTTTTAAATTTTCATCATTTTGCAGCATTGCAATCTCATTTGGCTCCGTTAGAATTTCGAAAAAATGAATATTTCCACCGCCATCTGGTTGTTGTGTCAGAATTTCATATAAAACTTTCTTATCAGTCTTAACAGCTTTTGTTGATGTACATGCTACAATTGAAAACATTAAAAACAAACCGATTGCTTTTTTCATTTGATTATTTTTAGAATTAACTATTGCACTACTATACTGAACAGTGACTAGAATAGATTATGAATATTTTTTAATTGCTTTTTGATACAAATCAACATACAAAGGTAGAATATTCTTGATATCAAATCTTTTGGCTACACCAAGAGCATTTTTCTTAAACTCACATAAAACAGTATCGTCTTTCAAAATTTTAATTGCGTTTTGAGCCATCTCGTCGATATTCCCTACATCACTTAGAAAGCCAGAAAGACCTTCAAAGTTCACCTCGGGCAAGCCTCCTGAATTGCTGGAAATCACTGGAACTCCCCATGCCATTGCCTCTAATGCTGCTAATCCAAAACTCTCTGTTTCCGAGGGCAACAAAAAGAGATCTGTATAACTTAGAATTTTATCTATCTCATTACTGTTTCCAAAAAAGATTACCTTGTCTTGAATACCTAATTCTTGACATAAAGCCTCAGCTTTTTCTTTTTCAGGCCCGTCACCTACCATCATTAATTTGGCAGGAATTTCTACCTGAATTTTATGAAATATGCGAATGATATCTGGAATACGCTTTACTTTTCTAAAATTACTTATATGGGTTATGATTCGCTCCTCTCTTTTAGCCATTACAGAACGATTACAAGGAATTGTAGGATCTGTTGTGTTTTTGTCTAATTCGATAAAATTAGGAATAACATGAATATCTTTCTTAATGTTGAACAGCTTATAGGTATCGTCTTTCAAACTTTGCGATACTGATGTTACCACATCAGATTTATTGATACTAAAACTTACTGCCGGTTTATAGAAAGGATGGTTTCCTACTAAGGTAATATCTGTACCGTGTAATGTAGTCACCATGGGAATTTTTATTCCCTCACTTTTTAGCATTTGCTTCGCCATATACCCTGCATAAGCATGTGGAATAGCATAATGAACGTGTAAAATTTCGATGTTGTATAACTTCACCATGTCAACTAATTTACTTGATAAAGCAAGCTCATAAGGTTGATAATGAAATAAAGGATACTCAGGAACATTCACTTCATGGTAATGTACATTGGGATTTAAAAGTGCCAAGCGCACTGGTTGACTATACGTTATAAAATGGATTTCGTGTCCTTGGCGCGCTAATTCAAGACCTAATTCTGTAGCGACAACCCCACTTCCTCCAAATGTTGGATAACAAACTATTGCAATTCTCATGTATGTATTTTAATAAAACGAAATTAAGTAAAAGGAAGCTATTTACTCGCAATTTTAAGATTTAATTTAAGGTATTAGAATTTCATTCTTTGGATGCGCACTGCATTTAAAATCGCTAATAATGCCACTCCTACGTCTGCAAAAACGGCCTCCCACATTGTTGCTAAACCTCCAGCTCCTAAGATTAGTACAGCTGCTTTGACCACAAATGCCATAGTGATGTTTTGCCAAACTATTTTTTTAGTTTGTTTAGCAATAGTGATCGCTGTTCCTATTTTACTAGGTTTATCATCTTGAATAACGACATCAGCCGTTTCAATTGTGGCATCACTACCTAATCCTCCCATAGCAATCCCAACTGTACTTAATGCAACAACTGGTGCATCGTTAACACCATCACCTACAAAAGCCACTGTTTCATTTTTAGCAATGATTTCGTTGACTTTATCCACCTTATTTTCTGGAAGTAAGCCTCCAAAAGCTGTAGCGATATTTAATTTTTTAGCCACATCTTGTACCACATTATCCTTATCACCACTTAACATAGTTATTTTTATCCCAAGAGATTTCAATTTCTTAATAGCAGCAGCTGCATCTTCTTTAATGATATCAGCAATAGTCAAGTACCCCACAAACTGATTATCATATGCGACAGCTATTAAAGTATAGACTATTGAAGCATGAGCAACTTCATACGAAATCTCAAATTTATCCATTAGTTTGAAGTTCCCTACTAGCAATTCTTTACCATCAACAGTCCCTTTTAAACCGTGTCCGGGAATTTCCTCGACATCACTGAGAATTATAGTTGGATCTAATTCTCCTACTTTTTCATGAATAGCAGTGGCTATGGGATGTGAACTTTTACTTTCTAATACATTGATCATGCGCAGAATCTGGCTCTGATCAAACTGAGTGTTAAAAACGACATCTTGAACCTTAAATACGCCTTCGGTCAGTGTACCTGTTTTATCCATAACGACATTTTGGACATTAGCCATCAGGTCAAGAAAATTACTTCCTTTAAACAAAATACCGTTTTTACTTGCAGCTCCTATTCCACCAAAATAGCCTAGCGGAATTGAAATTACCAGAGCACAAGGGCAGGATATAACTAAAAAAACGAGTGCTCGATACAACCAGTCGGCAAAAACATAATTTGCAACAAACAGCATAGGTATTAAGCAGATACCAATTGCTAAAAAAACGACAATAGGTGTATAAACATTAGCAAACTTCCTAATGAATAATTCGGTTGGGGCTTTTTTTGAAGTAGCGTCCTGAACCATTTCTAAAATTTTAGAAAGTTTACTATCTTCATAAGCTGTGGTTACTTCCACCTTTGCAACCGTAGTACTATTTATCATTCCTGCTAGCACAGCAGCGCCTTTCTTCTTTGTTTCTGGAACACTTTCACCTGTTAAAGCTGCTGTGTTGAATGAAGCCGTGTCTGACAATAATATTCCATCTAAGCCTAATTTTTCTCCCGCTTTTAACTGAATAATAGCTCCTATTTGAACTTCAGTTGCTTTAACCGTTCTCGCTACACCATTTTCTAAAATGCTAACTTCGTCAGGACGCTGATCAAGTAAACTTTTGATATCTTTTTTAGCCCTTTGCACTGCCATTCCCTGAAATATTTCACCTACGGCGTAAAACAGCATTACAGCAACTCCTTCAGGGTATTCACCAATAGCGAATGCGCCAATAGTGGCAATACTCATTAAAAAGAATTCTGAAAAGAAGTCACCCTTGCGAGCACTTTCATATGATTCCTTTAAGACGGGAAGCCCCACTGGAATATAAGCAACTACGTACCATATAATGCGAATCCAACCTGTAAACCATAAAGGTTTCCATAAGTAATCAAATAGTAAAGCTACTAATAAGAGTCCAAAGCTTATTATTGCCGGCAGAAACAGTTTAAAAATACTTTGATCTCCTAAGTCGTGATTGTGATCGTGACCTTCATGATCGTGGCCTTCATGATTTTCTTCTGTTGGAGTATCGTTATCTATCTGACAACAGTTTATTTTTTTATGGGATGAAGCATGCTTATCAGCCATAGGATTTAGTTTTAAAAATTAAAAAAATGTTTAAATGATGCAGAGTCGTTTAGTGAACCAATCCATTTTACAACAAAATTAGAATATCTATATTCTAAAATAGTGCAAAAAGAAGTCCCTATTTACCTTACAATCGCATCATAGATAATCTCTTGTATATCTTCTCTAATATTCTCTTTAGATAATTTATTTACCCCATCATTCGGGAAGGTTCTATTAGACAAAAATACATATACAATTTCATCTTCTGGATCAGCCCAAGCCATAGTACCAGTAAATCCAGTATGTCCAAAACTTGTCATTGAAGCACAACCACATGTAGGACCGCTAGTACCTAATTGGGGTTTGTCAAAGCCAACACCACGTCTGTTGCCCTCTGCACAAAAGTAACAAGTATTAAAATCTTCAAAAGTTTTCTCAGAGAAATATTGGCGTTTACCATAATTCCCTTTTTGCAAATACAATTGCATTATTTTGGCTACGTCCATACTATTCGAAAAGATACCTGCATGACCACCCACTCCACCTTCCATAGCTGCACCCATATCATGGACATAACCTTGAATAATTTGGTGACGGAAATAGGTATCAATCTCTGTAGGCGCTATACGAGTTCTATCCATTTTAAATAATGGATTGTAGGTAGTATTGTTTGCACCCAAAGGTCTGTAAAAATTTTCTTCACTCAAAACATCTAGTTTTTTACCAGTAACTCGTTCAATATATTCCTTCAAGATTATAAACGTAAAATCACTATAACGGTATTTTTTTTGAGGTAATAATTTACTGTCAATGATTAATTTCATAATAGTATCATGATAGTCATTTCTTAAATACAAACTATCAGCAATTTTAGTTGTAAAATTATTTTCAGCTACTTTTTTATAATACTTTTCTAACGGATTACCTTTCTTATCTATTGTCGCCTTATAAAAAGGAATCCAAGGTTGTAATCTTGCATAATGCGACAATAGCTCTTTAAAATGAATGTCCTTTTTATTCGAATTTTTAAAAATAGGCAACATCGAATCTAATGGCGTTTCCATATTAATTTTCTTTTTATCGTATTCTAACATCACATTAGGTAAAGTAGATAGGATTTTAGTCAATGAAGCAACATCATAAACATTATTATTAGTCACTTTAGCGGATGAATCATAGGTCAAATTACCAAAAGATTTTTGATATATTACCTTGCCTTTTCTAGCTACTAAAATTTGCATTCCGGGAGCCATTTTACCCGCTATCGCTTTTTGAGCTATTGCTGCTATTTTATTCAAAATTTTTGGATTCATCCCAACATTTTCAGGAGCAGTAAAACCTAAAACATTTAGTTTCTCAGTCGACAGACCAAAGTTGGTTTTAAACTCATCTGTAATAGTTACGGGTAATTTACCCTTAGCCTCAATAGCACCAAAAATCAATTCAGCTGTTACTTCATGCGCTATATCACTGTTTTGATACGATACTATTAAGCCTTCAATACTATTGAAATCTTGGATAGGCAGTAGGGAATACGGATTAGCAAAAACACTAACAATTACTTTATTGTTTTTTGCCAAAAAATCTAGTTTGGCTAATTCAGCATTTGTGAAATTATAATTTTTCCAAGCCGCATCTGAACTGTGATACCCTACAATTACTGTTGTAAATTTATTTAACTTTAACTGCAAGCTATCTAAATTCTTATCAGCGACTTCTGTTACATTCGTATATTTTTTTAAAGTATTGATAAAACTAGTATTTCCACCATCACCAATTTTGACGTAAGCTATCTTTTGATTCTCTAAGTTTTGAATAGGGAGTATACTGTCTTTGTTTTGCAAAACCGTTAATGCATTTTCATACAATTCATATTGCAAAGCGTCATTTTTAGAATCATTAAGGTCTTTAACTAAATCTTCTGTGACAACAGGTTTAAAATTTTTAAGACCGGCTATGTATTTGTATTTCAAAATTTTCTTAACTGAATAAGCCAATCTTTTTTCAGAAAACAATGAATCCTGATACGCTTTGGTCAAAGTTTGAATAGCCAATGGTACGTTTTCAGGAAACAATAAGATATCATTACCCGCCAAAAATGCTTCTAAATCAATTTCTCCTGGCTGTTTATAATTGCTTGCTGCTTTCATATTCAAAGCATCTGTAAAAATCAGTCCTTTAAAAGCCAATTCTTTTTTTAGAATAGTAGTAACTACATTGTAGGAGATTGAAGATGGATAATTAGGTTTAGATTCTAAACTTGGGACATTTAAATGAGCAACCATTACAGAAGAAAGGCCTTCTTTAATCATTTCTTTATACGGATAGAATTCAATTTGCTCTAAACGGTCTTTGGAAAAATGTACCGTTGGTAATCCTTTATGCGAATCCGTTTCAGTATCACCATGTCCTGGAAAATGTTTTCCCGTAGCAAAAATACCCTGCTGCTGAAATCCTTTCATAAGCGCTACTGCACGTGAGGCTACATTATACTTATCTTCCCCGAAGGAGCGAAAACCTATAATTGGGTTTTTTGGATTAGTATTGATGTCCAGAACAGGAGCAAAATTAAATTGCAAACCAAGACGTTTACTTTGAGCAGCCATTTGAGTTCCCATTTTTTCAATCAGCTTCATGTCTTGAACAGCACCTAGCGTCATGTTCCATGGATAAGTATATGTTGAGTCTAACCGCATACTTAAACCCCACTCGGCATCATTACCTATGAACAATGGAATTTTAGATACTGCTTGGTACTTATTAGTCAGCTTAGCTTGACGAACCGGCCCTCCTTGAAAGAAAATCAATCCTCCCACTTTTGATTCTTGAATTAACTTTTTTACAGCGTTTTCATGAGATAAATCTTTATTAGAGTACGCAGCTACCATAAATAATTGCCCAAATTTTTCATCAAGAGACATACTATTGTAAACACTATCCACCCACATTTTACGTGCCGAATACAATTGCATAGGTTCTTGTACTCTAATATCATCTAGAGAATTATCTATACTATAATCATCCGCAACAGTAAAAATAGCTGTAGAAATAGGAACAGATTTAACAATAGTCTTATCTTTTTTTTGAGTAGCACAACTGGCTATAAAAAAAAATAAGACATACAGAAATAGGATTCTAATGTCTTTATTTTTCATTAAGTATATTTTAAAGTGTTTAAAAAAAGCGACTGTGCCAGCTGTCCATTGCCGGCACTTCCCATGATTCATTAAACTCCTGTACGTTATTAATTAAATTATTAAATACGATTGTGTTAGCCGTTACTGCTTTATCTTTAACCATTTTTTTAAACTCAATTAATGGTTTATGAGCAATATGTTCGCCTAACTTAAAGGTAACATTCATCTTGTCTAGTAAATCAACATTGTACTTCTTTTCTAAACTTTGAATAAATTCTACTGAAGAATCAATAGAACATCCAGTGGCAGCTTGTACATCTTGATTAACAGCAAGGATAATAAACCTGTTGTATTTAAGCTGGTATGACGATTCTAAACTTGTACCGTGAGCGGCCCAACCATCTAAAAAAGTTTTTAAATCCAACTCAATTTCAGAAAATTCGGCATCAGAAAATTTTCTATTTGATTGGTAAATCCAAATTCTGGACTCTTCCGGTAAATCTTCAAATGGTACGTACATGATTGTTTTATTTTTGGGTCTCACTAAGTGAACCCCTTGTATTAAATTGTAATCTTATTATAAATCCTGCGCATTTGCAATTAGTTCAGCAATATCTATTACTTTCACATCCGCTTCTTTCTCTTTATTTTTCACACCATCAGTCATCATAGTATTACAAAATGGACAACCCGCTGCAATAATATCTGGTTGTACTTCTAAAGCATCTTCCGTTCGCAAAACGTTGACTTCTTTATCACCTGGTTCAGCATCTTTAAACATTTGCGCTCCTCCTGCTCCACAGCATAAACCATTAGCTTTGGAACGTTTCATTTCAACTAACTCAACATCTAATTTGGCAATTAAATCTCTCGGGGCTTCGTATATCTTATTAGCGCGGCCTAAATAACAAGGATCATGAAAAGTAATTCTCTTTCCTTTAAATTGCCCTCCTTCAATAGTTAATCTTCCGTCATCTAACAACGATTTCAAGAACTCAGTGTGGTGTACTACTTCATATTTACCTCCTAATTCAGGATATTCATTTTTAAGCGTATTAAAACAGTGCGGACAAGCAGTAACTATTTTTTTGGCTTCATAAGCATTTAGAACTTCAATGTTCATCATTGCTTGCATTTGAAATAAAAATTCATTTCCAGCTCTTTTTGCCGGATCACCAGTACAACTTTCTTCAGTACCTAGAACTGCAAAAGGAACATTTGCTCGATTTAAGATGCGTACAAATGCCTTAGTAATTTTTTTTGCTCTATCATCAAAACTTCCTGCACAACCAACCCAAAATAAAACTTCTGGTTGTTTTCCTTGAGCTAGCATTTCTGCCATCGTTGGTACTACTAAATTTTCTGACATTTCTTATGTATTTTTTCGGTTATCTCGTTAACCGGTTATAGTAAATTTGACAATCGATTAAAAGCTAATCGTTTTGACTTTATAGCTCTAATTTTCGTTCTTCCAGTTCAATCTATCTTGTTGATTGTACTGCCATGGAGCTCCATTATTTTCAATGTTAGTCATCATAGCATTCAATGGCATAGGTGCTGCACTTTGCTCCATAACTAAATATCGACGCATATCCATGATGATTGATAACGGACTAATATTAACTGGACATTCTTCAACGCATGCATTACAAGAGGTACAAGCCCATAACTCCTCAGGCGTTATATAATCATTTAATAGAGTCTTATTATCTGGAATAAAAATTCCTTTATTAGCGTCAATATTTTTACCTACTTCTTCTAATCTATCTCTAGTATCCATCATAATCTTACGAGGAGATAATTTTTTTCCAGTTTGATTAGCTGGACAAGAGGATGTACATCGACCACATTCAGTACAAGTATACGCATTAAGCAATTGAACCCAGTTTAAGTCTTGAACATCACTTGCTCCAAATTTACTTGGCACTTCTCCTTCAGCTGGGGCTGGTGCAGCAGCAAAAGGATCAGCATTAGGATCCATCATCATTTTCACTTCTTTAGTAACCGCTTCAAGATTATCAAATTGCCCTAAAGGTTTTAAGTCTGCAAAATATGTGTTTGGGAAAGCTAATAAAATATGTAAGTGTTTAGAAAAGTATAAGTAGTTCATAAAAACTAATATCCCTGCAATATGCAACCACCAAAATGTTTCTGTTAATATTAAAACAGTTTCATTAGGCATGCCATTGAAGATTGGTTCAATAAACTGACTCACTGGAAATGAACCCGCTTTAATAAAATGAGAAAATCCTCCTGGTACATTTTGTAAATGAAAATCAGAAGCATTCATTAATAAAAACAATGTCATTAAAACTACTTCAAAATATAGAATATAGTTTGCATCATTCTTAGGATACCCTTTCATTTCAGGATTCATAAATCTTTTTAAACGCACTACATTTCTTCTGATCCAAAAAATAGTCACGGCAACTAATACTAGTAAAGCCAATATTTCAAAAGAGGCAATTAAAACATTATAGGTAGTTCCCAAGAAAGCAAAAACTCTATGCGTTCCAAACAACCCATCGATAATGATCTCTAATAATTCAATGTTGATAATTACAAATCCTATATAAACAATAATATGTAAAATCCCAGCAATAGGGCGTTTTACCATTTTTGATTGTCCTAAAGCGATCATAGCCATGTTTTTCCAACGCTCGCTAGGATTATCTTTTCGATCCACTTCAATACCCAGGTTTACATTGCGGTAGATTTTTCTAATATTATTAAAAAAATACCCAAAACCAATAATTAGCAAAATGGCAAATAATATATTGTCTAAATAACTCATAAATATGGCGGTGTTTTTTTTATTTAATAGTGTCGTTATCAGGTCCTTTATATGGCTTGTTTTTCTTACCAAAAAGAGAAACATTAATGTACCTTGTTGGGTAAAGACGTACATCTTGTAATAACAACTCTAATTCTTTAGAAGATTTAGTCAAATTATTATAAAGAACATCATCATTAAGTAATTTACCCATAGTTCCTTTACCAGACTCAAGTTCTTTAATAATTCCATTTACCTTAGCCAATGTATTATTCAAACTCTTCACTGTTTTTCCTAAATCAGCTTTCTTTAAAGAATCTGATATGACCGCAAAATCAGTTGATATTTTACTAAAATTAGTAACCGTAGTTTTTAATTGTGCTTTGTTATCATCGAGTACGGTGTTCATACTAATTGACGCTTTATGAAACTGCTCCATTGTAAGACTTAACTCAGCCAAACTCTTTCTTAAGTCTTCTTGTGCCTTTTTATCTAATACATTATTTAAACCCGTTACTAACTGGTCAGCATTTCCCATTAATTTATCTAGTTTTTCCTGAATAGGGCCTAGTTTTTCACTTAATGAATCGGTTAGACTTGGTTTTGTATTACCTGCTAAGAATGAACCTTCTTTAGCCAACTCATTGTCTTTTAAATTTGGGTTGATTGCAATTTGTTTTCCACCAATGAAACCAGGCTCATAAATAGTAGCTGTGCTGGATTGTGAAATAGGAAAATCAGATTTAATTTGCATTTCAACCAGTAATTTACCTGTATTTTCATTTATGGTAATAGTGTTAATTTTACCAATAACTAATCCATTTAAAGTAATAGGTGCAGATGTAGCTAATCCTTCTACCGAATCATACTGTACATATAATGTTTTATAACTATTAAAAAGGTCTCGCCCTTTTAAAAAACTGTATCCCCAAATAAATAATAATATCGATGCAATTACTAGAATCGCCGTTTTAATCTCTCTTGTTAGTTTCAAAATTTTAAGTATTTTGGACAAATTTAATATAAAATATTCAAACTTGTTATTATTTAATTGCTTCTTGAATGCTGATTTTTTTTCCGTTTTTAAACGCAATCAAAAAGGCAGAAGTATATCCTCTTGCTTTAGCTTCCTCTAATAAATTCCTAGATTCGTTATAATCAGAAGTTTCCCCGTACATGTACTTATAAACATTACCTGAATAATCAACTGAAATTTTATTTAAACCCTTAAAATTTCTAGGTTGCAGATCTATTCTTCTGCTGCTTGCTGAAATTTGCACTTTAAATAACACATCACTGTCATTTACTTTCAGTATCGTTTTTTTAGACTCGACCACTACATTGTTTTTAACGGCTGTAAGGGTTTCTTTTGTCTC
>Ga0070748_1000332_pt1 | contig 23843 bp, 17 predicted proteins | sample VirMetDEL_Nov_12_FD_77015 | JGI IMG/M metagenome (GOLD analysis project Ga0070748, IMG submission 77015) | Aqueous microbial communities from the Delaware River and Bay under freshwater to marine salinity gradient to study organic matter... | ecosystem: Environmental > Aquatic > Marine > Coastal... | reverse complement strand
TGACTTCGCCTTAGAGGAGCAAGAGGCAATTTCTCTAGGAGCGAGTAGATCTGTAAGAGCAAAAAAAGGTAAGGGAACAATCGGCGGAAGAAGTTTTATAATGAACGACCAAGAAACCGAAATACCAAACTTTGGTAGAAACGGTGATTCTGCGGTAATACCTAGTTATTCGAGGGGTTATGTACCTAATTTTGTTGACAAAAAACCACCCTTTAATTCAGCGAAATATCTTACTGCGGGCAATGCGGCGAAAGTAAATAACTCTGCTCTTTTTACAGAAGACAACAAAGCTCCTTTTTATCCGTTTAAAACGCTAAAAGCTAAAAGCTCACACCAAGAGCTTGTTGATGGAGCTGGACCAATAATAAGGGAAAGATATAAAATTTGGGAAAATAGAGAAAACTCTCAAACTGTTGATTTAACAAAAAAACCATTTGGTCGCAACCCAACCATTCTAGTCCCACAAGGGTCAAAAGGCGATGTCGCCTCATCTTCTAATGGCACTAAGACGAGAAAAGCTTTAAGATTTGTCTTTCCTGTGCGCGGTCTTGGCGAATCAGTTAGACCTCAATTAGAAGCAAGTTTTGAGAAAAACTTAATGCAAAAGAGTTAGAAGGAAAAGCAAAAACCGCAGCTTTACAACAGGCTAACCAAATAACAAAAGTTTTAGGAAGCCCCACCGTTAAGGTCGGCGATATATCTAAAATAGATACGGTCAAAGGTTTTACTGGTGCCGTTAGGGCTGGGGCTGGAGCAATTTTTGATGCCGCCGTAACAACAGCTTTACGATTAAAAGCTTCTCCCGCTGGAGAGGGCGGGGATTTTGATGTAAGAGGCAGCGCAAAAAAAATTAATAGGCTTTTTGGCAATGATGCTCTACCATCAGAACAACCATTCAAACATTTAGGTGATTTTAAGTTTTCTTCAAATGCTCAAAAAAGTATGAAGAGAAAAACGCTCTCAGAAATAAGAAAATATCCAGATCTTAACGAGGAGTTAACTAAAGAAAAAAATCCAAAAGAGCCAAGAAAAAATGTAAAGTCAAACGATCCATCTATTAAGAGCGTTGCTAAAAAAACGGGGATAAGAAGACTTGCTTCGGGTTATGTTCCCAACTTTGTAAGAAGTAGTGATTTTGCTTTAGAGGAACAAGAGGCAGTTTCTCTTGGAGCTACCAAATCGGTAAAAGCCAAGAAAGGCAAGGGAACAATAGGCGGGAAAAGTTTTGTGATGAACGACCAAGAAACCGAAATACCAAACTTTGGTAGAAACGGTGATTCTGCTGTAATACCTAGTTATGCAAAAGGATTTATTCCTAATTTTGCAGATGCAGTACCGAAATTTGAAGGCAACAGGTATGTGTCTTACGGTTATGTTAAGAATAGACCTCCTACACAATTATTCACAGAAAAAAACACAGCTGGAAATTATCCTTTTTTAACTCCTTCTATTGAAAATACTTATAATGAGCTTGTAGATGGCGCTGGTCCATTACTTAGACAAAAGTTTACTAAGTGGAAAAACGTGCAAAATAAAGAGACAGTAAGTCTAAGAGATGATTTAAAAATTCCAAACCCAACAGTACTAGTTCCTCAAGGCAAATCTGGTTTTGTTTTAGACTCTACTAAAAGTGCTGCTGAAGGATTTAAGAAAATAGGTTTCAATTTCCCAGTTATAGGAATAAGAAAAGATAGAAAAGAACAGCTTGGTCAAGAATTTGAAGGTAAATTTAATGCGGATGAAATTGAAGCTAATGCCAGAGAAGACGCAGTTAAACAAGCGAATGCAATAACAAGGGTTTTGGGAAATCCAAGGGTTACAGAAGCAAAAATAAAAGACCCTGCTGGTTTCACTGGCGCAATAAGGTCTGCTTCTGGAGCTATATTTGATGCTGCTGTTACACAAGCCCTTCAATTAAAAGCTGCTGATCCAGATGACAAATCACCACAAGGGGATTTTGATGTTAGGGTTACTGGTGGCAATGAAAATTTAAGTAGGTTGTTCGCTGGGGACCCAACACCAACAGGAGGACCTTTAAAGGGTCTTGGTGATTTTAAGTTTTCTAGTGGGGCTCAAAAAAGCATGAAGGGTAAAACCCTTAAAGAATTGAGAGCCAAACACCCAGATATATACAATGAATTAAAAGAAGAAAAAGCAGAAAAACCAAAAAAGAATAAGTTTGCAAATGACCCAACAGACCCTAATCCAAAAAACAAAAAGAAAAATACCGCTAAGAAAAAGGCTCCTAAGAAAGCTGGGCTTCCAGCAGCTGCTTCTGGTTATATTCCTAATTTTGCTGCGAGTGGAATTCTTGGGGAATTAATGAGAGGAGGTAAAGATTTTCTATCACCAGAATCTAAAACAAAAGAAAAACAAGGTCAACAATTGGCTGGGGAAGAAAAAACTAGAAACTTCAAGGATGTTTTTGCTAGGGGATTTATCCCTAATTTTGCACTACCTAAGAAGGCGGCTAGTTTTGGTGGGGGTGGAGCTTTGGGGGATGCTATAAAAAGAGAAAAGGACTCTGGACTTCCAACGTCAAAAATAAGGGTAGAGCAAAGTCAAAAACTAGTTAATAGGGACAATCCTACTGGTTTAGCTGTAACAAACACAAGGGACGAACCAAGAGGACTGAAAGATGTTTTCGCAAGTGGTTACGTTCCAAATTTTGCACAAAAAAAAGAAGATACCTTAGAAGAATTTAAGAAAAAATCAGATACAGAGGCTAAAACAAAATTATTATACAGTCTTGAAAAAAGAGTAACTAAAGTAGAATCAGAGATAGAGATCTTAAAAAGATTGCCCGATAAGGATATCGCGAGTAATCAGGTTTTGGATAATAACTTTGCAAATAGAAATTCGAGCAATCAAGTTCCTGCAAGCAGCTTTGCTTCTGGGTATGTACCTAACTTTACTAGAAGAGGGCCTTTAGGCGATGCTATAAAAAGAGAAAGAGACTCTGGACTTCCAACGTCAAAAATAAGAGTAGAGCAAAGTTCAAGGTTGGCCAATAGAGATAACCCTAGTGGTTTAGCCGTAACAAACACTAGGGACGAACCAAGAGGTTTAAGGGATGTTTTCGCAAGTGGTTACGTTCCTAACTTTGCCTCTCTGGGTGGAGGTTTTGCTGGATTTGATCAAAGGACAGTTTCTGCTCAAAAAATTAACGAATTAGAAGGACAGCTAGAAAGAGCTGCAAAAAGTACAGGAGAATCTAGCGATAATATAGATAAGTCTGGAAAAGCTGCGACAAAAATGGCTGCAGCGTTCGCTGTGATTACCACTGTAACCTCCATAACTTCATCCATAGAGGCAAAATACGCGGCAGAAAAACAAAAAGCAATAAAAAAAGAAACCGACAAACTTGCGGAAAATACTAAACAGCTAGAGGCGCAAAAAAAAGAAATACAAGCATCGAATAAAAGCGCAAGAGCAAAAAAAAGAGAGATAGCGTCTATAGACCTTCAGATTGCAGTTTTAGAAAGGAACACTCAGGCAGATACAGATAGAATTGAAAGCTCAAAAAGCCTTGTGGCGACTCTGGCTGGGCTGACTCAAGGAGGAACACAATTTGCTTTTGCTCTATCTTCACTTAATGATGTTGCTGGAGAAGGGGGGCTTTTGGGGGCATTCGGTAGAGGAAAAACTGCATTAGGAGGGCTTGCTACTGGTGCTATTTCTATAACAAAAAAAATTAAGGGCAATTTAGCAGGTAAACTTGATGGTCTTGGTACAGCGTTTTCCAATCTAGGGACAGGCATCGGAGGGTTTCTAAGCAAGTTGAACAAATTTAAATTGCCGAAAATCGGAACGCAGGTGGCTGCTCAAGTTGCTGGACAAGCTGCTGGACAAGCTACTGGACAAGCTGTTAGCGGGACTGTTGGAGGGCTTGTTGGCGGGTTTCTCGCAACAGCTAAAGACTGGGCTATAAAGGCTGGTAAGTTTCTTGGTACGCAATTGCTTTTTGTTCTTAAGGGTGTTTTTGTAACTTTAGCGGCAATAATTACTCCTATTACTGTGGCCGTTGCGTTGATTGCAACAGGAATATATTTTGCTATTGCAAAAGGGGCAGACTATTTTGGACAAAAAACTATAGATGCTTTAAACAAAAAAGGAGACGAAGGTGTTCAAAATATTATTAATCGTCAGGCTGATACAGCTGTGGCTAATGCTCCTAAAGAGGCAGATTTAGTAGCGGCTATAGCAAAAGCATCAGCAGCTGGAAATAAAGATGAAGCAGCAACTCTAAAAATACAACTAGAAGGTGTTAAGGACCTTGAGGTCGCAGCAAAAGCGTATAAAGAATTTGGTGGGGAGAGGGAAAAAGGGGTTGACGCAGAGGGTAATGAATTCGACAGACCTTCAGAGAGAGCAAAAAAATTAAGGTCAGATTTTGCCGACGCCAATAAACGGTCCAAAAGAGATTTTGGAGAAAGTATTGTCGCAACAAATAAAGCAATAGCAAAGCAAAAAGCAGAACAACTAAAGGTTCAAATAAAAATTTACAGCACGAACGCTGAAACATTAAAAAATCAAAGTAAAATAGCAGCGCTACAAGTCAAAGAAGCTCTAGTAAGGCAAAACACAATAGCAGATTTAAATAGAGTCAAATCTCTGCTGCCAAAAGATATTTTAGAAACTGGAGGAGGTTCATTAGTTGATTTCCAAGTTCTCGGGGAACAAGTGAAGGCAGGTAAAAAAGATGTGTTTAACAAGGAACAAGCTGTAAGTCAAAGAACATCTGAAGTGGAGGCTGCATCTCAAAAGGTTGCATCAGCTAAAACCCCAGAAGAAGAAAAAGGATTTCAAGAAGAACTCGACAAAGCAGCGGAGGGGTTAACCGTAGCTAGTAAAGATCTTGTATCCGCGCAGAGTGAATATTCAAACGTAATAAAAAATGGAGCGGTACAAACACAGTCAAACCTTACAGCATTAGCCGATAAAATAAAAAACAATGGCTCAGAAGCCATGAAGAAAGCCTTTGAAGAGTTTGAGAAAATAGCCACATCAGAAAACATAGATCCTTCTCAGTACAAAAGTGCTGCGGATCAATTTTTTAAGACTCTCGATACCGAGGTTAAGAGGCAATTTGCACAAAATGCGATAGCTGCTGGAGACTTTTATAATAAAGTCGTAAAGAACCTGCAAAACCCAGAAGAATCGGCAAAAGACATAGATACGGTAATTGCAGGTCTTAAAGCGGCGAACGACCCTAAAAACACGAACCAAGAAAAAGCTAATATTTCTACTGAAATATCACCTTTGATTGACAAATTAAAAGCTACATATGGCGAAGAGTCTGCCACATTCCAAGCTATATTGAAGGAAGCTGGATTATCTCCAGATCAATATAAAAAACAACAAAGGGATATAGCAGTAGGTCAAATTAATGCTCAAAAAAATGTATCTAAAGAAGTTAAAAAAGCTCAAATAGCAGACTTCGATAAACAAGCTGAAGATAAGGAAAAATACAAACCCGAAAAATACAAAGATGAGCAAAAGGCTCTTTTTGATAATTTTGCTCTTTTGCAAAACCAACTTAACAAATTCAGAAAAGTATTCCCTGACGCAGACAAGATTCTAACAGAGTCAGAAAACTTAGCAAAATCACTAAAGTCAGTAGGAGGTGTAGTTGATAATTTCAAGTCTGGACTTAGTGGATTGACGGCATTCGGGAAAAACGCAGACGAAGCCATTCAGGAGTCTAATAAGAATATAGAGGGTTTGAACAAATCAACTTCAGCTTTTTCTAGCCAATTAGAAACACTTAACAAAACAGAAAAAAGTATAGCTGATAAATTAGTGGTACTACAAGCCAAACTTGATAAGATATTAGGTACTACAGGCGGCGGGGGTGGAACTGAATAAAATTTAAATGGCACTTATAGTAAACAACGTAACCAGCGCGTCTCAATCAATAAGATACAATTATCTTACTGAAGAGGAAGCTTTTGGTTTTACTAAAGAAGGCTCTTATCAAATAAATGTTTCAGACATTGACTTTGACGAGGACACTGTCTTGTTGTCTGGCATAGAGGCTATAAAGCTAGCTTATGAGAGCCGTTTTATTGCAGCTAATATTGCTGGACATCAATATACTAGGGGTAGAATCACATCCTTAAGTTTTAGCGAAAGTAATTTAGCTGGTTCTGTTGTAGCATCTATTACGATAGAGGAAAGCGAAGTAATGCCAAACAGAGACTCTGGTCTTTTCGCGGATAATCTATTAAGACCACAACATATAGAAAGCTTTTCCGAAAGTTATTCTTTTGAACGTTCGGAAGATTCTTACAAGTATTCGAGAAGTTTAAACCTAAAATACAAAGAAAGCAGTGGAGCAATAGATTTTTTAACAGAAGCAAAGCTTTTTCTTTTCGATTATTTTACTAACAACAGACCACAATATGGAAATGAAATAGATGGCATTTCAGAAGATGCTCGGTTTGATAATGCCTTTCACGGCAATTTAAACGAGCAGGTAGACCTAATTAACCTTTCTTTTTCTCTTAGCGAAAGTTTCGATTCTGGAGATATTGATTTAGCTAATAATGTAAGTATTAAAAAGAAATATACTTTGTCTGTCGACGAAGGAGGATATGAAATAAAAACAATAAACCTAGAACTCTATAGTTTAAGTTATAATACAAATACAACTCTTAAAAACGCAGTTAAAAACCTAATTACCACTATAATTACGGAAGAGGGTTCAGAACCTAAAAGCATCAGTAAAGGTTTTGCTGTCGATGCAAATCAGGCGAGTGTAAAACTATCATTCAGCAATAACCCAAAAGATGCTGGCGGTGATAATATTTATTTTAATTGTAGCAAGTCTGAATCTAATGGCAAAGTTACATACAATTTAAGTATTTCTTATTCTTCTTCAAATGGGGAAACTAATGCCCAAAAATTTCAAAACACGGTTAATTTATGGAAGGCGCAAAACCCGCTTCTGGATAAATCTTATGTAGCTAGATTGTTTTCTGAAGCAACACCAATTTATGAAACAAACAGGTCATCAAAATTTGATTCTGGAAACTTAAAGATCTCACAAACAATAGCTTTTTCGGACGAAGACTTGTACCCAGAGGTTGAAGCTGGCATTGTAAAATATGAATTAAACGGAACCTCAAACAACTTAAAAAAAACAACAACAGAACACAGACACAAGATAAGCTTTGACTTAGCTAAAAAAGAGGATTTTTATGAAAGCAATAAAAAAGACAAGCTAACAAATATCAGTGTGACCTTGAATGTATCTTTTACAGACATAAAGAGAACTTCTATAATGAGTTATATGGAAGATAATCTTAGACTTACTGATATAGAAACTTATGCAAAAGGGTTAACAGATGCCGCTAACCTAGTATTATCTAGTGATTCTATTACTGTTGATCTTGATGGTTATAAGGCAACAAGAAGTTCATCATTTATAGGTTATTAATCATGAATATAATATACGACTCATATACATTTCCAGAACCATCCCCTTCTGTGGTTGTGTCTAGCGAACCTGTTTATCTGTCTGGAAATTACGACTATAACGTTGGAAATATTTCCTTGGCTGGGATAATAACTGGAGATGGAATTGTTGAACTTAATTCTAGCAGGGAAGCTATGATTGCTGGTCTTTCTTCTGAGTTTAAGACTCTGCAAGTGGATACAGATAGTTTTGATTTTGTTAAAGTAGAAGAAATATCATTTGAAGAAAGCGACTATACTACTGTGCTGCCATATAGTGTCACTTTTTCTCATTATGAAGAAAAAGTTTTCTCTGATTTTTTTGGAGTCTCAGATCCAGTTGATGCATGGTCGTTTCAAGCAGAAAATAAAATAGTAACAGCAACGCATACTGTCTCAGCAAAAGGAGTAAAAAAAGACGCTAACAGACCAATAGATAACGCAAAAAACTTTGTCAATTCGAAAAGACAAGAAAACATAAACAACGTATCGACATTTTTTACAGCAATAGATGTGAATTATTATGTTCTTGAAGGTACTTCTGAAAAAATAGACGCGGCGGCTGGATCGTATTCAATTGAAGATACTTATAAATTTCATGAGGATACTGCTTATGATTTTGTGCTTCCAGATAAAATAGTTACTTGTTCTGTTTCGATTGATACAGATAAAGAAAGCAAAGTTAAAGCTTCTGTTAACGGAAGCATAAAAGGAGTATTAAATGGAACTAATGTTTCTGTTTCAGATTTCGATTTTTCCAAAGCTCAAGCTATAGCTTTGGAATATTTAAGTGAAAGTAAGTCTACAGAAGAAAACTATTCGTTAGCCGACTTAACTGCAGATGGATTTTCTTATAATGTAAACGAAAAGTCCAATTCTGTAGAATTTTCTTTTTCTTTAGTTCAAGAGGATCAATCACAAATTATTAATAATAATGTTCTTCATAAATATACTGTGGATTTTTCAATATCAAAAGAAAACGGTTCTTTTATAACGGCTTCAGTTAATGGTACATTGAGTTATTTTGGAATAGACAACCCAATACAAGTGGGAGAAGAAGAAAACAGCGCTAGGTGGTTAGCTGTTTCTGCTGCTTTTAACACAATAAACCCCTATGCCGTAGCTATAACAAATTATAATAGTTACAAACTTGAATTAGGTTCCGTTTATGATTTCTCACAAGCTCAGATATTAAGTCCAAAAGAAAAATCATCTAATATAAACAAAAGTCTTGAATCAACCACAATAAGTTATACATACGCTTATGACGATAAGTTTGATTTTGGAGCAGGAACAAATCTAAAAGATCTAAAAATAAGTTTAACAAACACTAGATCTATATCCAAGGAAGTTCCCATTGAAACAATAGCTGGTTTTCATTCTCAATTGGTTTCCAATAAAACTAAAGGGGCTTTTGGTGTGAGTGCGAGCGCGTCCAACGAAGCTTCAGATCTACCTGTTTTAATAGGTGTGGCAGACGCTCTTGTTGATAGGGGTTATTTCGTAGCGGACAGTTCTAAAGATATAGGTGTAAAAAGCATTAGTTATAAACTAACAAAGCATTATATATCATAAAAATTAATGAGCGAAGAAAGCATAAAATATTCACTATCGTCCGTATTGGGTGGTTACAACGATTTGGAATTTTCTTTCGATTCGGAGTATTCTATTGTAGACGCGATTGGAAGTGGATCTTTTTGGACTGGTTATTTCCCCAACTTGTCTCCAGCAGAAGACAAAGAAAGTAACATGGCATTAATTTTGCAGGGTACTGGTTCTAGCCAATTAGAAGCCATAACAAACAGCAATAATTTAATAAATAATAACGGTTTGTCTTTAGTAGACTCAAACCTAGAAATACCATTAAAAACATTAGACCTGTCAAAATCTTCGTTTATTATAGACTTTCAAATGACGGGAGAAGTTTCTAGTGGGATTTTATTTGGCGCTTTCGAGAAAGAAATAGTTCAATTTCCAGATTTATCTTATGCGACGGGATCAAAGGGGTATAATTTTGGAATAACTGACAGGGGACACTTATTTTTGCAAGGTTTTTCTTTAAATAGTGGCTTTGTAGAAGTTTTTTCTGATATAGAACTTTCTGAAAGAAACGTTTTTTGTTTTAACCATTCTGATAATTTTTTAGAAGTTGGTTTTTTTGATTTTTTTAATAATAAGGCAAAAAAATTCAAAAAGAAACTAAATAATTTTTATTGTCAATCTCCAGAAGAATTGTATGTTGGTGGGACAAAAGAAACATTTAAAAAATCAAATCCAAACGAGACAACTTTTGACGGTTATTTAAAGTCAATAAGTGCATTTAATAGAAAAATACCAATCAACGCTCTATATGAGATGGGAACGGGATTCATGTCAAATTATTCTTTTAATGACGGGGGTCAGGATTTCATAGAACAAAAATATTTATCTGGGGAAATTATTACATATAAAACAGGAATAACTGGATACGACTGCAATATTCTTACTGGTTACGAAACCTTAGATATTGTTGGTTTAACTGGGGGGTCTTTTATTACTGGAGAGGTTAATGTTCAGGAAGGTAGTTTATATGCTTTTTTGCAAGATGGGGATCTTCAACAGGGTAGATATATAAGTAATTTACACAGCGGAGAATACAGTCCAACTGGGGAGTCCGCTTTTGACACATTAGGTTTGCAAAGCTATTCAGATAATGTTTCTGGATATTCGTCTAATTCGGGTTATAATCTTAATTCTGGAGAATATAATTATTATGAATGTACTCCGTTAACTGGTTTTTTAGATGAAGTAAGCGGGGTAGAATTAATTTATGGTGATACTGGTTATTATCTTGATTTGCCAGATTCTTCTGGAATAAACTTTGAATTAGATTCTGAAAAATTCAAAATGGAATACATTTATTACATAGGAGATAGATCATGAATACAGGGATAGCATATCTTTTGTCAACTGGCGATAGCGGAGTAGTTAGTTCTCGTAATTTTTTAAAGAAAAAGAACAATACTTCAAATGTAATAAACGGGTCTGCTTTAATATCAACAAGTATATTAACAGGACATTTTTCGACTAGAGTCTCTCTTAACGGAAAAACTTTATTCGAAGAATACCCAGAAATAACCAATATAAACGGTACAGATTTTTTTAATATAGATTCTGGAGATTATTATGTTACGATAGAGGAGAACGGAAGCACATCGCTTTATTTTAATAACTTAGATTTACAGGTTTCTGATTTTGTTGTTTATGATTCAAAAAATATAGATAGTGGTTCATTTACACTACAAGAGAATTCTGGCGTTGGCAATTGGGAAAACATAACAATACCAGAGTTAACAGGAGTTATTACAGAAAATCCACCAAGTGATTTAAATGATCTTTTTGATAGGTGGGGAGTATTTTTTAATGGAGAAAGGGTGTCTTTGCAGGACTCTTATTATCTTGACACATTAACGGGAAAGGCCTTTATATATAAGAAAGACCCGTTTTTAACTGAAATAAAACCAAATACTTTTGACGTTTATGGGTCTGGAATAATACCAAGTCAATCTGATTATTACATAAAAGGACTAGAAAAAGATCGAAATTCAATTCTAGAGTTATATACAGGTGTAACTATTATAGAAACAGGTATTTCTGCAACAGTGGATATCGAAGAGGATATCATAAACAATTTTACTTTTTAAAAAATGTCAGAAGTAGCAACAAAAGTCGATTTTAATTTTTCAAACGTTGGGGGAGCCGCTCAAAAGGCGACGGTCCAGACTTCTTTGAATGCTTATAATTTTGACGGAACCCAAAAAACAAATGGAATCGTTGTTTCTGGATCTAACGGGCAGAAAATTACAATTGGTAATCAAGCAATACAAGCTTTATTAAATAACTTTTCAATAACAGAAATAACAGAAAGCCAAGATGCTATTTCAAAAACAAAAAGCTACAAGCTGCAAGATAACCTTTCGTTAGAGTTGGAATCTAGGGTTGTTTTGTTAAGGGGGGAACAAACTGGTCCAAAAGGCGAGTTTGATTATGGTGATTTTATTTATAATTGGTCTGAAGCCCCAGATAATATAAAATATAATAAAAATATAAGACCGTATGGCAAACAGGCACCAAAAATAGATGGTAGGGTTATTATTCTTGGAGATTTATATAATGAAATAGGACTTGAGGATGTTAAAGGAGAATCTTATACCAGAGTATACTTAGGCGGAACAGAATACCCTAAGTTTGAGCAACCGCCAAATAACGCTTATTGGCTTATAAATTATAGTTTTCCATTTGGGGGGACTTTAGAGGATGACAGGGGCAGTTGGCAGGATTCTACATTAAGGGTCGGATACACCCTTAATGATTTAAAAGCTGCTTTGAATTTGGCGGGAATATCTCATCAAGGCATACCCGACAATGACGACTATTTGATGGAAGAAAATGGAACTTTAAAAACAATTTTAAATAATGCCGCTAATAAAATAGGTTATTACTGGTATATAAACCCAATAACAGAAAAAGTAGTTTGGGTTAACTCAAATAACATAGACAGTTATGTTGTTAACTCATATATTGATACAACAGACCCAAAAATAATTTCTTCTTCTTATACGGAAAGTGTTATAAAGCCAGCGAAAGTATTGGCTTATAATGGAAACATAAATCAACAAAAACCGAAAGACGCTCAAAAAACACAAAAAGAAAGAAAGTTATTAAAACCATTTAAAAGGCTGGATTTTTCTGAAAGGCTGGATAATGTTTTTGAATATATGATGGGAGTATATTATATTTTTTGGAATAAGGATGTTTTAGATCAGGATGTTTTTGATAAAATTTGGTTTTATTCAATGCACAAGTCTGGGACTTTTAGGTCTGCGGCAAAAGCGTTAAAATATACAGACGAGTTAGAAAATGAAATGTCATTAGATGAGGGAGCTTCCGCTAACGTAACTAGCAAAATAGGGAGAGACCCGTTGAATTTCGAAAAAGTTTATGACTCTTATAATAGTCTTAGCTCCAAAGAAAGGAACTCAAAAGGCTCCGAACACTGGAACTTGATAACAAACTGGCAGCAGGTAAAGCAGTTTATTCCAGACACGCAACAAGAAAAAGGCAAAAAAGCACTATATAGATTTGGATATAGTAACCAAAAAGCGGGAGCTCTACCAAACTTAAATCTAGAAAAATCAATAGAAACGCCTAGTGAATCTTATTTTTTTGAGCTTATAAATTTATTCTTTGACTCTGCTTTTGGAGGAATGTATGTTTCGTCTCCCATTAGCAACTACAGGGCAGAAAGGATCGTTTTTAACGAACAAGGAAAATATCGTGTTTTAGGAATTTACAGATCAGACACTCTTTTGGAGGATATAGATGAATTAAGGGCATTGGGCGATTTTCTGCAGACGTTTGCTAGTGAGGGTAATCGATTAACTGTAGGTAAAATTGTTAAAAAGTTTTATCCTCAATATAACACAAGGGGTAGATATTTTGCTTTTGCGACAAGACAGGTTCCAAAAGAATTTATTAAGCATGACGCTTTAGAAGTAAAAAAAGCCGTATTAGACAAATACAATGCAAAACTTGTAGAAGACAAATCTAATATCAAATGGATGTTGGTAAAAGATGGCGCTCTTATTGAGTCCAAAATTAAAGAAAGTCGAGAGCTTTATAAGGATCGAAGGAATAATATTGTACCAGACGATGCTATAACAATACCATACGAAAAAAGAAGACACCCAGTTGCAGACGAAGAAGCTCAAAATGAGGATGACAATGATGTTCCAACAGTAAACAACACGCAAGATTTAGATTTGAATAGGGACTATAAAATATTCAGGGTAGAACAACCTACTGGATTAACTAATTTAAACCCTTTGTCTCTAGAAAATTACTCGGGGAACAACAAAAAAGAAATAGATGCTTTGCTTTCGGTTAGAAGTAATTCATTAAACACAATAGAAAGAAAGTCATCAAACAGAACAGTATACGATCTTCTTATACCCCCGTTTTCTCCTGTTTTGTCTTCTATATCAATTAGTTTTGGTTCAGATGGAATTAAAACAAGCATTACTGAATCAAATCTAGACATATTACCTTTGGATGATCAGATGATCATAGATAAATATAAACAAGCTAAGACTATTACCTCTACATTTACTAGGGTTAATGCCGCAAGAAAAAATGCTTTGGGATTATAGTTTTTTGATGGCGGTTAATATTTTACGGCATTCCTTTGCTGGTATATCCAAAAACGAGGCCCAAGACTTGGCTTCTTCGTTTCTATATCCGTTAGACGCCCATAATTGCCTTAAGAGGTCTTTAAATGAGTCGAATGAATCAGATCCAGTCTTTTCGGAGAAAGCCTTCTGAAGCATCATATGGGGCGTTAAAGCAATGTTTTGCAAAGACCCTGTTTCAGTAACCAAGTTGTCGTACTTGACAGAAGTTCCTGTCTCAGCCTTGTTTGATTTATCAATCTCATCGGCTCCTACAATATTAATATTGAGAAAGTTTCGAACACAACGAACAAAAGCTCTGTTACAAGCAATAGTTTCTAAAAACTTAGCACAGAAGTTATCTGTATTTTCTAGGGTAGCGTTGGCGACATCTTCGTAATGTGTAAGAGTATTGTCGCTTTCATAGTTTTTTGACCAAGTAACTCGGCATTTGGCGGTAACATAACCTGATTCAGTGCTAGTTTTAAAATATACGCTTTCAAAGCCCCTTAGTCGAGCTAAGTCTTTAATCCCTCCAAGCATTATTAGTAATTGGTTGTCTTTTAGTCCTTCGATAGACTTTGGTACATCTTTCTTCCTAGCTTCGAACCAGCCTTTATTTGGATACAAAAATTCGTCCTTGACCATAGATCTCCAATCAACAGAGCCATCTTCATTAAAAGTATAATCAATATTTGCAAGCAAACCATGCTCATTCCTTTTGTAAATATCTGGGCCGTAAACTTTTTTCTTACTCATGGGATATATAGTAGCACATAAGCCAATCTAAGTCAAGGAACAAATCTTCTTTTTCCTCAGAAATTTGAAAATAGGAGTCATATTGTTTTCCTTCAAATATTATTTTTCTTCTAGAAAATACATTTAACCTTTTGAAATCAACATCTCCGATTTTCTTTTTGTTTTTTTCTATTATGTCCGACTTGTAATAAGGGTGTATTTTATGGTCAAAGTTTTTTAATCTTTGCTCATTGATTTTTTCTTTGTCAGTACACATGATGATTAACCGTATTCCCTTTTTTGAAACCTCATCAATAAAGTCGGTATTAAAAGAGTCTGATATATAATTAATGCATCTGATTTTGTTTTTTATTAAGAGGTTTGGGGGTATTGGCTGGTCGGTTGTTATTTCTATTTTTGCTTGTGACAAAAACTTACCTAAAACCTCAAGAGAGTAGCATTTATCCATTCTCAAATTGATGTTTGATCCTTGTGTTACATTTATAGATTCGCCGCTAGGAATTACCTCAACGTTATTTAGTTTGTATGAATGCCCAAAGTATATAGAATCAAACTTCTGAGGGTTTTTAATATTTAATAGATTTAATACAGCGTTGGCTATTGTCTCTGGTTTTATCTCGTCGATTCTTTTGGGGTTTTCTTCTAGGGATAAAGTTGGTTTTGTTTTTGAAAAATCTGGGGCTATATTTATTACATCTTTTTTATCAGACCAGTATGGGCCAGCACACTCTGGATAAAGATTACCAAATATGTTTACTATTTTTTTGTTGTAAACAGAAGCAATATGAACAGGTAGGCTATTAATTCCTAAATGCAAAAGTGATTTTTTTATTATATAAAATGAGTTTTTATAAGAACAATCGTTTATAACTTTGTCAACAAAGGCCATTTTTTCTTTTATTTCTGACCCTATTTGGATTATTTTAATACCATTTTCAGAAAGTGGTTTGTTTAGAAGTTGCAATACAATACCCCAATGAGAGTAAGACCTCGCTTGGTCCTTGGCATCTACGTGAAGGGTAATAAATTTGTCAAAAACAACTGGATAAAAGTGTTCTTTTATTATAGGCTTATCTATATCAACGCCGCAACATTTGGCGTATTCTTCTATTAAATGGCTCATTATTTAAAAAAATTTATTTTGTCTTTGCCGTTGTGAACATAGCTACCTGTTTTTTGGGTGGTCGTGTGGGGTAGAAATGCTATTTCAAAAAACCCTTCTTCTTGGCCCCTTCCCTCTAAAAAGAATGGGTTTTCAAATCTTTCAGAATAAGGAATAATTTTATGTATGTATGGATTGTCGTCAAGCATGGAAAGGTAGGTCATGTTTGTGGAAACATATATATTTTTGTTAGGATATGTATCCTTAATGTTTTTAATCAAACCATTAACCATTAGAACGTCTCCTGCAGATTGTGGTATTACAATTAACAATCTGTTTTCTGGACCTTCATCATCGAGAAGATCCGTCATCTTTACTGTTTTGCTTTTTTCCTCTTCCGTTGGCTCTTTTTCGACGGTTTTTTTCTTTTCGTTGTGAACCTTTATAATTGTTTTTTTGAGTTTGGCAACTGTATTTTTTATACAAAATTTTTCTTTTATATATTTTTTTCCGTTATCAATAATTTCGTCCTTTTCTGATTGTTCCATCAAATAAACCCTAGACAACTGCTCGCATATACTGTCTGGATCTGTTGATGCTTTTATAAATTGAGTGGATGGTTCTCTGTATTCATTCCAATCTAGAGGCAAGCCTCCTTGGTGTTCGTGACAACTGTCTTCACCACAAGAGTAGTTTGTTACAAGCGTTAATAAACCTGCCCCTTTGGCTTCTTGGACAGGTAGTTCTTGGCCTCCGCTCGTAAAAGGGTGACAATAAACGTCCATCAAATTATATATTTCGTTAAGTTGTTTTTCGCTTACCCCTTTTGAGCTGTTTTTTGTTTTTAAACCCTTAGCTGACCCGCAAGATGGACATTTTTTTTCTTCTCCTAAATATTTATGAACGAAGTAAGAGTTGCAATCATTGCAAATATATGTACATAAAACATCGTTTTGGTCTATTTCTTTTTCTTTTATGTATTTTGGTATATTCCAACCAACACCAACCTCCCAGTCTGTGTGTAGCAAGAGTTTCGCATTAGAATCCTTATTCAAACTTTTAAATCTTTTGAATCCTTCTAGTAGGTTTGGAACAGATTTTCTTAGTTGGTTTTTAAAAACAAAGCCAATTATAAAAGAATCATCTAAATTAAATCTTTTTCTTAAGTTTGTTTTGTTTTCCAGTGGAAAGAAGTTTTCGTAGTCTACAGCCCCGTGAAGTGTCTCTACATTCTCACAACCAAGCTCCTTCATGGCTTTCTCTGCGAAAGAAGCCCAAACAAGCATTTTATCGCAACGAGAATATATATCTTTTGCAGAATCTAATATAGGTAAGCTATCAAGTGTTGTCCAGATGATTGTTTTGGTTTTGTTCCACCAATCTTTATCTTCGAACTGTCTAAACGCCCATATATCTTCAACCCCAAGATATACGTCGGGTTTTACTTCTCTGATTATTTCATCTATAGTATAAAACCCGTAACCAGCAGCTCTTTTTTTAGCTTCGCTGTTTTTAACTTCTTTTAAAATGCCTTGATCAGAAGGATAAGTTCCAAAACACTTCCAAGGAGTTAACAAATCAGTTCCTTGGTGAGCTCCATTGGCGGCCTCTACAAGTTCTATGTCAGGATCGTTATATAGGGAAAAAAGTACGTTCTTCATGTTTTTTCCAAAACCAGTCCCTAGTCTTGAATAATTGGAATGAATTAATACTTTAATTTTAGAACGGGACGTCATCTTCGTTTGATTCCTCTAAGCTTTTGGTTGATTTGCTTTTGGTTTCTCTCTTCTGATAATCGTTGTTTTTTTTGCTATAATCGTTGTTTTGACTTTTATTAGAGTAATCGCTTGAATTTGCTTTTAAACATTCATCAATATATGATTTTAAAAGTTGTTCTAAAACAACAGATTCTCCAGCTTCAATTGGCAATTTAAATGTTTGTGCCGAATTTTTAATAACGGATAAACCCCAAGCAGGGGTTTCGTGCCAGCTCTCTCCGTCCGCACCTACAATTTTTCTTTTTTTGTCCCAAGGGGTTAGCTTAATAATAGTTGTTTCGTCGTTCCTTTTGTGAAAGGCGACAAACGGAATTCTAGATCTAAAAGATGAGATAAATTCTCCAGCCTCATTAAACGACAACATTATCGTAGCAGATTTATCTGGATTCTTAGCGTTCTCCTTGAACGATCCATTTTTCTTATTGTCATCCCAACTATATTGTTGGATCATAGAAACAAACAGAACATTGCGCCCGTCTCTATCTTTAACTGAATCAAAGCTAAATGCCGCTCCAGTGTTTTTTGAATTTGGTTTATATAAAGTATGTTTCATATCCTGTGAAAATATTATCGCAGGATATTAAGAAAAAATCAAATTTAATCTAGGTCTATTTTTACGCTAGAATTTTCAAATGATGTTTTCTTATCTGACATGTGTTTTTTGCCAGTCTTCTTTTTATAATCACCAAAAAGCTTTTTCTTAACTGGGTCTTCACCGTTGCCAGATTTTGAAGCTCTTTCCTCTGACAACTCTGCTGAATAATCAAGCATATCACCAACAGTTCCTTTCATTTTACCTGTCTTCTCGATAAATCCAACCTTATCTGATGCGTTGAGTTTTGTGTCAATTGATGCGTTGGGTGACAGAAAAACTCTTTCCCACTTAACTCCATCTTCTTCATAAACGTGTTCAGCATTCATTTTTTGGATTATTTCTTTTGAGATACCAGTTTCTGGGTTTTTGTATAGATATATAGGCATATTAAAAAATTTTAGTTGTTATTTTGTCGATTGATTTTGCGTAGGTAAATTGATCTTGAAGCTTTAAACCTTCTGAGTTTTCTTGCTTCGCTACTTTCAAAGCTCTTTCGATGCCATCTATTACACCATTTTCATCAATTTTGGAATATTGGCCCTGATTAAATGATTCTCCTTCTCTAAAAAACATGTTATCATAACAGTTTTGCCTCCCTGATGGCTCTACTAATATTGAGTTTTTATCGTTAGCCCAGTCCTTATGTGAGGAACTATTTGTTACGATGGACCATTTTCCGAGGGCAGAACAATTAAAAGCGGGTAAATTCCAACCCTCCCCATTAGAAAGTCCAGACAAGTCAATATCTATCGCGTTCATTAATTCATTGACTTCTTCGTTTGTTTGTAGGGTTGATAATATGTTAATATTATTAAATTTTATACCACCAAGAGCAGTGTTTATAGCTTCTTTTTGTTTTTCTTCTCCTATAAATTGATTGTTAACCAAACAGGTAAGTTGGTATTTTGGGTTATTACCAAATTTTCTAGCCCATATATTAATTAGCGCTGCGGTGTTTTTCCTTCTTTCAAATTTACCTATTAAACCAAAGTGCGTAATATCATCATCAAGATATTTTTTGTTGGTTACATAAAAGTCATCGTCAAAGCCAAGAGGCACATAAGAAACGTTGTTGCACCCCTTTCCTTTAAAGAAAGAGGCAGATTCAGATGATGAAAAAAATACGTGCTTCTGTGATTTTACTATGCTTACCTCCTCTTCTGTAGGCGAATCTACTTCATAAAAAGTATAAAGATATTGGTTTTGTCCAAGAGTCCTCTCGGAACCATTAATATGCCACACTTTAAGTGTTGGTATTTCTTTTTCAAACTTTTTTAATCTAGAATTATAAGATGTTTTTAGCCAATCAGAAAAGTCGGATTCCAGTTTATTATATGCACCTGTATCAATTTTATTGTTGGTGGGAAACAATCTGATTTCCAAATCCCTTTTGTAGAGTTCTTTTAAGAAATTCACCGCAACATTACCAAGGCTCAGTGAATTTATGGGTCCGTCAAAATTTAATGTTTTCATTTTTGATTTTGTTTTGAAATTGCTTAATTGTTTTGTTGTGTATATTGATGCAGCCTTGTGTAGATAAATTTGCTTTCTTGGCAACCTCGCTCCAAGGGCTTACCTTGTTGCCGCCTCCCCCAAAGTATCTTTCAATAAAAATAGTTTTGACTCTTTCGTCTTTGTGTTTTGCTATCATATTTAAAGCTCTAGAAAATCGCTCATTATTAAAACAATTTTCATCTGGAGTATTATCTTTAGAAACTAAGCAAAAATCAACATCTTCGTAGTTAATAAACTTATTGTTTTTTTTATTCTGGGTTTTTTTTGTTAAACAGATAAATTTTGTTTTGTTTGCTAAATGTGTAGAAAACTTAGCTCTATGTTCTTCATAGTCTATAGCTGCTTTATATATGTTGTAATCTTTTTCATCAAGAATATCTCCAACTTGGTCGATAGAAAGACTTTTACAGCCAAACCTTTTTACCATATCGACATATATTCCTGAGTGCCTATCTATTAGTTCCAATAAAGCCTCTTCGTTATTCTCTTCCTTGACTTTTTTGGTTAACTCAGTGTCTGTAAATTCGTTATTCATTTAATTACCCTTAATAGTACATAAATTATTGAAATTGTCAATTAAAAACTTTTTTAAATTTTAGTGTTGACATATAAATTAAATGTACGTATAATTAATACGTAACCGTCCCGCTCTGTTAAGGTTTCGCCCTAAAGGTTTCGCCCTAAAGGGTTCGTAAAGAGTAAAGGTTTCGTTATAAGTAAAGGTTTCGTATTATTAATACTCTCTACGTTCGTATTAATAATGGTTTTTTTTAGAAAAAAACAAAGATTTTGGGAATTTATTTCTCTCTTTTTTTAGTTTACATTCTTCTTGTTTTCTGGTTCAAAAAAGGGTACACTGAGTGTAACCTAAGTCAGCGATCACACTTGAAGGCTATGTTTAGCCAGATTAGCTTTATCAACCCAAAAACTAACATTTTAAAATGAGCATATTCGAAGAACAGATATCAAGAAAACCTAATAATTACCCGTGGGCTGAAGAATTTATTGAAGTAATGCATAATGGATTTTGGACAGACAAGGAATTCAGCTTTTCTTCTGATGTTCAAGACTTCCATATAACAATGGATGATCAACAAAGGGAAATAATTATAAGGACGCTTTCTGCAATTGGTCAAATCGAAGTTGCTGTTAAAAAATTCTGGGCTAAACTAGGGGACAACTTACCTCACCCCTGCCTTACTGACCTTGGTTATGTGATGGCTAACGTAGAGGTAATTCATAATAATGCATATGAAAGATTACTTAAGGTTCTTGGTTTAGAGGACGTTTTTGAAGAAAACCTGAAGCTTGACTTTATTGAGGGTAGAGTAAACTATTTACGTAAATATACCCATAGGTTTTATAAGGATTCAAAGAAACAATATCTATATGCACTTATACTGTTTACTTTGTTTGTCGAAAACGTTTCTTTAATGAGTCAGTTTTACGTTATTAATTGGTTTTCAAGAAACAAGAATGTTTTAAAAGATACTGAGCAACAGGTTAGGTATACTAGAAACGAAGAAAACATACACGCTCAAGTAGGGATTAAGATTATTAACACTATAAGAGAAGAGCATCCAGAGCTTTTTGATGAGGAGCTTGAGGAGAGAATTCTTCATGAAGCAGAGCAAGCTTATATTGCAGAAGCGAAGATTATTGATTGGATGGTCAATGGTATCAATGAGGAGGGGTTGAGCGCTCCTCTGCTTAAAGAATTTATTAAATCTAGGATTAACGATTCACTTGAACAAATTTCATTTAAGAAGGCGTTTGATGTTGACAACAACGTGATTAAAGATACAATGTGGTTTGAAGAGGAGTTAATGGGAAACAATTCCACAGACTTTTTCCACTCTCGTCCTGTAGAGTATTCAAAGAAATCACAAACATTCGATCTAGAAAGCGTATTTGCATGAAAAAATATTATTGGAACAACAAAACATCACAACAAATTTTAAACAGGGGTTACCTTGATGGCGAGAGCCTAATAGACAGGGTATTAAGTGTAGGAGAAGCCTTTCAAAAAGACTTTCAGTCTAGAGCGCCTGTTGAGTATAAGGGTGAGTTTTCTGATCTGTGTGAAAAGTTTGAACATTATATGTCTCTTGGGTTCTTTTCTTTATCTAGTCCTGTTTGGGCAAACTATGGTAGAGACAGAGGCTTACCCGTTTCGTGCAATGGGGTTTTTGTTCCAGATACAATGGAGGGCATCTTAACTAAACAATCAGAAGTAGGTATGCAAACCAAACATGGTGCTGGTACCTCTGGTTATTTCGGTGATCTTAGAGGTAGAGGGAAAGAAATCAGCACTGGTGGGAGTTCTTCTGGTTCTGTCCATTTTATGGAGTTGTTTGATAAGGTTACTTCTGTAGTTTCTCAAAGCAGTGTTCGCAGAGGTTCTTTTGCCGCCTATTTACCAGTGGATCATCCAGATATCGAAGAATTTCTTCGCATTAAGTCTGATGGGCACACCATTCAAGACCTATCTTTTGCTGTTACTATTACAGACGAATGGATGGAGGGAATGAAAGGAGGAGATATTGATAAGAGAAAGATATGGGCAAAAATAGTTCAAAAGAAGTTCGAATCTGGTTATCCTTATTTATTTTTTCAAGACACCGCTAACAGAAACGCTCCACAAGTATACAAGGACAAAGGCATGAAAATTTATGCTTCAAACCTTTGTAATGAAATTGCACTCCCCTCATCACCTGAAGAATCATTCGTTTGTTGTTTATCTTCGCTTAATCTAGAGAGGTGGGATGAAATTATTGAGACAGATGCTATAGAAACCATGGTTTATCTTCTTGATTCAGTAATGGAAGAATACATTAACAAAACAGAAAAAATTCCGTATATGGAGCCAGACCACAACTTTGCCAAGCGTCATAGAGCCTTGGGAATGGGAGTACTTGGTTGGCATTCTTATTTACAAGACAACATGATTTCTTTCGAGAGTATGGAGGCCAAAATGAAAAATGCAGAAATTTTTAAAACCATTAGAGAAAGGGCGGATAAAGCAACAGAAAAACTTGCTAAAATATTTGGGGAACCAGAGGTTTTAAAGGGTTATGGCAGAAGGAACACAACTACAATGGCCGTTGCCCCCACAACAACAAGCTCCCTTATTTTAGGTCAGGTTTCTCAAGGTATCGAGCCAACATGTAATTACTATACCAAAAATTCAGCAAAAGGAAAATTTACAATCAGAAGCCCACATTTAGAAAGGTTACTTGAATCCAAAAGCAAAAATACGGAAGCTGTTTGGAAATCTATTTTAGTCAAGGATGGATCAGTTCAACATTTAAACTTCTTAGATGAACACGAAAAAGAGGTATTTAAGATCTTTTCGGAAGTATCTCAAAAAGAGGTTGTTATACAAGCCTCGCAACGCCAAAAATACATTGATCAAGGCCAATCCTTAAATTTGATGGTTCACCCTAAAGCTTCTCCAAAAGAAGTAAGTGATCTCATGATTTTGGGTTGGGAGATGGGTCTTAAGGGATTTTATTATCAAAGAAGCACAAACCCAAGTCAATCTCTAGCTCAGTCTATTATGGAATGTACTTCTTGTGAGGGTTGAATAAGTATTTTATAGTGTAAAATATAGAAAGACAGAAACATTTTGATATGCCTATTTTTTTATATTGGAGCTTGCCTCTTATTTTGCTATTTGTTATTTCAGTTATTTTGAAATTTTCTAATGGAATAATTATTTTCACTTTTTCATTAGCTTATTTTGGTATGATAGTAACTTTGATTAGAGCATTGATTATAGACAGAGACACCACTCGAAACAAAAACAAACACAGAAGCCAAACTTATTATTAATTTATGAAAGAAGAAGTAGAAGAAATAGCAGGATTCAGCGGAGAAGATTATGATTTGTTAATCATGGATGGTTTCGACGACTGTATAGAGGGTGTTGTGGAGAGATTTGGGCAAACCCCAATTGTTTGCTATAACAAACAAAAAGTTTTAAGTGTATTGGAAGAAGAAATGACCCCTGAAGAGGCTCATGAGTGGTTCGAATTTAATCAAATTGGGGCATGGGTTGGAGATTCAACACCTTGCTTCATAACTCAAGCAGAAAAAACATGCAAATAACACCACCAAAAAAAACAACATTGAGGGTATCGGAAGTAGCAGCATTGGTTTCTTTTTTTGCTGCCGTACATTTTCCTGAAATGAGCTTCGTTATTCTGGCTTTTGCTTGGCTAGTTCTATATTTTGGCTTTTTGCTTAAGAATTTTTAAATACTTTTTATTGTTATAATTCCACTTTTTTAAAAAAAGTGTATTTATTTTTTGCAATCCAAAAGGATGCAATTTAAAAAACTAACTAATAAGTAGATATGACATTAATAAAAAAAACTTGGCCAATTAACCGACCTCATGTTTTCGAGGGGGATATATTTAAAAAAATGT
>Ga0070748_1000329_pt1 | contig 23999 bp, 41 predicted proteins | sample VirMetDEL_Nov_12_FD_77015 | JGI IMG/M metagenome (GOLD analysis project Ga0070748, IMG submission 77015) | Aqueous microbial communities from the Delaware River and Bay under freshwater to marine salinity gradient to study organic matter... | ecosystem: Environmental > Aquatic > Marine > Coastal... | reverse complement strand
CTATAACCTTAAAAAACAAAAAAAGATGAAAAAAGTTATTAGTGTTATACATTGTTATGTGAGCGAAGCTGAACAGTTTTTTTGTTGGGATAAAAAAGGAAAGCTAAGTAAACAATGTGAAAGCCAATGCAATGTATGTTTTAGATATGAGCGAAACAATAAAAAAAATTGCACATAACGTATGGTTATATGATTAGATTTTTAACGGATTAATAAATAGATTATGAAAGAAAAGCAAGAGATTAAAGAAATAGTAGAGAGATTTGATAGAGGGTACACAAATACTTTATACGGAAACTCTTTTTATGTAAAATTACAAAAGGATACTGACTTTGAAAGATTAATAGAGTTAGTTAAAAAATTAACTATGGAAAATATAGAAATAATAAAAGAAGCATTTATAGAAGGATACAAACAAAGGGCTGAATCAAGCGATTTAATATTTGATAACGCATCAAGAATGTATGCAATATCTTTATTTGATGAATGGATTAAAGGGCGATAATTACCTATACACAATGTTATAAAAAATACAATAATTATAAATTTTTCGTTAAATTGATAGCGTGAATACATTAGAGTCCCTATCTAGTCAGCATCAGTTATGGTTATCCTACACCATTAGTTTCGGTTGCAATAAAGATACGGCAGAGGATATTGTAATGGAAATGTACTTAAAAGTTAATGAATATGTTCAGTCCGATAAAAAAAATATCATTTTTGAAGACACCGGAAAGATAAATTACTTTTTTATATACGTTACTTTAAAGAATATGTTTTTAGATTTAAAACGTAACGAGAAAAGAATAAAAATAATTCCTTTAGAAACTTACGACAAAACAGAAGACGATATAATTCAGGAGAAAGAAATAGATTACGACAAATTTAGGGTAATAGAAAAATACTTATTAAACCAAGATTATATAGATCTTACATCTGAATGCGTAAAAGAATACACAAACAAACAATTTGGTGCTTTTTACAAACGTAAAATATTCGAAGAGGTATTTATAGAGGGCAAGAGTATTTCACAATTTAGCCGAGACTCAGGAATATCATATTATTCACTTTATAATACTATTAAAAACATAAAAAAGGATTTAAAAAATGAATATAAAATTAGGAAACATCGTTGAATTTATTACGACGTACACCGGTATTAAATGGTTAGTCAAAAAAATATGGGGAAACGATTGTGGTTGCGATAAGAGAAAAGAAGATTTAAATAATGTATTTAAACGAAAATAATGGATAAAAAAGATTGGTACAGTTGGTTAGCTTTTAGGGAGAACATCGACCCGACAATAAGTAAAGAAGAAATAAAATTAATATCTAAATTACACGCAAAGTATTTTAATCACGTATTTGCAATACCTTGTTCTTGTAGTCCAAAAAAGAGTAAGCGTAAAATAGAGAAATGGATAAATGAATTAAACACTATGTTTGAGACTCAGCCGAAACCTAGATATAGATGAATATAAAAAATGTAGAGAATTGGGAGAAAGCGGTCATAATGATTTTAAATTTTGACGGTTGGGAACTAGAACCTACCGACACAATGGAACGATACGATGCGATAGGCTACACGCCTAAAGGCCACAAATGTGTAATGGAAATGAAGTTCCGGAATAAATACTACGATACTAAATTAATAGAAAAATCTAAGTATGATTATTTAATGTCCTTAAACGATGAAATCGTAAAACTGTATTTTGTAGCCGACCCAAAAGGCAACTATCTGTTTTGGTTAAACGATATTGATATGTCTGACATAGATGGTTCTCAAAATGTATATGCGCCAAGAACTAGCTTTTGGGGTCAGGGACACAAGAACAAAGAGGTTTATATGCTTAAAGAGAATTTAGCTAGTATCATAAACATAAATGATAAAGACGAAAAACGTTTGTGGGACGATTACTTCAACAGAAAAAAATAACTTACAGATTTGCATAAACCGTTAGTATTTTGTATCTTAGGGTAAACAGAGATAATGGAATACATAAGCCCAAAACCGAATAACGTACTCGACATCGAGGAACTATCTTATCACAATAACTTTGTAGAAATGCACACCATTCTTACTAAATGGCTAGACGCAAAGCCTACCGAAGATATGATAAAAGTACATACGGCTTTTACCGAAATCTCACTATATGTAATGGCGATGCAAAAGCGACAACGTCAGTACGACCAACAAATCAGTATGTGGCGCAAAGACAGAAACCGAGCGATACAGAAACTCAGAGAACAGAATATTAATTTAAAACCAATAATATGAACACAGAAGTATTAGTAGTAAGATTAGACAATCTAGATGAAGTAGATATGATTTTTGAAGCGTGTAAATCATTAGAACACACGGTAGAATACATAGATTACGAAGTTGTTTTTGATAAATTAGAAGACGAAATAATAGAAAGTTATAACGTGAAAATTAAATGCAAGTATATACACTCAGCCTATTCTTTAGGTCGAATATATCAAATGAAAAGAAGTCATAAACTAGGAATATAATGAGCATAGAATATTGTGAAAATCATCATCACTTCTACGACACCGATTGGGTAGAAGATTGTAAATATTGTTTTGAAGAAGAAAGCGATATTAAAGAAGAGCCTGAGTGCAAACATTGTTGCGCACCAAACGTAAGCTATAAAGGTTTTTGTAGCCGAGAATGTTACATATACGATAACGAATAAATCTAAAAAATGAGAAAACTAGACAGAGAATTACAAAAAGTAGTAAATAAAATAAAAAGAATGAAAGTCGGAGATTTAGAAATAAATTACGAATACGAAAACGTTGATACTGTGGCTTATTTAGAAATATATGAATACGGCAAAAACCGAGCAATAGATATTTTTATGGGAGATATGTTATGCGTAAAAATAATTAGCCAAGAATATCCGCAATTTTTTATCAAAGCACAACAGTTTAAGTGAAAGATACAATATCAAAAATATGAAAACAGAAATAAGATACCGAGTAATGTGGGTCAATGATTACGGACAAGGCGAGATAAACACCGACGATTTTTACACCCGAAAAAATGCAGAAACATACTGCAAAGACCTTAAAGAAGATTTTAAAGAACACGATTATTACGTAGAGGAATACGAAAAAGTTATCAGGAAATCTTATGCCTATCCAAATTCAATAGACGGTTGGGAAGATTTATATCCAAGATAATTACTTACAAATTTTGATAATTCGTTAATTATTTGTATATTGTATAGGTAATGAGTAGGCAGATAAGTAAGACCGAAAATCGTAGCTATACGAAAAATAGCAGTCTAACGTAAGTGGTTACCGAGTCCGGACTCAAAACATAAATAGTAAACGCTCACTAATAACAGAGAAATGAAAACAGAAATCACACCGTTCTTACAAGAACTAGCAAACGAGAAAACCGTAAACGTAAACGGTAAGCCAATGCACACCGCAATCTACAATCTGATAGTTTCAAGACGAGACCTTAAACTATGGAGTAGAGGAATGAAACCGCACCGAATGTGGTTCGTAACAGACGTCAAAAGATACTTCGGACTAAAGGGTAATGACCGGCAGAAGTTAGTAAATCAAATAGAAAATCTAGTTGAGACTTATGCGAAGTAATAGCAAAGAAGTAAGAGAGAAGATAAAGGCGCACATTTTAGAGTGCGTCTACGACGAAAACGATATGAACTACTCAGATTTTGCAAAAGCAAAAAAGAGAGTGTTAAATGAGTTTGTAAGGGTTGCAAATCACCCGTATAATATGAAGCGTCTACCTGATAATCAAGAAAGGTTTAGCGACTATCTAAATGCGATACCTTGGGACTTTCACTTCTATACTAGAGATATAAAAGACTTTTTAAATAGTCTAGGCATAAATCCTAGCAATAAAGAGTTTGACTCAAAGAAATCATTAAAACTATATCACAATCTAATATGGAGAGAAATAAAATGAAAACAATAAAACTACTAGACGGCTCAATACACAATGTTAAAGAGCTAGAATACAATATGTACGAAGATGAGTTTTACTACGGCTACTTAGGAAAGGTAGCTTTAAGTAGTAGTTCTTGTAAGTTATTGCTAGACAGTCCTAAAACGTATCACTATATTACAAAGTACGGTCAGGCTACAAGTCAAGCGATGCGCGACGGTCAGTTGTTTCACACTATGATACTTGAACCGGAGAAGATTAATCAATTCGTTTTTGTAAACGTAAAGTCAAAGAACAGTAAGGCTTACAAAGAAGTAAAGGCGTATCACGAAAATGTTTTCACGATTAAAGAAAAGCAAGACGCAGAACGATTAGTCGATGCCTTTCATAGAAACGAGAATGTTAAAAAATATATAGTCGATGCTCAATACGAAATACCAAAAATAGGTGTAATAGAGGACATACCTTTTAGAGCAAAAGCAGATGTTTTATTAAACTCTAATGGAATAGTCGATTTAAAGACTACGACCGACGTAAAGAATTTTCAGATTTCAGCTCAGAAATGGAAATATTATAATCAAGTTTACATATATTGTGAATTGTTTGGGATTGACTACGAAAATTTTACCTTTGTATGTATCGACAAAAAGAGTCTAGACATAGGGGTTTTTAAATGCTCAGAAGAATTCTACCTACGAGGTAAAGAAGAAGTAGGAAACGCAATAGAACTATATAGAAAGTTTTTTGCAGAACCTGAATCGCTAGACGATTACATATACGAGGGGACGTTATGAAGCACAAAGATTCAATAGAGAAAGTTATATCGCTAGTCAATGAGTATTTAGGAATAGATTGTACTAAACAAACTAGACGAAGAGATTATTGCGACGCAAGAAGTATCGTAGTTAAAATAATGAAAGACGACTTTTACATCGGTTGGACTATGATTGCGACATACTTCGAAGAACGTGGAACGCCTATTGGCACACACGCGAGTATGATAAATTTATACAAGAGATTCGATGAGGTTATAAAATACAATGCTTTAGTAAAATTGTGTTACTATGAGATAGTCGGAGAAATGCTTACGGCTAACGATATGGAAAAACTTATAGAAAGAATCCGTCGTATTAAAGACATCGATAAAATAATTAAAATAGAGCAATGCTTAAATAATTTATAATGAATAAAGAAGAATTAAACGAACTATTATTAAATGCTAAATGGAAAACATCTTCATCAAAAAAATATGAAAAGTTACCACACCAATATTCTTTAAAAGAAACTTGGACTGATGAAAATTTGTTTTATAAAGTTTGTAAAGCTATAAGGGCATTAGGTATTAAGAAACCTTTTTTTAGAACTTTTTTTACTTATTATGAAATAGGCGAGTATCAATACTTTATTATGAATGATGAAATAGAAAATCAAGGACTTATTAATAGAGCAGAAATTAAAAACCAAAAAAAATATAATCTAAATAATTATGGAAATTAAATATATTATGATGACTTGCGACAATCGTAATGATAATCGCATTAAAGAATACAAAAAAGAAATACCAAATCTGATTATAAATCACGACGATTTTCCAAAATCATCTTCCGGAAAGTTTTTATCTACTGCTTGGAATAATTATTTAAGAGGGTGGGAATTAGCCGGAGACAATCCAACAGTTCAATTTGACGACGACATCATACTTACATCAAATTTTATAAATAAATTAAATTCTGTTATTAAAAAAAACCCTAATGATGTTATACAGTTTTTTAGTATGCGTAAAGACGATTTAACCATAGGAACTAGGTATGTATCAGGAAGTAAATTTATGATGCAACAATGTTATTACCTACCAAAAGGTGTAGCTAAAGGAATTTTGTCTTTAAAAGATGAATGGTATAATTTATGTAAAGACGGAGACAAAGCACCAACCGATTTATTGATGGCAGAATATTTTAAAAGAAATAAAATAAACTACTTAAATTGGTGTCCCAATCTAGTAGACCATATTGTTGGAAAAAGTGCTATTGATAGTAGACGTAGTAGTAAAAGACAAAGTAAAACTTTTAAACTATAATGTTATGAATGTAAAATGGGAAACACCTTTAAAAAAAAATCAATTATCTAATCCGATTATTGAAAAACATCAAATACCTTTAAAGTTAATTGATTTAAGTATTTTTAATGAAGAAGATTTTAACTCTGTATTAAATGCTAAAGCTCAACATCAATTAAAAACGTGGGGTGGCGCAGAAAATACATCAAAACCGCATTGGATTGGAGTAAAAAAATCTACACCATTACACACAGACCCAAGATACCCTAGATATTCTTGGCAATTAATTATTAAAGTAGATAATTTTGTTTTAAGAGGACACGACAAAATTGAAACCGAATTAAAAGAAGGAACTATATTTTTATTAGATACACACAGTCCGCACCAATTATACGCAAAATCAAAAGATGCAAAATATTATTTAGCTTGTAGTATGGATTCAAAAGAAAGAGTGAGTTACGCAATAGCATTAAGAGAATTATGTACCTATGCTAAACAGAATTTAATTTTAAATAATGTAAACAGAATTACTAAATGAGAAATGGAGCGTTGCTATATAAACACAAAAACGTCTACGACTCAGCGTTAGAACGTATAAACTATTTGTTTGACGAGTTCGATAACGTCGTTGTTGGTTTTTCCGGTGGCAAGGATAGTACGGTAGTTTTAAATCTAGCGTTAAAAGTAGCAGAGGAAAGAGACCGGCTACCATTAAAAGTAATGTTTTTAGACCAAGAGGCTGAATGGCAAAACGTAATTGATTATGTGAGACAGATAATGTTAGACGAAAGAGTAGACCCAATGTGGTTTCAAATACCTATTAGGCTATTTAATGCGACGTCTAATACTGACCATTGGCTAGAGTGTTGGAACCCAAAAGACGAGGGAAATTGGATGCGTTCAAAAGAAGATTTTTCATTTAAAGAAAACATATACGGGACAGATAGATTTTACGATATGTTTCAGGCTATATTTGAACATCACTTTAAAGACCAAAAAGCTTGTTACTTAGCCGGTATTAGAACAGAGGAAAGTCCGACACGATTTCTAGCAGTTACTAGCGACGCGACATATAAATATATTACATACGGTAAGAAGTTAAATCGTAAGATGCAACACTATACTTTTTATCCGATATACGATTGGAGTTTTACGGACGTTTGGAAATCAATTCACGACAACGATTGGCCTTATACTAAAATATATGATTACCAATTTCAACACGGAATATCTATAAAGAGTATGCGTGTAAGTAATTTACATCACGAAACATCTGTCGAGTCCTTGTATTATTTAGAGGAAGTAGAAAAGGAAACGTGGAACAAGCTTACAAAGAGATTATCAGGAATAAGTACTGCCGGTAGGCTAGGTCGCGACAACTTCTTAAAGGTAAAAAAACTGCCTTATATGTTTAAAGATTGGAAAGAATACCGAGACCATTTACTAGAGAATCTTATTACAGACGAAAAGCATCGTTTGATCTTCCGAAAAAAGTTTAAAAGATTAGACGATAAATATGATTTTGAATTTCATAAAGATAAATTATATAAAGTACAAGTACAGTCAATTTTGGCTAACGATTTTGAGTTTACAAAAATAATTAACTATGAGAGACACCCCGACGTAGATACTTGGAGAAAATGGAAACGGGGAATAACAAACGCTTGGACTGACACAAATAAATATATAAATGGATAAATTAAAATACCTTAAAAAACTAGAGGGCGAAGAGCTTTTATTAGAAATAGAAAAGATACAACAACACTTGTTTGAGATAAGTCCTTTAAAGTCTCAGCCGGTATCTAGAATACGTTGGGTTCCTATCGAACAAGTAACGTCAAATGATTATAACCCTAATAGCGTTGCGACAAATGAAATGAGGTTATTATACACTTCAATATTACACGACGGTTATACTCAGCCGGTAGTTACGGTAAGGGACGACGAGAACGACCGTTATGTTATTGTGGACGGATTTCATAGATACCTGACTTGTAAATCAAATGAGGATATTTTAAATAGGAATATGGGACGTCTACCTATTGTAGTTATAGAAAAAGATATAAACGACCGTATGGCTTCGACTGTCCGGCATAACCGAGCAAGAGGTAAACATTCAATAAACGGAATGTCTAGTATGGTATTTGAAATGCTAGAGAACGGTTGGGAAGATGCGGACATTTGTAATGAGTTAGGTATGGAGTCTGAGGAACTGATTAGACTAAAACACATAACCGGATTCAGCAAACTATTTAAAGACGTAGAATATAAAAAGTCTTGGGAAACTAAGAATCAATTACTAATTAAAAAACAATTTAAGAATGAATATCCAAAAGAAAAAATTATCTGAGATAAAACCATATTGGAGAAACGCTCGTAAAAACGATAAAACAGTAGAGGCCTTAAAACAGTCTATTAATAAATACGGCTATACGCAACCAATTAACATAGACCAAAATAATGTTATCATTACCGGACACGCACGTTATATTGCTTTAATGCAGTTAGACTACAAAGAAGCGTTTGTAATCGTTGTAGATTATTTAGGAGAAAAAGAAGTTAAAGAATATCGTATCGCAGACAACAAAACTCACGAATTAACAATGTGGGACAATGAGGAATTAGTATTAGAAATGCGAGAGATAAACAACAATGAAGATATGCAGACGTTCTTTCCTAATATCAATTTAAATAATTGGCTAGAGGATTCAGTAGGATTTAACGTAAATGATATTACGACTGAAAACATAGGAGACACAGAAGAAAAAATATTTGGTCAAATGACTAATATAAACACTCAGGCTTTAGACCAAACAATCGACGTAATGTGTCCGCATTGTATGGAAGAGTTTGCACTTAAAAAATCAGAACTACAATGACAAAAACTGACACTAAAAAAAATGTAATGATTCAGTCTCTAGAAAAAAGTCTAGGGGTTGTATCGGTGGCTTGTCAAAAAGCTGAGGTTAGCCGAGAGACGCATTACAAATGGTATCGACAAGACGATGATTACAAAGCGAGAGTAGATAATGTAAAAAACATTTGTTTAGACTTTGCCGAGAGTATGCTATTAGAAAATATTAAATCTAAAAAAGAGAGTAGTATCTTCTTTTATTTAAAGACGCAAGGAAAACAACGTGGATATGTTGAAAGACAAGAAATAGATTTAGGTAACGAAAATCATTTTAGAATAGAGATAGTTGAAGACAATAAAGACTAACGTAGTATGTAAGCACCTTATAAATTCCGATAAACGTATTGTAATAGAACAAGGCGGTACTAGGTCAGGCAAAACATTTAATATCTTAATATGGATAATTTTTTACTACTGTTTGCAAGAGTCCGGTAAGACTGTAACGATATGTCGTAAAACATTTCCGGCTTTAAGAACTTCGGCTATGAGAGATTTCTTTGATATTTTAAAAGAGCATAATCTTTATAGCGAGACATTTCACAATAAGTCTTCGGGAGAATATAGGCTTAATAATAATTTAGTAGAGTTTATATCCTTAGACCAACCGCAGAAAGTTAGAGGTCGTAAAAGAGATTTGCTATTTATAAATGAAGCTAACGAGTTAAATTGGGAGGATTGGCAACAGTTAGTTTTCAGGACTACCGGCAGAATAATACTAGACTACAATCCGTCAGATGAGTTTCATTGGATATATGAAAAAGTAAAAACGAGAGACGATGCAGAATTTCACATAACAACTTATTTAGATAATCACTTTTTACCGGAGACCATTATTCAAGAGATAGAACGCTTAAAAGAAACAGACGAGAACTATTGGAGAGTTTACGGCTTAGGAGAAGTCGGTAAATCTATGGCAACTATTTTCGATGCTCAGCTATGCGACCAAATACCTACATACGCAAGGCACTTAGGATATGGAATGGACTTTGGCTATACAAACGACCCTACGACACTTGTTTCAGTTTTCCTACACGATACTACTTTATATATTAAAGAACTCGTATATCGCACCGGAATGACAAACAGAGACATATCTAACGAACTATCTAGATTAAAAATTGGTAGACGGGAAGAGATTTATGCTGACAGTGCAGAACCAAAATCAATAGAAGAGATTTATCGAATGGGTTGGAATATAAAACCTGCGGTCAAAGGACGAGATAGTATTAATATAGGAATCGATATGTTAAAACGATATAAGCTACTCGTAACAAAAGACAGTACCAATACTATTAAAGAACTCAGGAACTATAAATGGAAAGAAGATAAAAACGGCAACGTCTTAAATACGCCGGTAGATATTTTTAATCATTCAATCGACGCATTAAGATACCTAGTCTTTAATAAATTATCGAAACCTAATTACGGAAAGTATGCAGTACGATAAATCAGAAAAACAAATGCTTATGGTTATTCAAAAATACATAGAACATAAAAAAAATATCCGAGTTAAAATAGCGTTACCAAATACGCCGAGACAACACCTACTTTTAGTTAAAGCATACGAGCATTCAATAAAAAATATGTAAAATAGTTATTAACATATTTGCGTATATCGTTAGTTTTTTGTATATTATAGTAAATCGATAAAGTATCGGTACTAACTAAATCATAAGAGAAATGATAGCACAAGAACTAAAAAAAATAGGTATCAGTCGAATGACCTTACAAGACGCTGAGATATTCCAAGCACTACTCAACAATCTAAAATTCTTAATGTACACGCATACGACAAACACCGACGAAACAAACGACGAAATGTTAATCAGAGCAACACAAAATCTATACAAGTTGTGGAACTCACTAAACTCAGAAACAGATGAATAAAGAAAACCTAGTAAACGTAACCGAAGATGACTTCGAAATGTACGAAGATGTACGAACAAGCGGACTCTTTAATATGCTCGACGGAAGAGCTAGAAATATGAGTGGACTAAGCAAACCGGTCTACTTCGAGATAATAAAAAACTACTCGAAATACAAAGAAAAGTTCGGTCTAGCCTACACCCAAAATCTATGGTCAGGCGGTCAAGAAAACTAAATCATTAATAGCGGAAAGAGGCTCTCAGAAATGGGAGTTTTTTTTATTTGTCAAATATTATATTTTTACGTTATATAAGAAAGCGAGATATGTTTACAAAAAAAGCATCAATAACAGTTCCGTCTAGTATGGACGAAATAACATTAGGACGTTATCAACAATTTATAAAAGAGACCGACGTAGAAAATCCTACGGAAGAACTTGTAGCAAATAAGATTATAGAAGTGTTTTGTAATATACCAAAATCCGAAAGCTATAAAATGAAAGTGAGTAGTCTGTTTAATATAAGCAATAAAATAGCTGAGGTTTTAAATCAGAAGCCGTCTTTAATAACTAAATTTAAAATGGGCGATACGACGTTTGGATTTATTCCGAAACTAGACGATATGACTATGGGCGAATATGTAGACTTAGATAGTTTCATAACTGATTGGAGTACAATGCATCAAGCTATGGCGGTTTTGTATCGACCAATTAAACAAATAAGAAAAGGCAAATATGTAATACACGACTACGACGGCGACACTTTTCACGAAGCTATGAAAGATATGCCTTTGTCCGTAGCTATGAGTTCAATGCTTTTTTTTTATCGTTTAGAGAACGACTTATTAAAGAGTATGACGGACTTTTCGGAAGTCGAGTCTCAGAAGAAGTTAGCAACTTTGGAAGACGTTGGGGTTGGTATCAATCACTCTACCAATTAGCAAGCGGTAATGTATTAAACTATAATAAAATATCTAAAACAAATTTCAGGACTTGTTTAACATTTCTAGAATATGAAAAAGAAAAAGCTTTAGCAGAACAAAGGAATAGACAAAAACATAAAAAATGACAACACCATTAAGTAATTTTTATAAGGTATTACAGACTTTAAGAGACGAGTTATTAGAACACCCGTTTTGCAATACCGTTACGACCGGAGACATATTTAAAGTAGATTTATCTAAACAGACTATTTTTCCTTTGTCTCACATTACGGTAAACAACGTTTCTAACGACGACCATACTCAGAGTTTTAATATTAGCATTATGGTTATGGATATTGTAAATATATCTAAAGAAGAGACGACAGATATATTCTACGGAAATAATAATGAGTTAGACATTTTAAACACTCAGCTAGGAGTAATCAATAAAGTAACAGAGGTTTTGCGTCGTGGTGCATTATACAGAGAGGGTTACGAATTAAATGGTACGGTTAGTTGTGAACCTTTTTACGAAAAGTCTGAAAATATGTTAGCCGGTTGGGTTGCTAGTTTTACGATAATGACAAACAATAATATTTATATATGCTAAAAGAAACCGAAGCACTTTTAACGCAGTTTTCCTTAGACGTAATCAGTAAGGCCAAAGCAACGGCACCGGTATCTAGTGGCGCATTAAAAGATAGTTTAGACTATGAAATAGTAATTACAGATGATACTATTGCAGTAGAGTTTTTGTCGGAAGACTACGGTACGTTTCAGGATAAAGGTGTTCAGGGTAAAGACCCTAGTAAAATAAAAGGCGGGTATCAAAAAGCACCGAACAGTCCTTATAAATTTGGTAGTGGCTCAGGTAGTAATGGGACTCTAAGAGGTGGCATAGATAAATGGGTAATACGAAAAGGACTTACCGGTATAAGAAATAAAAAGGGACAGTTTGTAAAACGTAAAAGTCTAGTCTATGCAATAAGTAAAAGCATATATTTTACCGGACTACGACCGACATTATTTTTTACAAAACCTTTCGAGCGTGAGCAAAGAAAATTAAAACGTGGTTTAGAAAAAGCATTAGCGTTAGACTACGAGAATGAGATTAAAATTAGATTAATAGATAACAACATAACCGTAGTATAATGGCTAAGATAAATATTAAAAGTCCGTATTTTATATATACCAACGCGACGAATTTAACGTCAGCAAAAATAGAACTATATATTTACACCGGAACGCAGACAACGGACAGAGGTAGTATTAAATATACATTAGACACTTTAGCTATTTCTGAGGGCGTTACTTTTGAAATAAGCGAATTAGTGCGCGACTATCTAGAAGTCTATTTTAATGGCACATATACGTCTCAAATGGTGTGGGTTGATTATCAAATTACACAGTCAATTTCAGAAGTAGCACAAACACCGCAAACTATTGTTCAGCTAGACGGTTTCGACGGCTACGGATATTTTGAAGACGGTTCACAAAATCAGAGTAGAGAAATAAATACCGGAAAACTATTACAGTCTAATACGACGGTTTACAAACCAAATGATTATGCCGTTACGATAGGAGTAGATGCAAATTCAACTTACGACGTTACATTTCAATATGAAGGCCAAACAGTAGGCACAACACAAATAACGGCTTCGTCAGATTCTACAACAAGAATTGTATATCTACAAGACTATTTTGCAAACGGGACAGACGATTACGAAGAAAGAGTTTTAACCGACGGCGGTACATTTGAGGGTAGCGTATGTTTAACTGAGTTTTTAAATGAAACAAACACAACGCCGGTAGATACTATTTTTGTAAACGGTCAAAAGATTAAAATAATAACTATTGAAGAATGTAAGTACCCGATATATAAATTGACTTTTATAAACAAATACGGTGCTTTGCAGAATCTATGGTTCTTTAAAAAGTCTACTAAAAACATATCTACCAAAGATGAAAAGTATTTATCAAATACCGTAGTAAATGGATCTTACGATGTTTCAAAACATAGAAGAAAAATATATACTAAAAACGGTCAAGAGAATATGAGTTTAAATACCGGTTTTTATCCTGAAGAATATAACGACGTATTTACTCAGCTAATGTTAAGTGAGTCTGTATGGATTGAAATAAACAATGAAACGCTACCGATAAATATAGCGACGTCAAATCTAGATTATAAAACAGAGCTAGACGATAAGCTAATTAACTATTCAATAGAAATAGAATTTGCATACGACAAAATTAACAATGTAAGATGAGATACCTAGAACTATACATTGAGAATCAAAGGTTAGAATTACTTGACGACGAGTCGGTAGTTATAACTGATTCTATCCAAAATATAAAAGACATTAGCAAAGTGTTTACTGCGTATTCTCAACAGTTTAATCTACCGGCGTCTAAAACTAATAGCAAAATATTTAAACACTATTACAATAGCGATATTATAAACGGACTAGACTCTCGATTTCAGTTAGACGCAGAGATAAAATTAAATAGCGTTACATTTAAAAAAGGTAAAATAAGACTTGATGGTGTTTCAATGAAAGACAATAAAGCGCATACTTATAAAGTTACTTTTTTTGGCGAAACAATAGAGTTAAACGAAATACTAAAAGGAGATTTTTTAAATACTCTAACCTATCTAGACCAATACGACCATAGAATACAAGATATTAATAATGGCTTAAAAGCCGGGTTAGGAGTTAATGGTGCTTTGAGTAGTAATAAAGAAATAACATATCCTTTAATATCAGTAAACGAAGAATTTTATTACGAAACGAGTGGCGTAGCAAATGACTTAAATTTAGCTCTTACAGATTTTAATGGCGTACATAGAAATCTAAAACCGGCAGTCAAAATGACTGAGATTATAAATGCAATAGAAGACAGATATGACATAACTTTTAGTAGCGATTTTTTTGGAAGCGATATATTTGACAAATTGTATTTATGGGGACATAAAGAGAAAGGTGGTTTAAGACAAACAATGCGCGGTGGTAGAAAATTGCTTTCAGATTATACTTTATCTAGTGGAACAGAGTTTAGACCGCTAACGACTGATAGTAATACTCAGTATCAAATTAATTTAATATTTGCTATTTCAAATCCTTTTTACGCTACCACATTGTATAATTGTACTTTAGAAGATATTACGACTAACGAGGTTGTTTTTCAAGGGAACGCATTTCAGGGAAATCAAACTTCCGGAATGATACTTTTAGAGAGCGACGAGTCTAGGACTTGGGATTTAAGATTAAAAGTATGGAGTAACGATGCTTGGGGAATGTCTCTACAAACTTTTAAAGTAAACGAAGTGGTTGGGGGTGTTGTTAGTAGTCCAACTAATTATACATCGACTGATTTTACATTGCCTGAAAAAGTATTTATTATAGAAAATCTACCTAAAATAAAAATAATAGATTTCTTAACTAACTTATTTAAAGTGTTTAATTTGACTGCGTATATTGAAAACGATATTATAGTAATCCAAACTCTAGACGACTATATGTCTTCCGGTACTGAGTTCGATATAACAAAATACATTGATACGGCTGAAAATAAGATAGCTAGAGTCGTTCCTTATTCTACTGTGGACTTTATGTATTCAGACGTAAAAACAAAAGCGAGTAGCGATTATTTAGACGACTACGAAATAACTTTTGGAAATTACAATTTTGCGTCAGTAGATAAATTTGAAGGTCAAAACTATGAGTTAAAAATAGATTTTGAACATACTCTTTTAGTAGCTATGCAAGATAATTTTGATGGTGCTGAGACGGGAATAGTACAAGGTCGATTTGTAGATAAAGAAAACACCCCTATTATCGGACGGCCTTATATATTTTTTAATCGTAATGTAAATATATCTCCTTTGACTGCGTTAGGTAGTACAACAATAAATTGTCCGGCTAACGTAACAGAAAACGGTAACCATACAATTAATTTTGACTCAGAGTTTGACGAGTACACCGGAGAAACAAATACAAATAGTTTATTTCAAAAATTTTACAAACAATATATTGAAAACGGTTTTAGTAAGAGAGCAAGAATAGAATCCTACGAAGCATATTTACCGACAAACGTATTACTTAATTATAATCTAAACGACACAATGATTATAGGAAACAAGAAGTACAGTGTAAATTCTATTAAAACAAATCTATTGACCGGCAAAAGTAATTTAGAACTGATTAGTAAATTTAAAGACGTAACACCTAGCGTGTTAAATTAATATGATAAAAGTAATATTAGATATGCTGAAAGACGCAAAAGGAGAAACGGAAAATATCCGAATAGCTATGGGTAAGAATAAACTTTCGACTACAGTCAAAGACGCATTAAACGAATTAAAATTAGAAAAGATATGTCGTTCCAAATAATAGGAGAGTTCGTAGTAAATGGTACTAAAAAAGCCGAAAAAGAATTTAAAAACGTAACGTCTAGCGTAGGCAAACTCAATAAAGAACTAAAAGGTAATAGAGAAGCGTTTAATCTAGTAGACGACGCGACCGGTGGATTTATTGGTAAGGCACAAGATTTTCAAAAGGGATTGACGGGCGGTATAAGTGCGGTCAAGAATTTAACGAAAGGAATGTCGTTATTAAAAGGCGCAATGATTTCTACGGGCATAGGTGCTTTAGTTGTAGCGTTAGCTTTAATAGCGGATAATTGGGAAAAGATATTAGGATTTATAACCGGCGCAAATAATGAAGCGAGTAAAAATGTAGAACTCACGACTGAGATTGCAGATGCACAACAAGACCAATTAGACGCTTTAAATGGTTCAACTAACATTCTAAAACTACAAGGAAAAAGCGAACGAGATATTTTAGTTCTTAAACAAAAACAGACTGAGGAAACAATAAAGGCCTTAGAAGCTCAACTACTCGCGCAACAAGAATTAAAAAAACAACAAGTAGAGACCGCAGAGAGAAACCAAAACATCTTATCGGGTATTCTAAAATTTGTGGCAGCGCCTTTGACTCTTATATTAAAAACTTTTGATATGATTACCGGTAAAGACACGATGTCTTTATTCGATGATTTGGCTAGTAATTTATTTGACCCTGAGCAAGTAGAAGAAGATGCCGACAAGACTATTGAAGCGACTCAGAAAAAGCTAGACCAATTAAAAAACCAACACGCCGGATTTGTACTATCAATACAAAACATCGATGAAACGGCTAGACAGAAAAAAATTGAGGAAGAAAATAAAGAAATACAAGACGCAAAAGATAAAGCAGAAAAAGAACGACAAGAGAAACTAGCTAGAGACGAGCAAAACTATTTAGACAAACAAAACGCATTACAACAAATAGAGGACTTAGAAAACCAATATTTTGAAAGTCTAATGTCTAAACAACAACAAGAGGAATTAGCCGTACAAGAAAAGTATTTTAATTTAATCGAACAAGCAAAAAAATACGGACAAGACACCACGATTTTAGAAGAAGCTAGACAAAAAGAATTAAGCGCAATAGATAAAAACTACGGAGACAAAAAGAAAGCTAGAGAACAAGCTTTAGCGAGTCAGCAAATGAGATTAGCCGGACAGACATTTGGGCAACTTACTGAGATACTCGGTAAAAATAGCGTTGCCGGAAAATCCGCTGCCGTCGCACAAGCTACAATAAATACTTATCAAGGTGTTACTGAGGTTTGGAAAACGCCTTCAGTATTACCCGAACCATTTGCAACAATACAAAGAATCGTATCGACGGCAACTGTTTTAGCTAGTGGACTTAAAACCGTACAACAAATAAAATCAGTACCAAAACCCCAAGGAGTAAAAGGCGGTAGCGGTAGTGGTGGCGGAACCGTATCTACGGCGACGGCTACACCCCCGCAAATAGATTTTGGTGGTGGCGGTACTTTTAATCAAATATCCGACGCATTATCAAATCAGGACACGCCGGTAGTTCAAGCTTTTGTTGTAGCTAATGATGTTACTACGGCTCAGAGTTTACAAAATAACATTCAACAATCCGCAAGTCTAGGATAAGCAAAATATAAAATAAATACGTTATATAAATATGAAAATCATTGAACTAATTATAGACGAAGAAGATGTTTACGGTGGCATAGATGCTATTTCAATCGTAGAACACCCCGCAATAGAGGAAGATTTTGTAGCATTAAATAAACAAAAAGAGTATAAGCTACAAGCTACGGACAAAGATAAAAAGCTATTAAGCGGTGCATTATTAATACCGAACAAAATGATATACCGTAAAGAGCGAGACGAAGAGTATCATATTTACTTTTCTAGGGAGACGGTACGCAAGGCTTCGCAGATGTATTTACAAAAAGGAAATCAGAACAACGCGACATTTGAACACGAGATGCCGGTGCAAGGATTGTCTCTAGTAGAGAGTTGGATAATTGACGATAAAGAAAACGATAAGTCTAATATGTATGGTATGGATTTACCGTTAGGAACTTGGTTCGGTACGATTAAAGTAAACAACGATAAAATTTGGAATGAGTTTGTGAAAACGGGAGTCGTAAAAGGATTTAGTATCGAGGGGTATTTTTCTAATAAAGCGGAGTTATCGCAAAAAGAACAAAAAGCCGACGAGATAGTAGAGAAGCTAAAAAGTTTATTTAAAAAGCATAGATAATGCCAAGAAAAAATAACAGAACGCCGTCTTATACAAGTCCGACTAATAGTCGTCGTGGTTGTTTATGTTGGGATAAAATAACATATTCTAGAAAGTGTTGCGACGGAACATTACAAGCGCAAGGCATAGGACGTATTACAAAAATACCAAACAATTTTTTACTACAAGAAAACGGAGACTATTTATTAAAAGAAGATAATGCAAAAATTATATTATAATGGCAGATACTAAAATTTCAAATTTACCAAGAGCAGAGGTATTAAATGGTACAGAAATAATACCGGTTGTTCAAGACGATGAAACAAGGAAAATATCTTTAAAAGAAGCAAATACATATTTAGAATCTGTTAATATTGTAAATAGTGATGGAGAAGAGTTTAACTTAATTAATTCTAACAAAACATTTTATAAATTAACTTGGACGGGTGGTAATGGTTTTTCGGCATTCTTTTTACCTTTAGCTAGTCAGAGTCAAAATAGAGTTTATAGGTTTATCTGCGATAGTACTATTTCAGCAAATAAATACGTTAAGATAAAAGCAAAAACCGGCGAAACGATTGACGGGGATGAAAGTCCTTTTGTAATCAATAGACCATACGAGGGATTACAACTTTGGTGCGACGGGACTGAGTGGTATATAATTCAGCAAAAAGCATAAAAATGCAAAATAATTTTTAAACACGTTATACAGTTATGAATACACTTAAAACAGTCTTTACTAGACTAAAAAAAGTAGATAAGGAAAAAGTTGAATTATCAGTTGCTAACGACATTCAAGAGTGGAATGATTTTAATGGATTAGACTCTAATAATATAAGTGAAATTAGAAACGTAAAAACTACTGAATCAAATATTAAATCTTTATTAAGTGAATTAGAAGCAGAATTAGAAACATACACTTTATCTTTTGGTACTATTGTGCAACCAATAGGACATTACGAAAGCATAAGAGAAGAAGCTCGTAATTTAAAAGTGCAATTTGAATCTATGGCAAATGAATTAGGAGTCAATCCGGGTTCTAACGAAAGCTATCAAATAATAGAAGAAGGTATTGAAATGTATGATGTTTTAATAAAAATAAATAGAGATATTAACGAAAATTATAACGATATATCCATAGCTTTAAGCAATTTAAATAATATAATTTAATAAATATGAAATCGACAGAAATGTTATCAAAAATAAAGGCGTTGTTAAATATCGAAGAAGAAATTTCTTTAGAAACAATGACTTTAGAAAACGGAACGGTCATTGAAGCTGATAGCTTTGAAGCCGGACAATCGGTCTTTATAGTAACCGAAGATGAAAAAGTACCTTTACCACAAGGAGAATACGCATTAGAGGGCGGTAAAGTCCTAGTCGTAGAGGAAGTAGGAATTATTGCTACAATAAACGACGCACCGACTGAATCAGAAGAAAAAGAAGTTGAAGAGGTAGAAGCGGAAGAGGAAGAAGTGGTAGTAGAAGCACCTGAAGAAGTAGCACCGGCAGTAGAAGAAATCGTACAAGCGGTTGTCGATGTTATTGCACCCGTAATGGAAGAGATGAAAAAAGACATCGAGGAAATGAAAAAGAAGTACGGCGAAGAAGAAAAGGACGAAGAGAAAAAAGAAGAAATGTCGGCTCAGACAAAACCTTTGACACATAACCCGTCTAAGACTAGAACACAAAAAACAAAAAAATTATCAAAAAACCGTCCAATGAGTACAATGGACAAAGTATTACAAAAATTAAATAAATAAATAATCAATGGCAACAACAACTAGCATTACAACAACTTACGCCGGAGAATTTGCCGGAGAATATATTTCGGCAGCTCTTTTGAGTGGCGTAACATTAGACAATGGTGGAATCACTATTAAACCTAATGTAAAATTTAAAAGCGTGTTAAAAACATTATCGACTGACGAATTAGTTTCTGAAGCAGATTGTGATTTTGACCCAACATCAACTGTTACTCTTAATGAGGTGGTTTTACAACCGAAAGAGTTACAAGTAAACTTACAACTTTGTAAAGCGGATTTTAGAGACGATTGGGAAGCAGTTAATATGGGATACTCAGCGTTTGATAATTTACCACCAAAGTTTTCAGATTATATGATTGCTTACGTGGCATCTAAAGTAGCTGAAAGAACAGAAAACAACATTTGGACGGGAGACGACGGAAGTGTTGTCGGAGATTTCGACGGAATCTTAACTAGAGCGTTAGCTACTGCACCGGCGGGTAATCAGATTACCGGCACAACTGTAACGGCTACAAACGTAATCGATGAGTTAGGAAAAATCGTAGACAAAATTCCTTCAACTATTTACGGGAAAGATGATTTACATATCTACGTTTCTCAGAATATTGCTAGAGCTTATGTTCGTGCCTTAGGTGGATTTGCGGCTGCCGGTCTAGGTTCAAACGGTACAAATGCTCAGGGAACACAATGGTACACTAACGGTGCTTTAACATTTGACGGTGTTAAAATATTCGTATGTAATGGACTAAATGACAACCAAGCGGTTTGCGCTCAAACGTCTAACTTATATTTCGGTACGGGTCTACTTTCAGACAAGAACGAAGTTAAGGTTTTAGATATGGCAGATTTAGACGGAAGTCAGAATGTTAGAATAATTATGCGTTATACGGCAAACACTCAAATCGGTATTCCGGCTGAGGTTGTAACGTATTCATAAGAATTAATTAACCAATAGAAAAGGTAGGTAAGCCGTTGTGCCTACTTACCTTTTTTTTTATCTAAAAATATATGAGCTGTTTAATAGCAAAAAATAGAAATTTAGCGTGTCGCGATTCAGTCGGGGGTGCTAAGAATGTTTATTTCGCTAATTTTGGCGATTTAAGTCCGGACGTAACAGTCGATACCGACGGAAAGATTACTGCTTGGGGAACCGGCGATACACCTACTTTTTATAAGTGGGAAGTAAAAGGAAATACGTCTTTAGAACAAACTATTACGGCGTCTAGAGAAAACGGAACTCTTTTTTACGAGCAAGTATTAACGGCTATTTTTCCAAAATTAAGTCCACAAACTCAAACAGAAATTAATGATTTGGCTAAAGGCAGACCGCACGTTGTACTAGAAGACAATAACGGTAACTTTTTGTTAGCCGGACTAAAATATGGTTGTGATGCAACCGGTGGTACTATTTCAACGGGTACTGCTATGGGAGATTTATCAGGTTACAATTTAACTATGAGCGGAATGGAGCCAATACCGGCTTATTTTGTAGATAGTGCTTTAGTTACCGCAAATATAGGCGCAGACACAATCGACGATATTTAATATTGTTTTGTTTTAAGTTAGAAGGACGTATCTGAGGGGGTACGTCTTTTTTTTTGGCAAAAAAGGAAATTAAAGCGTTATATATTAAAATAAGACATTGTACACTATATTACCAAATACAAATGCTCAGACTATAAAGTTTGTTCCGAGAGATACGGCTACACTTATAACGGTATCTTTTAGAGACGACCAAACAAACGCGATACAGACTTTTAATTTTTCTAGTTCAGACGCTAATTACAATTTACCTACGGCTACAAATGATTTTAGCGAATTAACTTTTCAAATAACTGATTCAACATTTTTAAAAGAGGGGCATTTTTACGATATTAAAATGATAAATCAATCTTCTAGCGATACAATTTATAAAGACCGAGCATTTGCAACGGCTCAAACAGTTAATCAGTCTAATAACGATTATTATACTATAAATAAAGATGAGTATATTGCAGAAAATACTAACAATAACGATTACATAGTTTTATGAGATTCGTACAATTAAACACATACACGACACCTGAAGTTAAAGAGGTTCGTAATCAAGAATGGATTGGCTACGGTGAAGACAATAATTACTTTCAGTATTTAATAGACCAATATTTAGGGAGTCCGACTAACAACGCAATTATTACGGGAATAAGCGACTTAATTTTTGGCAAAGGCTTAGACGCAACAAATAGTAATAGAAAGCCGGACGAGTACGCTCAAATGAAAGTCTTACTAAAAGACGATTGTGTAAAGAAATTGTGTTCTGATTTAAAACTAATGGGTCAATGTGCCTATCAAGTTATTTATAACGCAAACCATAGCAAAATAGTTCAAGTAGAACACTTTCCCGTAGAGACTTTAAGATCAGAAAAATGTAATGACGACGGAGAAGTAGAAGCGTATTACTATTATTATGATTGGACGGAATACAGAAAAGGAGACGAACTAACTAGAATACCGGTTTTTGGTACAAGTTCTGAGTCTATTGAGATTTGCTACATAAAACCTTACAGAGCCGGTTTTAAATATTACGCACCGGTTGATTATCAAGGCGCATTACAATACGCAGAATTAGAGGGCGAAATAGCAAACTACCATTTAAACAATATTATGAATGGCCTTGCGCCGTCTATGTTAATTAATTTTAACAATGGAGTTCCGGACGAAGAAACTCAACAAATTATAGAGGGAAAGATTAAAGATAAATTTTCCGGAAGTAGTAATGCCGGACGTTTTATCTTAAATTTTAATGATAGTTCAGAGCAAGGCGGTAGTATAGAGCCGGTTCAATTATCTGACGCACATCAACAATACGAATTTTTAAGTAATGAATGTATGCGTAAATTAATGGTCGGGCATAGAGTTATTTCGCCAATGTTACTAGGAATTAAAGACGATAGTGGATTCGGTAATAATGCAGACGAAATTGAGACGGCATCTACTTTAATGGATAATACCGTAATAAGACCATTTCAGGAATTATTATTAAAAAGCTTTGAGCAAGTATTAGCCGTAAATGGTATTGCTTTACAATTATACTTTAAAACACTACAACCGTTAGAGTTTGCAGACTTAGAAAATGCAATCACTAAAGAAGAGGTCGAAGAACAGACCGGTCAAAAATTATCGACTGATTTAAAAGAGCCTTGTTGGGACGGTTACGAGCAAATAGGCACAAAGATTAAAGACGGCAAAGAAGTCCCTAATTGCGTTCCTATTGAAGCCGTAGAGCAACTGAGAGCAGATTTATTAGAGAGCATTTTAAATATTGAACAAGAAGACTTGTCTGATTATGAAATTATAGACGAAAGACCGGCTAATGAAAATGACGACTTATTAAACAGTTCTTTAAATTTATCTAGTGTAGTCTCTAGCAGTCCAAATCGTAAAAGCGAACAAGACACAAAACTATTTAAAGTACGATACGTTTATGCACCGGATAAGGCTTCGGCTAACAGTAGAGATTTTTGCAGAAAAATGGTAGATGCCGGTAAGGTTTATCGTAAAGAGGACTTAGACAAACAAAGTGGCGACAACTCAGAATTGAGTGCCAAAGGAGAATCAACATATAATATTTGGCTATATAAAGGCGGTGCAAATTGTAAGCATTTTTGGATGAGAAGAGTCTATATTAGAAAAAACAACAAGCGTATAAGTGTAAAGGAAGCTATAAGAAAGATAAATGAACTAGACCCGAGTCTAAGAAAAGAAGCAAAGTTTCCGGTAAACGATAAAGACGTCGCAAAGAGACCGGCGGATATGGAAAATAACGGATATAAAAACCCTAGATAATGGCGACCGGACTATTTATAACAAGAACAGATTTAGCTAAACACACGATTCTAAACGGAAACGTAGATACTGACAAGTTTATACAGTTTATTAAGATTGCACAAGAAAT
>Ga0070748_1000328_pt1 | contig 23999 bp, 30 predicted proteins | sample VirMetDEL_Nov_12_FD_77015 | JGI IMG/M metagenome (GOLD analysis project Ga0070748, IMG submission 77015) | Aqueous microbial communities from the Delaware River and Bay under freshwater to marine salinity gradient to study organic matter... | ecosystem: Environmental > Aquatic > Marine > Coastal... | reverse complement strand
TGGGAAAAACATTGCCAAGGGCAAGTCGTCTGCGGCCTACTGGGCTAATAAGGTTAAATGGTGAACTAATGGCATACGGAAGCAAGGGCAAGAAAGCTATTGGCGGTAAAAAGTGCCCTATGATGGCTGCCAAGATGAAGAAGAACAAAGGCAACATGACCGCTGCGAAAATGGAAAACCGGCGCGGCAATCGCCGAGCGAAGTCTCGCTACAGCTAAGCGTTTTCCGGCATTTCCAGGCATGTTGCGTTTTTAATTTCCAGCAATGGAAAGTTTGCGCGCACCTGAGGTATTCCGTTTTTTTGCAGTTCTTTTATGCAAGAATCGTATGTTGGCTTTACCGGCCCTGTGACTGGAAAGCACTGCATTCCTGCGCACAGGATGATAATCGGGATGAACATATTAACCTCCGTCCGACCATAGTATCACTTTTAGGGTGTTTTTGAAAATTGCGGGCTTTGCCAGCCCCACCACACCACCACCCCCCTAAAGGGGGTGTGGCGTGGTAGTGGTGGGGGCTGCTAATCAGTCGCCGTGAAATTTTGCGGATAACGTGCTATCTATTGCTGGTCTGGATTTAGCGCTGGGGGCGATAATGATCGAGGGGTTTTTGCAAACATGGTGGCCACAGCTAACCGCATTCGTGTTTCTCGTTGCTTGGCTTAACAGGGAGTCAACGCGCATAACGGTTCGGGTTGAGCAGCTTGAGAAAAAAGTAGAAAGTTTATTTGTGCTTTGGAACAAGCAAATTGACCGCGAACTGGACAAACGGTCCAAAGACGGCTAGAATTTTTTTGCTATCGCTCCTGTTGCATAGCTCTCTCCCTGTCCGGGGTTTCCTCCCAATGAACCCGGACCAACTCGGCGGCGCGTTTTGTCATGGAAGCGTGCCGCCTTTTTTATTTTGATTTAATTATGTATAGTCTCAAAAACAGTGAGGCGACATGCTCGAAAACATCCGTAATTTTGGCATTGGATTTCTGCAAGATTTTGGCGATCCATCTCGACTTGCGTTTGCTGGTGCTGACATTGGCGAAATGAGTCCTATGCGTGACGCACCTGTAGACGATAAGGATCGCCCGCTAAAAGACCCAGGAGGGCTTTTTGACCAACTCCTGCCCGACCTTACGGAAGAAGAAAAAAAGAATCGAAATCGCGCCATTTCCGCTCTTGATGACGCAGGCGATGCCTTAACGCCAGATTTTTCGAATGCCCCTCAAGTCGCGACAAAAGCCAACCCGTTCAGTCCTCAGCAGTATCAGGCCATGCTGGCTCAAATGGTGCAGCAGCAGCCGGGCATGTTGCAGCGTTTTATGAACGGACTGGCATAAAAGGATGACAGCGTAATGGCCACTTACCAAGAAGAAGAAACCGGCGCTATCGTCAACGCTTCTGATGATTATATGTCAGAAGACAAGTTGCAGGGCATTGTTGGCAGTGAGCTGGACGATGCTGAAGATTACATTGACAACTACATCAGCCCTAGCCGCGCTCTGGCCACAAAATACTACAACGGCGAGCCATACGGCGATGAAGAAGAGGGCAGATCTCAGGTTGTCAGCATGGACGTGCGTGACACTGTCCAGGCCGTTATGCCGTCATTGCTGCGTATTTTTACGGGGTCTGAGCGCGCTGTTGAGTTTATGCCGCGTCACGCAGAAGACGTAGCCTCCGCAAAGCAAGCGACAGATTACGTTAACTACGTGTTTAACCAGGACAACAAGGGCTTTCTTGCGTTGCACGATGCATTCAAGGACGCTTTGATCCGCAAGGTTGGGATTATTAAATTTGTCTGGGATGAGAGCGTTGAAGTCAGCGCATCTGAGTTAACGGGTTTAGACGATAACGCTCTGGCTGCTTTGTATTCAGATGACAGTGTTTCGATTCAGGCTATTCGCTCCACATCTGCTGAAATGAGTGTAGAGCAGGCAATGGCAATCGAGGCTGCTGGGTTGCAGCCACCAATGCTGCATGATGTTGAAATTACCCGCATGGTAATGGACGGCAAGATCCGCGTTGAGGCAGTTCCGCCAGAAGAGTTCCTGATTGATCGTCGGGCTAAAAACATTGATGACGCTACGATGGTGGCGCACCGACGCATTCTGACTGTTAGCGATCTTGTTGCGATGGGCTACGAAAAAGATCAGGTCGAGCGCCTAGCGTCAAACTCTGACGAGCTGGACTGGAACCCTGAGCGTTACGCCCGAAACCCAGCCCGCACAGATGACTATCATACGTCATCTGACCCTAGCCAGCGGTTAGTTAGCTACGCTGAAGTTTACATTAAGGTAGACCGAGACGGTGACGGCATTGCGGAGCTGCGCAAGGTTTGCGTTGCGGGTAGTGGGCATGAAATCCTAGCGGACAACCCCTGCGATATGCGCCCGTTTGCCAGCTTCTGCCCTGACCCAGAGGCTCATGAGTTTTTTGGCACGTCAATGGCCGACATCGTGATGGACATCCAGCGCATTAAGTCAGTTGTGATGCGCAACACTCTCGACAGTTTGGCCATGTCCATACACCCTCGCATAGCCGTCACAGAGGGCCAGGTGAGCATCGAGGATGTGATGAACACCGAAACCGGCGCCATCATCAGGCAGCGCTCTCCGGGGCAGGTACAGCCTATTTCTATGCCCTTTGTGGGGCAGCAGGCGTTCCCCGTTCTTCAGTATCTAGACAGCACCAAGGAAAGCCGCACAGGCATTTCTAGGGCCGCGAATGGCTTGGACGCAAACGCATTGCAGTCATCTACAGCATCTGCTGTTGCGGCAACTGTTTCAGCGGCTCAGCAACAGATTGAGATGATCGCGCGTATTTTTGCTGAGACTGGTATGCGCGACTTAATGCGAGGTTTGCTGAAGTTAGTTTGCCAGCACCAGCAGCGTGAGCGAATTGTCCGCCTTAACAACGACTATGTGCCTATTGATCCGCGCTACTGGGACTCTACTATGGACGTTTCTATCAATGTGGCTCTGGGCCGTGGGTCTGACACTGAGCGCATGATGATGTTGCGCCAGATTGGCGAAATGCAGAAAGAAGCCATGTCTACGATGGGCGCACAAAACCCGCTGACCAGCATGGATAAACTTTACAACACGTTGGCTGAAATGACCCAGTTGGCAGGGTTTAAGGACGTGAGCAAGTTCTGGAGCGATCCTGTTAACTTCCGTCCGTCTCCGCAGCAGGATGAGCCTGATATTAACGAGCAGTTAATTGATGTGCAAATCCAGCAAATTCAGGCTGATATCCAGAAAAAAGCTGCCGAGCTTGCATTGAAGCGCGAGCAGATGCAGATGGAAGATGATCTGAAGCGCGACCAGATGGAAATGGATCTTTACGTTACTGCTGAGGAGCTTCGAGCAAAATACGGCACTCAGTTGCGGGTTGAGGACATTAAAAAGTCCACTGCAATAAGCCGTGAAAGCATGAAAGCACAGTCTGAGCTAATCAAGGAAGCTGTACGGGATGAAGAAGTCTGACCAACAGATTTTGGACGAGGGTCGCAAGGCCAAGATTATTCTTGACGACGAAGACATTCAGTCAGCATTAAGCGAAATACAGGCTGCTTGCTTTATTGATTTTCGCTCGACCAAGATGACAGACATTGAGGCATTGCAGCAGTCACATGCTGCGTGCGCTGGGGTAGAGATGTTGCAGGCCGCGCTCCGTGCGCGGGTTGATCGCGCGCAACTTGTAGAAAAGCGCAAAAAATAGTAAATAGGAAACTAACAAATGGCAGATACCAGTAACCCGCAGCGCGGGACTGATCTCCGTTCAGCTCAAGCCGCTATCATGGAATTGATGAGTCCACCCTCTGAAGAGGGCACGAACGAACCAGTTCAGGAGGCGCAAGAAGAGCAGACCACTGAAGAAGTGGCAGCCGATTACGACGAGCCAGTAGATTCTGGCGAGGAGTATGAAGCAGCCGAGGAAGCAGAGTACGACGGCGAAGAGTACGACGACGAACCTCAAGAAGCCCGCACCTACAAAGTTAAGGTTAACGGGCAGTATGAAGAGGTAAGCGAAGACGAGCTAATAGCCGGATATTCACGCCAATCGGATTATACGCGGAAGTCTCAGGAAGTTGCAGAGCAGCGCAAGTTGTTCGAGCAGCAAACGTCTGAGGTGGATGCGGAGCGTCAACAGTATGCCGCGCTTTTGCCACAGTTGCAGCAGCAGCTAATGGAAGCAACGCAGAACGAACCGGATTGGGACACGCTGTACGAGCGTGACCCGTTAGAGGCCACCAAGCTAGAACGGCAGTGGCGCGTAGCCAAAGAACAAAAGCAGGCTCAGTTGCAGGCCGTGGAAGCGGAACAATCGAGACTGGCGGAGTTGCAGGCAAAGCAATATCAGCATCAAATGCTGGCCAGACAGGCAGAAGAGACAGAAAAGCTGCCTCACTTGATCCCGTCTTGGCGCAATTCGGATGTAGCAAAAAAAGAAGCCGGTGAAATCCGGGGATTTTTGCTTGAAAATGGCTTCCCAGAAAACGAAGTCGATAACATCCAAAGCGCAGCAATCGTAGCTATGGCTCGCGACGCAATGCTTTTCCGCAAAGGCCGCACCGCAGTAAACAAAAAGGCCCAGGTTGGCGAACAACCGAGGCCTATGAAAGCTGGGTCTAGAGGCACGAAATCTAAGAAAACCGACGTTGACAAGGCGCGCAAGCGTCTACGCCAATCGGGGAACCTGCGCGACGCAGCGGACCTCATTCTTAAGAGTGGTCTAACGTAGGAGATAACAATGGCCATCGTAGCAAATACGTTCTTGCACTACACTGCAAAGGGCATCCGCGAAGATCTCGCGGACGTAATCGCAAACATTTCGCCTGAAGAAACGCCTTTTCAGTCGAACATTGGCACCGTTGATGTAACTAACACCACCTTTGAGTGGCAGACAGACTCGCTTGCCGCAGCAAGCGCGACTGCCCGCATTTCTGGTGATGATGTTGCAAGTTTCGATGCCACTACGGCAACGACTCGACTGATCAACGTCACGCAGATTCTGCGCCAGACAATGGTCATCGAAGACAACTTGGACTTCGTTGATAAAGCTGGCCGTGACTCGGAAGTTGCTTATCAGGCTGCCAAGAAAGGCAAAGAGCTGAAGCGCGACGTTGAAACCATGCTCTGCGGCGTTAACAACGCCAAAGTGACTGGCAACTCGACGACGGCTCCAGAAACTGCTTCTCTGTCGGCTTGGATTGCAACCAACACCAACAAAGCCACCGCAGGTTCGCCTGCTGACCCAACCGGCGACGGCACTGACGCTCGTACGGACGGCACACAGCGTGCGTTCACTGAAGCAATGTTGAAAGACGTTGTCCAGAAAGTCTGGAATGCTGGCGGCGACCCCACCATGGTTATGGTCGGATCGTTTAACAAGCAGGCAGTATCGGGGTTTGCCGGTATCGCAGCTCAGCGTTACATGGCTCCAGGCGATGGCCCTACTACGATCATTGGTGCGGCTGACATTTACCTGTCTGACTTTGGCGAAATGTCGATTGTTGCGAACCGCTTCTCGCGCTCTCGCGACGCCTACGTCATCGATCCTGAGTATGTGGCTGTTGGCGTTCTGCGTCCAATCCAGATGGTTGATCTGGCCAAAACTGGTGACGCAGAGAAGCGTATGGCGATCTGCGAGTCTGGCTTGATGGTTAAAAATGAAGCCGCTCATGGCATCGTTGCTGACCTGACCACCTCGTAACTGAGGCAATAATAAAGCGGGCGACCTAAGGGTCGCTCGCAACAAATGGAGGGAACGATGCGCAAGATACTTGATCACGATAAACTTACCGGGATCACCAAACTTTGGCACGTTGACCCCCTGACAGGTTCTGTAACCGTAGAAACGCGCCAAGATATTACGTCTATTGCCAACGCCAATAAGCGCGCTCGGAACGAGATTGATGCGCGCACGCCTCATGGCGATGTCAGCAAGGTCGCATCTTTACCGTTAGCAGTGTATTATGACCTAAAGCGAAAGGGCATTCTTGATGACAAGAAAGCTCTGCGCAAATGGCTGAACGACAGCAATAACCAGGTATTTCGTACTCGCGAGGCAACACTGTGAGCATATCCACATACTCTGAGTTAAAAACCTCTATTGCTGATTGGGTTGTCCGCACGGATTTGACCAGCGTTATCCCTGATTTCATTACTCTGGCTGAGGCTCAAATGAACCGTGAGGTTCGGGATCGCCGGATGATTAAGCGAGCTACCGCAGCGATTGACGCTGGATATACCGCAGTCCCAACCAACTGGATCGAAAATGTGCGGTTCCAGCTAAACACAACTCCCATTGTTACGTTGGAGTTTGTTACTCCTGATCAAGCCGCTGAAGAGCAGAGGCTGGACAGCAGCAATGGCCGCCCTCAGTTCTTTACGATGATTGGGGAAGAGTTCCAGGTCGTGCCATCACCAGACAGTTCGTACACGGGTGAGCTTACTTACTACGAAAAAATCCAAAGTCTGTCTGATAGCGACACATCTAACTGGATGTTGGAAAACCACCCCGACATTTACCTGTACGGATCGTTGATGCAGGCTGCTCCGTATCTGGACGATGACGAGCGCATTCCAACATGGAGCGGCCTTTACAGCCGCGCTATTCAAAGTTTAAACGTATCTGATCAGCGCGCGCGGATTGGGTCTTCGTCAATTAGGATGCGCGCAAAGGCGATGGGTTAAAAATGGCTACACTGAACAATAGAGTTTTTGACAACGGGCTTTCTGTCCTGACCAATGAGGCAGATCGTTTGGACATCTGCTCGCAGGAACCAACTACGTATGCAGAGGCGACGTCTACCTACACGCTTGGCAATAACACGTCATTTACTGTCGCGTCGCCAAGTGATCGAACTGGCGGCGGGCGTAAAGTTACTGTGTCTGCTATTTCTGATGCTACTGTTACGGGCACAGGAACAGCAACGCACTATGCGCTTGTTGATGTCAGCGAAAGCCGACTGCTTGTGACCGGCTCTATGAACGCTTCTCAAGGCGTTAACTCTGGCAACACCTTTAGTACCGATTCGTTTGACATCGGCATTCCTGATCCAGCCTAAGGTGCAGCATGACCGTCTATGCAAACAGAGTTAAAGTCTTAACGTCTACTACCGGCACCGGCACCATTACGCTTGGCACCGCAACTAATGGGCATCAGACGTTTGCAGACGGCGGAGTTACAAACGGTCAAGCCGTTGAGTACGTCATTGAGGACAACAATGCGTTTGAAATAGGCACGGGCACTTACACAGCGTCTGGGACTACTCTTTCTCGTACTCTTGTCGAAAGCAGCACTGGCTCGCTTTTGAACTTGAGTGGGTCTGCGGTAGTTTTCTTGGGTGCCCATGCGTCTGCTTTTAACAAGCTGGACGGCATAGAAGCAGGCGCTGATGTAACAGATACAGCAAACGTCACTGCTGCTGGCGCTGTTATGGACAGTGAGCTGACCAGCGAAGCCTCTGTTAAGGCTCTTAACCAGGGCGTTGCTACAACCGATAGCCCTACTTTTGCTGGGCTAACTTCTACTTCGCATGTTTCCCTAGGTGACAACGATGAACTGCGTTTAGGTGATAGCAACGACCTGATCATTGAGCATACCGGAGCGCTTACCGACATCCGTAGTGCTACTGGTCACATGTCCATACGCAACTTCGCGGACGACCGTGACGTTTCGATCCAGTCTGATGACGGGTCAGGCGGCACTACAAATTACTTCGCTGCGGATGGCTCTGCTGGTGAAGCCAAGATGTATTATTACGGCTCAGAAAAACTCAACACCAAAAGCGCTGGTGTAGATGTAACTGGTGATCTGGCAACTAGCGGCAACGCCACACTTGGGACTGCTGAAGCCTTAACAGGAGGAGCCGCTGACGGGCTAAACGTGGTAGGCGCGTCAAATGGACTTTTGGCTAAGTTCGGAGGCAACCGTACTGTTTATGACCGAGCGCTTCAGATTAACGAGTTTGCGGTTGGCGGCGTAAACAACATCGGTTTCCAGTTTAATGCCGAGGGGACAGGCGGCAACGCTGAGATGCGCTTTGCCATTGCTGGGACAGATGTAGTCACAATCTCAGATGATAATTATGTTGGCATTGGTCAAACTAGCCCCGGCGCTGAACTTCACATTAAGGCGTCTACCCCACAGGTCCGCCTCCAGCCTACAGGAGACACTCAAAACAACCGCATTGAGTTTTGTAACGCGGCTGGCGTGATCCAATCACGCATTATGAGTGGTGGCTCGAACGGAGATCAAATCCAGCTTGACGGAAATGTAGAGGTATTAGCTGGGCATAACTTATCGCTGCCTGACAACGTAGAGCTGCGTTTAGGTGATAGCGATGATCTGACCATTAAACATAACGCCACCAACGGGATAATTGCCAACAATACCAATAACCTCTACTTAACTAATACTGCAAACGATAAAGACGTCTATATCCAGTCCGACGACGGCTCTGGCGGTATTGCAAATTACTTCGCTGCTGACGGCTCTAGTGGCGAAGCTAAGCTGTACTATTACGGCTCAGAAAAACTCAACACCAAAAGCTCCGGCGTTGATATTACGGGCAATTTGGCAACCAGTGACAAGATCATAGCGAAAGTTGTCACCTACGCTGCTAACCAAAATGCACCGTACATGATTGCGGCCACTACAAGTTACACCGGGGCGCCTACTAACGCTGGCACTTATGGCCTCCAGCACCGGTATAAATATGATTCCGGCGGGTCATCACGAATTACAGTGGATGGCGCTATAGGCGGCGTAGGTACGGAACTTTGGGCATTGTACAGCGGCAGCGGTAACATGGACGTCTATGGTAGTCTGGATGTTGGTGCCCACGTTGATCTCCCCGACAACGGTGAACTGCGTTTTGGTGATAGCAACGATTTGATCCTAGAGCATAACGGTAGCAACGGCGACATCCGTAACAGTACTAATGACCTGCTTATCCGTAACCTCGCAGACGACCGAGACGTCAACATCCAATGTGATGACGGCTCAGGCGGAACAGCAACTTACTTCAAGGCCGACGGTTCTTCTGGTGAAGCCCAGCTTTTCTACTACGGCGCAGAGAAGCTGAACACCTCAAGCAGCGGCGTTGATGTCACGGGCGCTGTAACTATGGCCGCAGCGGACCCCTACATCAGAATGACGGACACAACCACAGGGGTAGATCATGAGATTGACGCTAATTCTGGCGTCGGAAATCTAGTGATCAGCGCTGACATAAACGCTGAGGGCAGCGACCCTAAGCTGTTGCTAAATGTTGCGGGTACTACTGGCATCACTGTGAGAGACACAGGCAATGTTGATATTGCTGGGGTATTGGAGGTTGGTACTATTGTGTCGCCAGCCACTACGGTAGACGTATATCGTGCTACCACAACCAGCACACATTTTTTATTTAGAGGCACGTCTGACGTAGGCGGCACGGAAACCGCGAACTTCCGCATTGACGCGGACGGCGACGTTAGAAACACCAACAACAGCTATGGTGCCCTGTCGGACGCTAGGCTGAAAGAAGACATATCAGACGCGGCGTCTCAGTGGGATGACGTGAAAGCGCTCTCGCTTAAGAACTACAACCTGATCACGGCAGAAGTCGCCGCTGATAAGGCATTGAACGTCTCAGAACAAGCAGGGCTAAAAGGCCCGCGTCATCTAGGTGTAATTGCGCAGGACTTAGAGCAGATTTCGCCGGGCTTGGTTGATATCGACGAGGACGGATACCGGTCGGTCAACTACTCGTTGCTGTACTTAAAAGCTGTGGGCGCACTGCAGGAAGCACTTGGTCGTATCGAAGAACTAGAGCAGCGCGTTGCCGCTCTGGAGTAGCAAGCAGAAAAGGGCGAATAACATGGCAATCGCATACAGCTGGCAGATTTTCACCTGCGAACACGACATCGCAACAGGCGGCATTAACGCGATCATTTGGCGTTGCACTGCCTCTGAAACTGCAGGCGAAACTACCTACAAGGCGATCAAAGACGGTAGCATCTTCTTAACGCCAGACCCGTCAGCGTCAGACTTCGTGGCCTACGCTGATGTCACCGAGGCAATGGCGCAGGGATGGGTCTGGGACCAAATCAGCCAATCAGACACCGAAGCTGCGCTGGCTACGGACATTGAAGCGCAGAAAAACCCGGTGACCGCCAGCGGCAACCCGTGGGATGCGGAGTAACGCCATGAACCTGCAAGTCGAGCATATATTCGGCGTGATTGCACTGGGCATTCTGTCATGGGGCAGTCTGCAAGTGTACAACATGAACGCTCAAATGGTGCTGGTTTCTTATCGAGTGGAGGAAAACGCAAAGACGCTCGATGAGTCATATGCAATGCTCAAGCCGATGTGGCAGAGGTTTTTGAGGACCGAACCTGTTCACGCGGCTAAATAAGGCAATTGGTAACGCATACGTTACCACTAAACTAACCTGATTAAAGAGGCTTAGGGGGAACATAAATGCTTGGGTTTACCCCACTAGCCACTGCACCTATTGCGGATGATGCAGGCTCTTACATTACGCTTGTTGGCGTCGCCGCTGGCGCGCCTGTAGTCCCAGGCTTAGACTTACAAACAAATCACTCGTTTGCCCCGAACGATGTGGCAACTAGTGCGCCTACAGTTGCCAACCTAGTCGCGCAAATAAATTCTGCTTTTGCTCCAGGCAGCGTAACGACCAGCGCGCCTACAGTCGTCAGCCTAGTAGTTACGCAAATAAATTCTCCTTTCGCTCCAAGCGACATAGCAACTAGTGCGCCCACAGTTGCCAGCCTAGTTGAACAAATAAATTCTCATTTTGCTCCAAGCAACGTAACGACCAGTGCGCCTGCAATCGCCAGCCTAGTCTCGCAAATAAATTACCACTTTACGCTGGGCAACATAACAACCGGGGTGCCTGTGTCGACAGGGCGCTGGCTGTGGGTCGTCCAGCCTGACGACACGCAAAACTGGGTCGACGTTTCTAGCGTTAGCGATACGTGGACTGATGTGCCCGAAGTAACCGATGTATGGAGCAGTGCAGCATGACAAACCAGATCATAAACGATATCGCAGAAAGTCAAATTGGCGTTGTGGAATGGGGTAAGGGCAGCAATCCTGCCGTTGTTAAGTACTATGAAGAGTCAGGCCATGCTGAAGTGCAGGACGACGCGACGCCGTGGTGCGCTGCTTTTGTTGGATCTGTCCTAAGCCGTGCGGGCGTCCAGCCTACTGGCTCTCTTTTGGCCCGCAGTTATGAAAAGTGGGGCACAAAGGTTGCTTCACTCAACGAAGCTAAAAAGGGCGATGTTATTGTAATTTCGCGCGGCACAAAGTCTTGGCAGGGGCATGTAGGTTTCTATGCTGGGCATGACGCTAACAACATTCACATGTTGGGTGGCAACCAGGGCGATAGCGTTTGTGTTGCTGACTATGCCCGCAGCCGGCTGGTCGCCATTAGGCGCGCTTCGCAGCCTAAAACAAAAATGGTCCAATCTAAAACATTGGGCGCGTCTCAGGTTGCTAAGCTGGCTGCTACTGCAACCCCAATCGTTGGCGCGGTGGGCGGAATGCCATGGCAGAACCTAGCTATTATTGGCGGGTTGTCTGTAATTGTTTTGATTGCAACTGGCGTTATTGACATCGAGCGCATCAAAAAATGGAAAGCTGGCGCCAAGTGAGTTTCCTGCTCGCCTTAGTGCCCGCACGCATCAAGTTTTATATTGCGGCGTGTGGTGCTATAGTCGCCGCATTCGTTGGCGTTTATTTGCTTGGACGTCGCGACCAGCAGATTAAAGACGAGCATGAGGACTTGGTGGAATATGGCGAGACTAGAGCAGCTATTGACGAGGCGCTGCAAGACGCACCTGATACTGCTGACGATGCTCGCCAGTGGTTGCGTCAGCGCAGCCAGTAGCCCTGCGGTCTGCGACGCTACACAAGTGTTGCGAAAAGATCACGCAAGCGCTTTGGCCAAGGACGGTGGAGATAATAGCGTCATAACGGGCGCACGTTTAATTGCCGCGCTAGACGCGGGATGCAAAGAGGCAAAGTAAATGGCGACGGCAACTACAAATGGTTGGTTTAACTTACCCGCAGTTGGCGGCGATAGCGGAACTTGGGGCGATACCCTAAACGCGAACTGGACAGCTCTAGACACTCTTTTAGGCACTAACGCTTCAGGCTTAGTTGCTGCTGACTTTGTTAAACTCGCAGGCGTTACGTCTAGCGCTGCCGAGCTAAACATTTTAGATGGCGTGACAGCCACAGCCGCTGAGATCAACAGGGTAGACGGGCTGACAAAGGACCTGAGCTTCCTTAACGCCGTGACGGCAAACTCAACGGAAATCAATAAGCTGGATGGGCTGACTGCGACTACCGCAGAGCTTAACTTTATTGATGGCGTAACATCTGCCATCCAGACGCAAATTAACGCTAAAGTTGCTCTTGGCGATATACCAACACAAACAGACGCAACTTGGCAGGCAGGCACTGACACAACAGAATCTCTTGTTTCTGCTGAAAAAATTGCAAGCAATAGCTACACTTACAAAGCAACGGCTAACGATGGAGGCATAAACCTAATATCTGGTCTTCAAGTGCGTTGGGGCAGGCAAACATCAACTCTCGATACGGCACAATCTTTTGCTTACTCTCAGGCTTTTACCACAAATACTCTTGTCGTGATGACCCAGATCCGTACGGTTGGCAGCGATAAATGCCTTAGCGTGACCCTCCAAGACGCAAACGGCTTTACTATCAACCGAGATGCCGACATCGATGGAAGCCAAAACTTCTTTTACCTAGCCATAGGCAAGTAACCCATGCCTTTAATCCCAATCGAACTGCCGCCAGGCTTAAAAGATAACGGCACAGACTTGCAGGCGCGCGGGCGATGGCATGACGCAAATCTAGTGCGTTGGCGCGAGGGCGTTATGTCGCCAGTTGGCGGCTGGATTGAGCGCACCACAACTGGCGCCAGCACAAGCACAACACCACGCGGCGCTGTTGCATGGCAGGATAATAGCAGTGATCGGCGCGTAGCATTTGGCTCGTTCAACAAGCTCTATGCGATGACGTCTGGCAACGTGATCTCTGACATCACGCCAACTAGCTTTACGTCTGGGAATGAGGACGCAGTTGTTAACACTGGGTATGGCGGGAGCACATACGACACTGGGATGTATGGGCAGGCGCGACCAGACGACGGCGTATATCTAGAAGCAACCACTTGGTCCTTGGACAACTACGGCCAAGATTTGGTCGGGTGTTCTAGCGAAGACGGTAAAATAGTTAAGTGGCCCCGCACTGGCGTTGCGGCGGCTATTCCGGGTGCGCCTACTAGTTGTAGCGGGTTGGTCGTTACAGAGGAGCGATTTATTTTTGCGCTGGGCGCTGGAGGCGACAGCCGTAAGGTCCAGTGGTGTGACTTCGAGGATGACACAACTTGGGCGCCTGCTTCAACAAACCAAGCAGGCAGCCAGATACTACAGTCTTCTGGCTCAATCATGCTTGGCGTGTCAGCTCGCGGGCAGACGCTAATCATTACTGAGATTGATGCGCATAGAGCTTTGTATGCTGGGCCGCCGCTTGTTTATCAGTTTGAGAAAGTTGGGTCGGCCTGTGGTGCCATTTCTCGTAAATGCGCGGTAGACACTGAGGCCGGGGTTTTCTGGATGGGCCAGAAGTCGTTCTTCTTTTTCAACGGCAGTACGGTTCAAACGGTGCCGTGTGAAATCCGCGACCGCATATTCCTGAACATGAATAACCAGCAGAAAAGCAAAATCTGGGCCATGGCGGTATCAGAGGCAAACGAAGTCTGGTGGTTCTACCCGTCTGCTGGTTCTAGCGAAATAGATCAGTATGTCTCTTACAATTTTGAAGAAAGCCACTGGTCTGCCGGTGCCCTGGCTAGGTCTGCTGGCGTTGACCGAGGCGTGTTCGAATACCCGATTATGTTCGAGCCTGAAGACGCAGAAATCTATGATCACGAAGTAGGCTACAACTACGACAGCGCTACGATCTTTGCCGAAAGCGGGCCAATCTATGATGGCTCTGGCGAAAGGCTAATCAATGTAAAAAGCATTATCCCAGATGAGCGCGCTCAGGGCGATGTAAGCCTAACATTCAAGTCGCGTAATTACCCAAATTCCTCTGAAGCAAGCCACGGTCCTTACACTCTGGCCAACCCCACTAGCGTCCGCTTCCAAGGGCGTCAGGTGCGGATGCGTGTTGAGGGCGCGAAAGCTACAGAATGGCGTGTCGGCGTATTCCGGGCTGATGTATCGCAAGCAGGTAGGCGGGGATGACATCGCCTAGCCCTCCACCAGTTGGCGGCGATTGGACATCGTGGGCGCGTCAGGTCAATGTTTTTTTGACCCGACGCCTCCCACGATTGCAATTTCTCTCAACAGGAGACTCTGCTGCCGAAAACGGAATTATGCAGTGGGACGAGGCAAACGGTAACCCAGTTGTTAGCTACAACAACGAGTGGCGTCAGATCGTTATGTCTGGCGGGTTCTTCAACGGCTCCATAGATTCCGACGTAACAGCAGCATCTGCGGATACGGCATACGCACTGACCTTTTCTGACAACTCCTCAAGCCGGATTTCTCGCGGAACGCCAACGTCTCGAATCGTGGTTTCTGAGGCTGGTGAATACGTCGTTTCGTTTTCTGGGCAGATCGCAAGCTCTAGCGGCAGCACTGTAAACTTTTACTTTTGGCCAAAAAAGAACGGAACCAATGTAGAAAAACAGACAATGATCGCGTCCCTACACCAAAATAATGCGACGACCATTATCACGCGCACCGTTGTTTTGACTTTGGCTGCTAATGATTACATTGAGGCGTTTTGGGCAGTTGATAACATTTCTGGGTTCCTAGGTGCCTCTGCTGCTACATCATTTTCTCCCGCAGCGCCTGCGGCAACGGTCTCAATAGCGCGAATACATGAGTAAGATGACAACCACGCAAAATAGTGATAATTTGCCTGTAATTGTTGGGCATCTCCCAGCAGAAAGATTAGACGAAGCGTGGGCAGCAGTAGCTCCGCTTCTGCGACTATCGCAAATGCGCGTCGCAGCCGACGAAAGTCTTGACGATATCCGAGACAATATAGCTAACGAGCGCTCGCAACTTTGGTTGGCGATAGTTGGCCAAGACATCCGGGGAGCCATTGTCGTCACGCAGGTGCAAAAGCCTAGGCGCTCAATGTTGGTCATAGAGCATTTAAGCGGCAGGCTCGGCCACACTTGGATAGCAGACGCATTCGGCAAGCTACGCGAGGGTGCGATTGGCGCAGGGCTTGCAGGAATAGAGATCGACGCACGGCCAGGCTGGCCGAGATACATAAAGCGCTTAGAGCGCTTGGAACGTGGAAAAGAAAACCCAACGGCTGCGCCAGTTATCCGCGAGATCAGCCGTAGGTACGAGATGGAGTTGTAACGATGGGCGCATCCAAGCAGAAAACTGAAACAGAACTCCCTGAGTTTCAGCAGAAGTTTCTTGAAGAAACAGTCATCCCGGCTGCCAAAGATATTTTTGCGACTCCGTTTACTCCATACGAGGGTAATCGCGTTGCAGAGCTTAGCCCTGAATATGGTGAAGCGGCTGAAATCTACCGAGATTTCCGGGACGAGGACGCTTATAGCCCTGAAGAATTTGGAACGCGGCTAGAAGCCAATCTGGCGAACCTAGGGATGACCAGTGACCCATACCTAGCTGCTCAGCAGCGGCAGTTTGATATCGCCCGAACCCAGCAGGAGGCTGACTTGGTTCGCAGCGGTGCTTTCGGCAACGAACGCCGAGGGCTTGTGGAGGCGGAGCAGGCAGCCGCTGAAAACATTGCTCGCGAACGGATGGTAGAGGACATTCGGCAGCAGGATCTCAACCGCGCCATGGGTCTGACACAGCAGCAAATTGCTTCTGAGCAAGCACTGGCGGGTCAGGCCGCTACGGGTCTAACCGGCCTTGGTCAGGTCGGAACCCTGCAAGATCAGCTTGTACTCGACGCTCAGGTTGAAGAGTTTCTTCGCAGAACCAACTACCCCATGCAGGCGTTCGGCGTCTTGCCTGCGGCTGCGGGCACCATTCCGGGCGGCCTTGGTACAGCAACGCAAACCTCTCGCCCTGGCTTTGGCAGCTACTTGTCTAGCGGTGCCAGCCTTGCGGGGGCTTTGTTCGGAGCCTCAGACGTTCGCCTCAAGTCAAACATTGAGAGCACGGGCAATCACAAAGGCGTTAACTACTATCGCTGGACGTGGAATGACGAGGCCAAGCGCATTGGCGTGGACAGCCACCCAACATCTGGCGTCATGGCGCACGAACTTGCGAACACTCATCCGCACTTGGTTGTTGCTGGCCAAGATGGTTACTTGCGAGTTAACTACGACGGCCTGCACCGTGAGCAGATGGAGTCAGCGTAATGGCACTTAGTATAGCAGACTTTATGGACGCAATGGGCAAGAGCGAGTCCAGCAACAATTACTCTGCGCAGCGGCAAAACAACGACAAAAGAAAAAGGCGATTTGTAGGAAAGTACCAATTTGGCAAGGACCGCCTTGCGGACTACAAAAGAGCCAACAAAGAACAGTTCACGATGGAAGAGTTCATTGGCGATCCTGAATTGCAGGAGCGCGTTATGGAGTGGCAAGTAAGAGACATTGATAGGGCTATCGACGAGCTGGGTGAAAAGGCTGAGGGTTTTGATCGCGATGGCCTAAGGGCTGTTGCACATCTTGGCGGTGTAAACGGAATGCGTAGTTATGTTAAAACGCGCGGCGGATACAATCCTCAAGACGAAGAGAAAACATCTCTAAGCAACTACTACAATAAATTCAAAACAATCTCGCGTCAGATCGAAGATCCCGCTGCCCCTGATCAGTCCCCCATGCCTATGCCAAGGCCGGGAGATGTGCCAACTGGCCTGCTCAACATATCAGAAGCGCCTATCGCAGATCCTGCGTTGCAGGTCGAGGACCTGACAGGAATGCTGGCCATGGCAGGCGCAGAGCCTGCTGCCGCGCCGCCGCCAGCAATGTCACCAGCGGGTAGCCCCGCGATGGCCATTTTGGGCGGTGGCGTCGCGCCTGAGGGCACCTCTTTGGCCGAATTAGGCGCGCCTAAAGTGCGCATTACCAAGGCTCGCACCGCAGCCCCAATGCCAACGCAAATGCCAATGCCAGATCAGGCGTCTTTGGCAGAACGAATGATGTTAGCGCTGAGCGGCCGTCAGTCGCCGCTTCAGCAGGCGCGGGCAGGAATGCTGCTTCGCGATCTGCAAGCGCGCAAACGATAGGAGATTTTGAAATGCCTGCACCTGTTATACCTGCTGCTATCGCTGGGATTCTTCGTATTTTGGCTCTTGGCGGGAAGCAAGTTGCGAAAAATGTCCCGCGCGGTGGCCGTGTTGGCCAGACCTCCACTATGCCTCGCGACCCCAGACTGCTTGGGGGAGGAATGCGCACTGTGGGCGAGGGCACAACGGGGACAGGCCCAGCATATCAACCTGCCACTGTGCGTACAAACGCGCCACCTCCCGGCGTCGGGCGTCAAGTCGCACCAAGCCCGTTCCGGGTCGGTATGTTGGGTGGGCCAGAAGTTGCGTTTGAAGACCAGCCCGCAGAGCCAGCCGTAGCGGCAGGCAACGACAGGCTGCCACCGATTACAAAGACTAAAAACGTCGAGCCGGTGCCATACCCAGACTCGGTGCCGCTAGTAAGCCCGGAAGCTGCGCCTGCGCAGCCTGCGGCCCCAGCAAGGGTGATCGTGCCACAGACGCGCGACGAGCAGCTTGAGGCATACGAAAACTTTGGGAAGAACATCCCCGGCACAATCGACATTGGCGCGCAGTCGTTTAAGATTGCAGGACCAAGCGACATTGGCCAGAGAGCTACAGTTCCTATTCCGGGGGCAGGCGCGGAGCAGATGCGCCCTGCGGCTGCTGGCGCTCAGCTTGCCGCGCCAGGCTCTGCGAACATAGCGAGTGAAGTAACTCGACGCCTCGGACTTACGCCTAATGATGGCGCGTCTGGTGGCCCTGTGCCCAAGGCGCTGATGAGCGTAGCTGCACCTGCTGCCGCAGCTCCCGCACAAGATGGCGATAGCTTTTTCTCAAACCTGTTCAAGGGCGGTATTCTTGACAGCGAAAGCCCGCTAAGCCGCCAGCAGCGGGTTATGCTCGGCGTTGCTGCTCTAAAGGACGCAGGCAACGCTCTTGAGGGTAAGGCCACTAACTTCTTTGGCGAGACGCAGAAATCAATCACTGAGGCGTCTCAGCCAAACTACGGCACGCCGTCTAACCAGCGTATGGCAATTCAGAACTATGTCAAAAACATGCGGCAGGCGATGATGCAAGCGCCGGGCAGCACCCGCCAGCAATCGCTGATTAACGCAGCAAGAGCTTATGAGCAGTACATCCCGCCGCAAACTCTTTTGCCATTGCAGGCTAACTTCCAAGAAGTGTTGCAGGGCACCGTTCAGCCAAAACGCGTTGGCGAAACGCCTAATGGCGATCAAGAATATGTGCCGCTTAATTTTGAAGATAACAAAAACGCAATAGCTGCAAGTTTTGGGTCTGGGGAAGCCCAATACGCGACAATTGAAGACTTGAACACATCTTTTGAAACTATAACGGACAACATGGGCTTTGACGGGGGCAAAGAATACATCTTACAGAACCAAACGCGGCAAGCATTGCTTCGCGATGAGACAGCTAAGTTAGACAAAATAGTTTACGATTCAACGCGCCAACTGAACAACTTGGTTGATGTCTATAAAAAAGCTGACGAAGATTATTCTACGGGGGGCTATGCTCAAGCGTTGGGATGGATTGGCTTTACTTCAGCTGGGGAACTAGTAAAAAATATGAATACAATCAAAGCAAACATTGGCTTTCAGCAACTTATGGAGCTTAAAGAAGCGAAAACAAGTTTGGGGCAGGTTGCAATCATTGAGCTTATAGCTCTTCAAAACTCAATTAAGGCCCTAGACTCCAGTATGAGCGAAGAGGCGGTCAAGAAAAACATTAAAGACGTCATCAGGCACTACTACCGCTCAATCGACAGAATTATGAGCGGCAAGCCTGAGGAGTCCCCCGCTGCAAGGCGTCAGCGTGAGTCTTTGATTAAGGGGATAGAATTCAATCCGGAACAGTTTGACAAGGCTCTAGCACTAATGGGGGGAGAAGAGGCGGAAGAAAATGTAGTCAGAACCATGACTGAAGACCAATTAAATCAGCCCGACGCGCAACCTCAGACGCCAGGAACATGACTCATGAGCGGTTTAATCAAGATTGAATTCAAGACAGATCAAGGCGACGACGTCGAATTCTTCCCGGAGGGCACGTCTAACGCCGAGATGCGGGAAAGAATCGCAGAGATTAAGGCTGCTAAAAGCCAAAAATCTGTCGTTGAAGATGTAGCAACACAAGTTGGCGTCGGTGCTGCTGAGGGCGTTACTGGCTTGGCCGACGCCGCAGTGGAGGCGAGTGATTTAATTATGCAGCTGCAGTCTCCAATGCTCAACCCCGGCTTAGTGCAGAACGCTGCCGCAAGCGTATTGGACTTTGTAGGCGCAAACGAAACGGCAGAACAAATCCGCCAAACGGTGACACCTAGAGAGTACATAAAGCCCGGCCAAGCAGCGCTTGACGCTGTAGGTTTGGACCCAGAAATGATCCAGCCAACCACTACCTTAGGCAGCGGCGCTAGGACTGTTGGCAACTTTCTCCCAGGCGTAGCCTCTGGCCCAGGCGGCTTGGTGCGCAGATTTGCTTCTTAGGTGGCTGCACCAGCAGCAGGTACGGAGACAGTCGGAGGCTTATCTGGAGCATTGGGCTTAAACGAAGATGTAGGCCGGGCAGTCGGTGCGATAGTTACGCCAATGGGTCTTTCGGCTGCGGGCCGGACAATTTTCGACAGACCATTGCCTGTAAGCAGCCAAAGAGAAGAGCTTGCGCGGGTGCTGAGCATGGAGGGCGTAGAGGTTCCTCGCGAGGTAGTCGCAGGGGCAGAAAAGGTGCGCCGCGCCGCAGGTACAGAAAAAGTCTCGCCAGAAGCCCGTAAACAGTTTTCTGCGGCTGTAGCGAAGCAGTCCGGCGCCACCCCTGATGAAGTCGAAAATATCAGAAATGCTGGTCTGACCAATGAAGTGATGGACCGCATAGAAACTCGCATCGCCAAGCCATTCAACGAGATAAGAAGCGTCGCAGTATCGCCCAATGACTTGAGTCAGGGGAAACTTTTAGACGCGGCAAGCATAGTTTCGCAAAACATTCGAGCCAGTGGCATGTCTGGCACTCAGAAATCTATCCTGAACTCAATTGAGGACGCTAGAGCTGCGGTCTTGTCTCCTGCTGCCGGGTCATCCCCAGCAATGATCCTGCGGGACATAAGCAGGGAGTTGTCAGAGCTTGACGTGCCGAGGGCAAACCAAAGCGCTTATGAGGCGAAGCGCCTAGCGTTAAGCGCCATCACTGAGACGCTGGCAAGTGCTGCCAGAAGCGCTGGGCGCGCGGATCTGGCCGACGACTATGTCGAGAGCATGAGAAAATACAATTCATTCGTAAGGATGAAGAAAGCTAGAAGCCCAGAGGATTTTGTCGATCCAAACGCTCTGGCAGACGCGCCGCGAGCAGATTCGCCAGAGGGCTTACTGCAAACGGCTGGGAAAACGATTCTGCGGGATATCCCAGAGCAAGACCGCAGTTTGCGCGCTAGGTTCTTTACTAGAGAGGGAGCGCCTACATACGCCTCTGCCGGGACCGCAGCCGCGACGATAGGCGGAGGCTTGCCTGCGGCAATGTTGGCACTCGCTGGGGCTACAGTCCCTGGCCAGCTCAAGAAAGCGTTTTACAGATCTGACATGGGGCAAAGGGCGCTGACGACTGGAGCGCCCGCACTGCGCGGGCCTAGAGTGGATGTACCGTCAGCAACGCTGCGAGGCTTGCTGTCTCAGGCAGGCGTCCAGTAGGCCGCTAGTTCGCCTCGTCCTCTTCGACATCGTAATCATCGCTAGTCAGCTCAACCACTTCCTGGCTGACTAGCGCAGCGGCCTGAGCGTGCAGATCCTCAACGCTCATCGTAACGTCCACCTGCTTCTTATCGCCATACGTGCTGGGGCTGTATTTGGCGGCGATCCACTTGTCTGTATCAACCTGCAAGCGCGCCACGTTAACGCTCTCTGGCGTAGCGTCCTGAGCCGTATCAATGGCGCGACTAGCGTAGAAGTGCGCTGCCGCTTCCTTGGTTTGCTCGTAGCGCTCTTTGCGGGTCGGGTCAGCAGCCAGCCACTTGTACCAAGCGCGGTTGCCTATCTGTAAATCTCGAATAATTGATCGGACGGTATGACCGGCGGTGATGCGCTCAAAAAGCTCTTCCTCGCCAATGCCGTCAAGAAACTTGACCTGATCTCTGGTGATCTTACCCATCTTCAGTCCGCACCTTTGGTGGCCTGCCCCGGCGCTTGGGCATAGCGTCAGCGCTGCTGGCTAGGGCATCAATGACGTCAGCCGCTTCTTCGCAGAGCTTGATGACCGCCACGGGGTTTTTGATCTGGTAGCTGCGGCGCAGCCGGTGAACTAGGTCAGGGTAATCAGTCATATATCCTCTTTAAAAAGTGCCGGGCGCGGCATCGTTGCTTGGTATCCTGCCCGCCCGGCGTGACTCGCTGGGGGCGAGATTTAGAACCCGAACTCATCCGGGCTAGCCACGCTGGAAGCGGACGCAGCACTATCTGGCTGTGAGACAGGCGCTTCCGGCGGGGTTTCAGAGACATCTGGGCGATCAATCCACTTGCCGATCACAAACTCCAGATTGTACGACGTGCCCTTACCAACCGAAATCGGCGTGGACGCAGTAATCTTTACCATTGGCACTTTGCCAGCAGCAAACTCAGGCGCTTTCTCAGCCTCGTTGTAGAGGCGTTCAATGAAGCTTGTCTGGCCGTAGGAGTTGCCAGAGAACGTGCCGTGACGCCCACCGGAAACCCAGCAGTCCAGCTCAAAGCCGCGCTTGTAGTTATCGCCAGGCGCAACCGTTTCGGTATTGCCGGGCCATGCCTGCCAGTCGCGGAAACCAGTGTCGATGGCGAGCCAGCCAAGCTGGATTTTGGCAACGTCGAATGCGATGACCGGGTCAGGCAGGTCTTCCTGACCTGCGTCGCTGACGTAAGTCCAGCGGTTCTGGGGCATGTTGACCCGCAGATAGCTACCGCCGCCGCCGTTACCTGATGAGAATGAAATTGGCATGTTTGTCTCCTAGACTATGGTTGCCGATTGAAGCGGAACCCCCACGACGGCAGAGCAAGAACGGTCACGCCGTCCTCATACCCCGTCGGGTAAATCCCGCTGGATTGTGCACTGGCGATCTGCGCCAGCGCGTCATCGACTGCGGCGTCCGCTTCTGCGCGGGCGTTCGAGTCGAGTTCGTAAACCGCCGTAATAAACGGCGGCTCTTTCTCAACCGCAATAAAGATAAAGCGGAAGACATGCAGACCCGCCAGCGCCATAACGCGGCGGTAGAATGCTTCCTGAATGTGGTAGCCAAACCGCATAGCTGACTTGGCAAACTCTTCAGGCGAGGCTGATATGGTCGTCTTGAGATCGACGACGCAGCCAATGTCCCTGCGCCATGCGTCAGGGCGGCAGCGCAGATCCAGGCCAACGCTGGGATCGTACGCGAAGATAGACGCCTCGATCACTGGCTTGCCCGAAAGCAACTTGGACGCCTCGCGATGTGCCTTAACGCTATCGGCGATGCCCATGGCCTGATCATAGTCGGCAGCAGTTAGCAGCAGCGCCCCAGCGCTCTGAGCTTCCTCATGGGCTTCTTTCCACGCATTGCCGCGTCGCGTTTCTGGGCCACGGCGCACTAGGTCTGCCTCTGGCTCTAGAGCCAAGGCGTGAGCTGCCGTGCCCATGTCAAACGCGGTGCTGCTTTTGCGCTGACCAAACTTCCAACGCGCCAGACCGTTAATGCTGACGGTCTTGACCGCGCTAGACGATATGGACGGCAGAGCGTGATAGTCCTCGTTGGACATGTTGAGATCGATGGTCATGTTCTCCCCCTCCCATACAGGGCGATCAGTAGCGCTTCAGCGCGATGCTCATCTTTCTTGCGCTTAAGATCTGACGCCAGCGTCGGGAACCACTGCTGCGCCATCCGGCGAGCCGCATCCTTATCCCGTGGCAGGTTCATGGCCCGCTTCCATGTGTTGGGCGTCACTAGGCTGTAGGGCGTCCTGCTAAGAGCGACAGTTGTCTCAATCTGAGCAACGCCGCGTGAAAAGTTCCAGACCGACGTGACGCCCTGCTTGGGCATTGGCCCCACTTTCTCGATGTAGACGTGATCCAGGCGCTCGACGCTGGTCAGGATGTCCATCAATGCAATGACGTCCACCCCGCCCTTGTCGTATACCGGCAGATCGTTGACCTCTTGGAAGTTGTCGTCAACGAATGCGACGGCGCCAGTCTTATAGCCCGGATCAATGCCGCAGATCATCAGGTGGCGACCTCCAAAAGGCGGCGGATAAAGTCGCTGATGGTCAGCCCCGCACGCTCAGCCGCAGCGCGGATGCGCTCCAGATCATCCGGCGTGACGTTGACTGTTACTCTCTGGTCTCGATTTTGCATGTTTACCTCCCTAGACTACATGCAGCGCACATGCAAGGGCTAATCTAGCCCTCGATTGACGCCATTTTGTTGAGAATGCGGTCGCGCGCGTACTGCGGGTCTACGCCAGCCAGCAGGCATATCTCAGAAAACGCTGAGGTTCTGATATAGGCCCTGTCCTGCCGCCACTGCACGCTGTTACGTTTAGAGCCAGGCTCATCTGTTGGCTTGTCCCGCAGGGCGTCGCGAACGGCTGACTCCAATACGCTGGCCCAGAGCATACGCTCTGGCAATGATTGAGCGCTCATTCCTCGTCCTCCGCCATTGCGTCATCCAGCAGGGCCGTCGCTAAAAACTCGTTGATGGTCATACCCTCAGGCACGTTCCGCGCCAGCCAAGTGATT
>Ga0070748_1000327_pt1 | contig 24022 bp, 20 predicted proteins | sample VirMetDEL_Nov_12_FD_77015 | JGI IMG/M metagenome (GOLD analysis project Ga0070748, IMG submission 77015) | Aqueous microbial communities from the Delaware River and Bay under freshwater to marine salinity gradient to study organic matter... | ecosystem: Environmental > Aquatic > Marine > Coastal... | reverse complement strand
TTCTGTTGCTCACGTTTACTTAATTTAAGTTTTTCACCTGTAAACCCTGCACTAAACATTTTCTGCCATTTAGATTTCTTTTCAGCCATATAATCTCCTTTGTAAATAAGGAGAGATAGTATTGACTACCTCCCCATTAATTATTATTCTTTAGGGTGCTTAGCTTTAATAGCTGCCCTTTCATTCTGTAGCTCAATAAACTCTTGAGAATCTAAACCATGATCAAGAATAGTATGTATTACTTCTTCAATACTTCTATACTCACTCTTACGTTTTTCAATGTACTCAGTAGATTGTCTAGATACATGTTGAATAGAATCCTGTGACTCTAACTCAGCTATGTCAGCTTCCGCTTTAACCTTGTCACTATTATCACAAATCTTCTTAACATGTAAGTCTACATTAGAAATACCAAGAGCCGCTCCTGCAGCCCTGTGGTCTTTAAGGTTTTTATATCGATCCTTGATATCAACTATCCTTGCTACTTCTAATATACGACCTGCTTCAACCCTAGCTTCCTCTGCTAGTCTTTCTGCTTCAATACGTTCAGCTTCAATAACATCTAATTCTTCCTGAGATAGTTCAATGACTTCTTCTATAATTTCTTCACTCATTTGTTGCCTCCTAATGGTAGCTTTGTGATTTTAATAGTGGTATAAACCTCATCTACTCCGAAATTAAGTGGATTTCCTAGTCCGTTAGTAGCTTTTGTAGTATTACATCTATGTTGGACTTCAAATGTAGTATTTGATATAACTTCTAAATCACTTATTGCTTTAGATAAGTTAGATGCTCCGGAAGTTGCTGCATAACCAGATGTTCCTATAATAATATCTACACTACTAGTAATATCTCTAATTTTTATAACATGTCCATTAACTTGCATTGCAGGAGCATATGCTTCTATATTATACTTACCACTTTGTAACGTAAACTGGTTACTACTCAAACTTACGAACTCAGTGTCACCTTCTAGCGTATTTAAGTCCCTAGTTTGCCAAGCTCCAGAAGTAAAAGTACCACCGTTTGTACCACTTGACTTAACATCCTTGATATAAGCTGTGCGAGGTGTAGGGACTCCGAGAAGATCTCCAACGCCTATTTTTGATATTGTGAAAGATGTTGCAGTAGTTAAGTTTGCTGTAGATCCTGTATGCGCTCTAATTACATCGTCTTTAGAAAGTTGACCTGCCCATGATAATGCTGAAGGATTTGAAGGAGTGTTTACCTCTTCAATTAACCTATCTGCTGCATTAATAGTTGCAATATTTGAAGTTAGTTGAGTAGAATTTAAACTAATACCTATATTATCTTGTCCTGATGCGTTTCTACCATCACTATATGAAATATAATACAACCCGTCTTCATTGATTGTAAAACTAGCCCCATCTGTTGAACTATCAGCATATGTGATAGCATTACCAATATTATCGACTGCTGTCGAGAAGCGGCGGATTGCAGTATTAGTACTACCATGACCATTACCAGTATGAAGTCTTACCATGCTGTTTTCTGCGTTACGAGAGTTGTAAGCTACGATGTGGTTTGTTTCTGCTGTTGCTGTTATAGTGAGTTTAGGGGATATAATAGTTGTAGTAGTATTAAGTACAACGTAATCTCCTTCATTTAATTTTAGCGTCGCCGATGGAGTATCTTGAGTATTAGCGGCGGCGGCTCCTACCATAACAGTTACAGTATTTTTCTTTATATTAAATGATATAGATGTTGATGCAAATCCTGAAAAACTAACATATACTTGACATTCTCTAGTGGCAGTAAACCTACCATTTGAATCATCATAGTTTAGTATATTAGATCCTGTATGTGAAATAGCTCCCCATCTTAAGTCTCCTGTACTAGCTGTCATAGTTGGACTATCTTCTTCAAAGTTTTGAGTATCCAATAAATCTTTACTTACAAAAGGATTACTACTAATCTCAACATCATCAATAACTAGTATCTTACCAGAATTACCAGTAACAACTTGGATCCCATAGTGCAAATTAGCGGTATCAGAGTTAGTTGGGAATTGTACCGAGAATCTCTGAGGAGTACTACTTGCCTTAAGAAAGTCAATACTTGTCGTCATAACTTCTGAATTAGTATCATCATACACAACTACTTTAATATCATCATCAGCACCATCATAAGTATAATAAAAACTCATACCTAATGTCTGTGATTGCTGCTTAGCGTCTAATGCTATAGCAGGTGATTTAATAAAGTCGTTTGTACTTGTTGCACCCATCAAATACTTAAGTGACGTATTACTTGATATATTAGTAACTGTATCATCACTTAATGTACCATCTAGTGTCCCTCCGTTATCATATGTAGCGTTATTACCTGATGTGAAACTTGATGCATTAATAGTATCCTCAAATGTTTCAGTATGGACAGTATCTAAACCACCACCACCACCAGATCCAACTTCCTTTTCCGTTCCAGTGTCATCAAGTGTGTATACCTTACCATCAGTCTTAGGATAGATTGACTTGTAGCCACTCGCAGGAGTACTAGGTGTAGAAATTTCTTTCATATTAAGTGTACTACTCACATCTACTGAATCTATCTTTACTTCTAAAGATTTTGTAGATCCTGAATTATCAGTAACTTCAAATAAGTTTGCACCAATTGGTGTACCATTATCTCTAACTTTAACAGCACCTAGAGTTGAATCTAAAACAACTTCACCAACACTAGAGTTGCTATAAGCGTCTTGTAAACTAGATACAGACTGCCCTGCTGCTCCAACTGATCCTTCACCAAACCTAGAAGCTACTAAAAATCTAGCTTGAGTTGAGTTAGATAAATCTGTAGTATTTTTTCTTAAAGCTATCATACCTATAAGAATACCATTACCAAATATGTTTGGATTGTCTATAAATGTTTCACTAGTTGTACCTTGAATCGCTTCTGCTAGAGTAGGATAAACAGTTTGTCCATAAGCAATTCTTATAGCACCAGATGGGAATAAGAAAATACGTTGAACTGTTGCTTGCTTACCTGCACCAGTAATAAGTGTTTTAGTACCAGATGCATCATAATAAGTAGCGTCTATTGCTGTAGTAGCTGCCTCTGTAGACCCTGCTGCTTGAGTTATGTATGCGAATGAACTAATTGTACTAGCTGCTACTGTAACTAAACTTGGATTATTCCTATCCGTAGCATAATTTGACCCATAAGAGTAGAGATAACCTAAGGACTTATCTAAATTCATATTTGAACCATTTGATGTAACTAAGTTACCAGATGCATTAAATATTCTTATAGATTTAGCTAAATCTGAAACTGCACTAGCGACATTCTCAATAGGAATTGGTTCAGCTAAAACCTGTACTACTGTACCTGCTATAGCAATTGCTCTACCTAAGTAAATCATTTCTCTTAGATCACTTGGTGTTGGGGCAGTAGTCTGTTTAACGACAGCACCTAATTTATCAATAAATATATAAGTTACACCATTAACAGCACTAACTGAATTACCAGTTGAACCTGCATAAGCTATAGTTACATAAGTATCTAACTCTCTATTTACGATATGACCATCAACAATAGATATATCAAACTTAGTTGTATCTCCACCATTAATAGATAAAGTAATAGGAGCAGTTACACCTGTAGATAAACTTTCTAATACTTCTTCACCAAGTTCCATTTCTTTAGATGTACCTCGGAACACTACATAGTCACCAGTTGTACTAACTTCATCAGTATCACTAATTATCACTCCTGTGTTCTGGATGATCTTACCAGTAGTACTATCAAACTTAGGTATAGCATTATCTGTTGAACTAGCTGCTCCTGTAACTTTAGTATCAATGTTACTAGAATTAGTATCTATATTAGATATGTTAGTTGCTATATCATTAACATTATCTGCAACAGCCCCTACTAGTACTGCAATATCAGCATCATTAGATGCAATATCAGTTTCATTCTGAACTACTCTACCTAATACAGAGGCATTGTCTACGTTAAGTGTATTAATTAAATCTCTTGTCTCTTGATGTAAATATAAAGATTGATCTCCATTATCATTTAAATCTGCTTCTGTTAATTCTGATCCATCTGAGAAACTAGTAACTCTTTGGGTCACATCAGAATCTCTAGATATATAAACTACCTCAAGATTTAGTGGTGCAATATTAAATACTACATCCCCTGAACCGTTAAATGTATAATCAGTTGTTATTGTCTTAGTGACTCCATCAACTGTAACAGTAATATCTGGTTCTTCTATATAACTAAAAGGCACTACGAATATCGTAGTAGCCCCATTAGCTGTATAGGTAACATTACTTAAATTTGCCATAAATGTCCTCCTATTTGTTTAAAATATTTATCATTTGTTGAATACCAAGTTGTCTCTTAAATGGTGTTAGTTTACCTGCAGCTTTACCTGCACCCTCTAAATCACCTTGTATTAAACTTGATGCTCCTTTGAAAGCGTTTGTACCTAATTGACCAATTGGTGTCTCAGCTAGATTAAAGAAGTTCTTATTTCTACCTGTAAAACTTGATCTATTAAATATATTATCATAGCCAAATAGTGCTCCACCTATTCCGTTAACTGTATCCATGTTAGCGATTAGAGAACTTCTACTAAATCCTATAGCTATTGATTGTAAAGGTGTACTAGCTAATTCACTAAAACCTTTATCATTACCTGTACCTGCACTTGTAAGTTCATCTCTTACACCTACAGCTAAAGTTCCCATAGTAGCTGCCCAAAACATCTTATTACTAAACTTAAGTACTTCATCAGCATCTTGGTGTTTTATACCATTAACTAAATTTCCATAAGTAAATCCTGCAATTTTAGAAGTTGAGTTTACACTGAATGTTCTAAATTGGTTTAATATTCTCCCTAGAGAAGTAGTTTGCCAATGTGCAGCAGTAGTTGAGTCTGGATCAGCATATATATGTGAAGTCTGTAATTTAATAGTATTCCTAAATGAATCTCTTGCATCTGCATCCCATTTATCAAAGTTCATAGCTTTAACACTACCATTCTCATCAAATGAAACATGTTTAAGATAATTATTCTTAATAGCATCATAAGTGTCATTAGTTTTGAATACTTGTTTACCACCTTCTTCAATCCATGTACCTAAACCAGAATTTTCTAAAGTTCTATTAGTAGTCACTTTATCAAATGACATAAACTTAGAAATTATCCCTTTAGGCTCATTTCCCTTAAAGTGTTGTCCCCATTTAATAGCTAAACCATTACTTGTTGCTTTACGACCTACAGTCTCTACCCACCCTAAAGTGTTTTGAGTAACTGAACCCATAGCATCAATTGATTTCTCAACACTAGACATTACACCATTTTTGTAAATTTGTTCTGCTTGAGATACACCTCTACTTGAAAAAGCCATATCACCCATACCAATACCTGTAAGAGCAGACATATCATCAGTCAGTGTTCTAATATTTGTAACACCTGAACCTAGAATATGATTCTTTCTTATCATTTGTTGTATAGGATCTATTGTAGATTTTAAAGCATTAAACATACCTATCTCACTAACAGTACCACCAAATTCAGCCATAGATGCAATACCTACATTCTGCATTAAGTTAGTAACAGTAATCTTCTTCATTAATCGCATAACATCATTCATGTCAGCTTCTAGAACATCACCTTGTCCACCTAGACCACCATATTGGAAAGATTTAATATCTTGCTTCAATACTTTATCTAAATATTCAACATTAGCTGCAATATGAGGATCATTAGTTTCTATTAATCGTTTCTTCTCAGCTAGTATAGCATCTGCTCTCCAACTATCTAAAACTTTAATATCTTTAATTCCATGCTCTGCTGCTGCAGTTCTTGCTGCCATTCTACTATTGTATCTATCTTGAGTAGCTATGAAGTTATCATCCATTAAATCGGCTAAAGTTTTACCTCCTGAATTTGGTATCTCAGCATTTATATCAATCTCAGCTCTCTTACCTAATTCACCTAACTCATTGGCTGTCTTCTGTGCATTAGCTTTCTGAATAGCTGATTCAACTGCACCTTTAACACCTGAGTCACTAGAACCTTCTGCAGATTTAAGAAACTTATTAAGATTCTCAATATAAGTAGAATTAGCTTCTATATGATTAGTGATATCTTTACTCTGTAAACCAAAAGCAAAGTTCTTAGCTTCAGTCCTTAAGAAAGTTTCATCAAAAGGTAAACCTGCATCTAATATAGATTTATGCATACCTTGATATATAGCTTCCCGTAAGTCTTCTTTTGGTATTAACCTAGCTTTATCTGAAGCCCATGATCTATGAATATAATTCTCAGAATTTGCACCTACACCTAGTACTCCTTTAGATATCGCATCATCAGCAACTTCTTTATTAAGTTGGTTATATCCTTTAGCAAAAGTATCTGATATTTCTTGTACTTTAGTATCTGGATATTTCTTCATGAAATCTGCTTTATCCATAACTAATCTATCTCTAAATATAGGAACTACATCATTCTCAAACTTAGCAAAATCAGTATAAACACTTAACTTATTAGCTAAAGATTTATCACTGTTCATATGTTTAAGTAATTCATACCCTTGAGTCTTATAATTATCCATCATAGATCCATGATATCTATTTCTATAAATAGTTTTAGTTTCACCTGCTCTAATATGTGACATACCTTGTCTACCTGAGTTATCAGGAGCTAACCAATTGTAAAATCCAGATACATGAGCATTTTCACTATTAACTAAGTTACCTTTGTTAAATAAGTATTTTGTCATACTACTATCTGTATTAGCTTGATTAACAATGAAGTCACTAGCTTTATTACCTAAACCTTGTAAATGTCTACTAATTCCTGCATTAATATCGGTAGGTGATGTTTTCATAGTATTAGAAACTTCAGTCAAAAAGTGATTAGCGTTAATTCTTTTATTATCACTAAGTTCTTTTAACTGTTTATTTAATACTAATTCATAACCTTTCTCACCATCAACAATAATACTTTCAGCAAACTTACCTGATCTAATACCTAAAAATTCTCTAAGTTTATCTGGTGTATCTACCAATTTATGGTCAATACCTAATTCCTTAGTCATTCTCTTTAAACCAAATTCAGGATTTAAAGCTGTAGTTAATTTAGGATGAGTACCTAATAGTACTTGTCTTAATTCTTGTCCAGTATGTTTCTCCATAGTCTTAGCTTTTCTTAGTAATCTCTGTACTTCACTTTTAGCAAATTTTGCTTCACTTGAACCTTTTACAGATTGTCTAAGAGTTTGTTTAGCTTCTTGAATACCTACTTGAACTAAATCATAATCCTGTAATAAACCTTTTCTAATTTCTTGAGCTTTAGCTAATTTAAGTTCAGAAAGTCTACTAGCTAATTGAACAGCTTGTTCACTATCAGCTTCTTTGGCAACAACTCTAACTAATTCCTTAGCTTCTTTCTTACCAAGATTTATAAAACCTTCTTCATTACTAACTAACTCTCTTATCATTTTATTATTTTGTACGTTATCAACTACACTTCTAACTCCTACACCCATACCAATTCCTGCCATGAATATTGGTAAGCTGAACTCATAATCTTTCTTATAAGCATCCCATACCAATTCTTGACCACCTTGCTCTAAAGTTTCAGCAGCAGTAAGCCAACCTAATTTCTTAGCAGCACTTAGTGATTTCAAACTAGAACCAGTTAGTGTAGCAGCACCTTGTGCAGCAATTGCACTAGTTACTGGCATCATAACAACAGCATCAGTCATTAAAGCACCCATGAAACCTGCAGCATTTAATACTGGATTCTCTTTTGCATATTCAGACATGCTTTGGATTCTTTTATTTCTTTGCTGCATTAGAGTAGCTACAGTCCTAAAATCTTTTTGATTATAAGAGTAGTCTTCCAATAAACTAGTTAACTCTTCACTAGATAAATCTTTAGTTAATTCTTCATAAAGCATATCCTGTTTAGGGTCAAAATTAGGATCAAGTTGATCACTAGTAATTGAACCTTGTATACCTCTTTGAATTAAATTACCTAAAGCACCTTCTTCTGTCAATTGATTAACAAAGTGATTACCAAGTTGATCTATATCATCTTGTTCAATATCTGGTATCCTCTTAACGTTCTCATAAGCATAATCAAAACCTTGAGGTACAGTTCTTAAACCTCTTTCAACAATACCTGATTGTTGGAATGAAGAAGAACCACCAAAGTCAGCAGTTACACTAGGTGTCCTATTAGAGCTACTAAAGTTAGGCTTTGTCATATCCATATCAAGTTCATTTTTTAACTGAGAACCTTCAGTGCTTAAGAAATTACTTTCTTGCTCTTTCACATAATTATTAACTTCATTAATTACTTCAAGAGGATTACTATTAGATAAATCCTTTTGACCTTGTACATGTTTAATAAGTTGTGAAGCTTCACCTACTGAATTAGGTACTCTTGAACCTTTAATAACTTCAAGTGACATAACATCATCAATAACTTTTTCCTGAAAATCTTCAGGTAAAGGTTGGTTTAAAACTTGATCACCTTGTGCTTTTCTATCTTGCACTTCAGTGTCTATACCTAAACCTTCATAAGCTTTAAGTTTACCTAATCTATGTTTTAAATGTCCAATACCTGCTCTTTCAAACTTGGTTAGAAATGCTTCAGTCTTACCTTCAAGAGTATCTGAAGCTTTCATAGCCTCCATAGCTCCCTTTTCAGTAGTAGCCATTTCATGCATTAAAAAATCTACTTGAGTATCAATATCATATAGCTCTCTTTCATTTTCCTCTGCATAAGCTTTAAGGTCAAATCTTCTAGATCCATCCCATTGAGCTATACCAGTACCTCTACCATATTTCTTAGAGTCAACAGCTTTCCACCATTGTTCCTCAGTTTTATCTTTAAACTGTTTAGTAGAAGGATCTAATGTATGTCCAGATTCAAATTCTAAGTTAGCCAGTATCGCTAGACTAGTATTTCTATCTAGTTCATGCTTTCCTGTAAGTCTATCATAGATAGTCTTTCTTCTTTCATTTAATAGCTGTATTCTTTCCTTCTTAGTACTTTCTTTATCAGCCATACTTACCTCCTGTTAAATTCCAAGATCAAACAAACTCTGTATTCTCATATCTATATTAGCTTGATTCTTTTTACCTTTTATATTCTTTCTTCTGTTACTTAATGCACTTTCTTCAATTTCCTGAATAGATTGATGTTTACCACCTGTCATTTTCTCTCTAAGCTTACTAGGAGATTGAGCAATAAATTCTTCTAATTCTTCATAAGAGAAAGAAGATTGATCAACTAATTTACCATTATATAACATATCATATTTACCTGTCTTACCATAATTATAAGATTTCTGAAAACTAATATTTGTTCTAGCTCTCCATTCACTTATCCAACCTTGACCTGTAGATATTTCTAGATCATCCCTTTGTTGTTTTAAACTTGGAAATCTAGACTTACCATTAGCATCTAAAGATTTACTAAATTCTTCAATACTTATATTATTAAGGTTCTTATGTTTAACTGGTATAATTATCTCACCACCATTACTCATTTCAAATGATCTATTAGACTTATTAAATAAATCTAAAGCTAACTCTTTAGCATCTGCTTCAGAATTACCTGCCATTCTATAAGCATGATAGTTACCTGCAATCTCAGAAGAATTTTGTTGATCACTTACATAATCATCAGTTGTCCAAGGTGCGTCTTTAGATACACTAGTTAACCACTCATTGTCTATTGGTTGCTCAGCAGTGCCCTTTAGATAACCTTTAGAGTTAAAAGATGTTGATTGAGTTTGTAAAGCATCAATTGCATTTTGTTTAACTGCACCTTCCATGTTAGGATCATTATATATTCTAGACATACCTCTAATCTTAGCTACAGAATTTACTCCAATTATTTCTTCAACAGATTGTCCTGAACCAGTAGCAGCAGCTTGCATTAACACAATAGCTCCATTAGCTTTATCCCATTTCTCTGCTGACGAACCTGCAGGGACATCAAACATTTTTACAAATTTATCAGGTACTTTACCGCCAGATTTAATATACTCACCAAACTCAACTTGACCATTTTTACCACTTAAAGAAGAACTAACAGTGTCAATACTTATACCTTCTTCATTAATATCTAATACATCAGTAAATGACCTTTCATACACAGATTCTCTCTTTTTCTTAGTTAAACCTGCAGTAATATCTTTACCACCTTTTAGATTATCTCTATAGTTAACTGATGTAAGATTAGTCTTATTCTCATCTTCAAAGCTTTTTCTCAAAGAATGTTCATCCTGTGCTGTAATGGTTTTACCTGAGTCAGTAAATGCCTGAAGCTCTCTATCAATATCTACTGTAAATCCTTGATTAGTTTTAGTATATAATGACTCTTTAAATCCATCTAGACCTTCCTTATAATTAATCTTATCAGCTCTAGCCCCTTTCTTTTTTACCACCTCTAGCATTTGATTGTACTCTTCATTAGTGTCAGATATATTAAATGCCTTTTTAAACTCAGGACTTGCCATATCATTAGCAATTACTGAATTATTTGGTTCACCTGTTTGTATCATAATACCTTTAAGTATAGCTTTTAAGGCTTGAGGATTAGTAACTTTCGTCATATAATTATCTCTACCCTGATCACTTAGTGGCACTTTAGAACTAGATGGTACTTGAAAGGCAAATGTAGCATCATGGGCTAACTCACCCATTCTACCATAATACTGTTCCTTATCAATAAGACCTTTAGAAAACATCTGAGCTACATTAGAAGCACCTTGAATTGTATTATCAGTTACTTTCTTTGTATGTACTGCATCCCTATTCTTACGCATGTTAGTTAACATAGTAGGTTTCATCATTTCTAAATCTTGTCTAAGTTGATTAGAATAAGGTTTATCTTTATGTTCCTTTAGATAGTTTTCAGAATACTCAGTATATTTAGATGCTAGATCCTCATCACTATATGATTCTAGATTTTCAGTATTAGTCAAATCTAACTGAACCCTACTCATAAAAGGTTCTCTCAAGGTATTACTTTCTAGTTTATTCTTAGCATCAATATTATCTAAGTAAGCACCAGTTACATTTCTTGTAACTTTTTGTCCTAAACTAGCTAATGTTTCAATACTCTTTGCTGCTAATTGTGCACGTCTAGTAGCTTGAACATCTTCACTAGGTAAATTACTTTGCTGCGCATTACTCAATTGAGCTTGACCTAATTGCGGTCTATTAAAAAATTTACTTGCCATAATTCCCTCCTTTATTTATTAAACCACTTTTCGAGGTTTCTCTGTGAGGCTAATGAATTTACACCTGCTGACCATGTAGCCATGTCATTAGCAGCTTTCTCTGCTCCAAAATCAAACGCTTCCATGTTATCTATAGCTTGTGTATTCTGTTGACTTTGTCTCATTATACCTAAAAATTGTCTATCCTTAGATTGACCTGCTTGTTCTTCATTCTCATTAATTGCTTTACCTACATCAGCAACAATTTGAGCCTCTAAAGCGTCTACAGATCTACCTCTAACTCCTGAACCTGCGAAGGCTTGAGAGAAAGCATCTTGTGCATCTAATTTATTTTCCTGTATTAGGACATCATTTTTAAATTTATTCCTATCAATTGCTTGTTTATTATTATACATATTTTGTGTATCAAATTCAAACTGTTGGTTAAGTTGCTTAATTCTTGCTGCGTTCTGAGCTTTTAATTGTTTTGCTCTATTTAGGCTATTCTGTCCACCTTGCATACTAGTTATTAACATTGATGCTGATGCAGAACCTACTGCTACCCATGTCATAATTCCTCCTCTATTCTATTAAGTTCTGAAAAATCTTTTGCTATTATCTCTTCTTCTATATCTTGTAAATCTGTTTTATCTGAACCATGTGCAGTAACCCATATACTGTCCATATGGGATATAACAACTCGTTTAGTAAATGGATCAGATACAAAAACATGTGGAGCTGAATAAGTATGAAAACCCATTTCAGATATTACTGACACCATACCTTCTGTAATGATATTGAATGTCTTTCCCCTATGTATTTTACTCACTATTACTTGACCTTCTGGTATAAATAATTCCCTACCATATACACCTGTGGCATAATGGTGTTTTATTTTACCATCATTAAACTTTTCCATATCATATTTATTATCTAAAGTACCCATTCTACGCTCTAACTCAGATATAATAACTCTTCTTTCTGCTTTTAATTCTGGTGTTGGCTCTAAATCCTTACTAAAATCAGTAATTATACTCTGTAAGCTTAATTTTGTGACATCTTTAGTCATTATTACTCCTAAATATAGGGGGGAGTATTACCTCCCACCTTGTGTTATTAATTGTCCTTGCCATTCTAGACTAATTATCTGTAATGGTGTAAATGTATTTTCTGTTGATATCTCAATAGTAACATCTTGCGATCTACCATTAATAGGAAATTTAGCTGCTCTAACATTAACTGGTTCTCTACCAATTATTATATTTCCTAATAGTTCTGGTATAAATGTATGATTATATACAACTCGTTTTGTCTTTGTAATATTAATCTTAAATCTACCTGAATAGCCTAATGTCACAGCCATCCTCCTTAACATCAACAAAGCATATCCCAACTTAGTCATACTACCATCAGAACCTTGCGTCTTAGGTATTATCTCACTTAGTACTACTCTAGACACAAAATTATTACCCTGTGTACTATTAGCCGAACCTACTGGTACTAGTTTACCTAATGCTAAATCTACTGAAATTGTATTAGATAAAAGTAACGCTAGAGTAGGGTTTGTAGTTTGATAATCTAAGTATGGTATGTAACCAATCTGTGCATCAGTATCTTCTGTAATCTCTGCAGGATTAAGCTCTAAAGAACCATATATAGTCTGAGTATTATCTGTATCTTCAAATACCATTTTAAGATCATCACCAGTGGAATAAATATATTTAATATCATATTTAAATGTCCACTTGTGCCAAGCATTTTGTAATACAGTACCCTCTGCAACATATGTATTTTGTACATATAATACTTTAGGGTTATCAGTTGTTCTAACTAGATATATATCATTTGAGAATATACTCTGAACTACAGTACCTCTTATTAATTTCTCACAATGTTTAGTCACAGAATTATCCGTAAAACCTACACCTGTTTCTGTATCAGGAGCAAAAGCTTTAATTGTTGAAAAACTACCTGACTTAATAGGAAAATACATTGAACGTCTAATTGGTACTGGTACATTGCTACCTAAATCAAATGATGATACCTGAGCAAATATAGCTCTAGATATATCTAAATTCTGTGGTAATGCAAGCATACTCTGTGTCAAGCCAGTGTTGACAATTATATTATTATCCATACTGAATACGTTATCAATTGTTCTATATCCTAGTTTACTTGAATCTAATTCTAAATCAACTGCATCACTTATTAAAAATGAAGATGTTGTTGTTCTATACAGATTTAAGAAATCATCAATTACACTAAATACTAAAGTACTTTCTGTAGCAAATCCTAGACGTGAATTAAATACTATCATATCTTTAATTTTACTACCAACTACAGTGGGTGCAGGATTACTTAAGTTATCACCTGCTTGGGGTACTAAGAAATCTGAATGAGCTACAGTAATAGTTGTTACAGTATCTTTTATTATACTACAAGGCATAGTCTCATTATTAATAGAATCAATGTATATATTATTCTCTTCAACCCATGCATCAAATTCAATAGAGTATTTAAGATAATATGTATTTAATTCTTCATTAACACTAGGGTTAACTCTAACTAGAAAATTAGATGTACCAACTGGTGTTAGTGTATCTGAAACACCTACTGCTACCTTAGGAGGTAGTATTGCAGGATCAACCAATGTTTTTGTATTCTCTGGCTGAGCTTCCATAATAGTCTTTATATGATTACCAAAGTCACATTCAACTTCAAAGTAATCTAAACCTAAGTTCCTAACAATAACTGTATTATTCTCTTGATGAAAAGTCTTAGTTAAAGGTATAGCTGCTGTCATATTAGTAGCTGCTGATGATATAAGTTTAGTTACAATAGACTTTGGTGTATCCGTAGCTACCGCCTTATGTGAACCTACTAATGTACTAGTACCATCATGTGCTATATGTGTTATTGTATACGTAGCATCTAGAAACGCTGCTGTAACCCATATTAACCCTCGCCTATAAACTGTTGCAGATGGTACATCTGGTAATGTTGGTGAAGTATTTAAAGCTACTGGAATACCTCTATTTAGTATAAATAATTTATCACTAGTCTCTACTACAGCAATATCTTTCTTATCAGTATGTGTCAAATAAGTTTTAACACTAGCTGCTTGAGTAATAGTTGTAGTATCTGCAAAATTCTCATCAAATCTATAAACTGTACCATCTGGTTTAACACCTAGTGACACTAATTCGCCATCTATAGTCAGTGTAAACATTGCGTGTTCATCAGCATAAACCCTAGAACCATCCTGTGTAATTATATTATCTAACGTAACTGGACTTCTTCTAGTTAGTATGCCAGATATATCAGGGATCATGTTTTCTTGATCCTCTACTTGGTTATCTAATCGAACACTAGGTGCTTGCTCAGATATACCATTTATGAGGCTTTTTATAACTCGACTGATTAAGCTCATACTTACCTCCTTCTATTTTTAAATGCTATATTACTAGATCTAGTATTATTAAGCATATTTAAATCTCTATTATCAATGTCTTCTGTTGTCAATGCTAAGTCTTTCCTTAAAACATCATTTTGTATAGACTGATTTAACTCTGGAGAACCAAAGTATTCAGCATTATATCTTAAACTTGCATATGATACTACTACTTGTCTAAATGATTGTGGTAATAGCGCCCAAGGTAACTCTGCAACTAGATTTACATATAAATCTTCTTGAATTACATATGTATTAGCTAGTTTATCGAAAACTCTTAAACCTCTTTGTATGTAATATCCTGAGTCTCTAGGTATATCACATCTTATTGTATCTGATGGTAGGTTTATAAAACCATCACTATCTCTAATTATTAATTGCTCATCTAACTCATTGAACCAATAACCTTTAGCTTGTTTTTCTTTTGAAATTTCTAATAGTATTCTTCTAGCTACAACAGCTTGTGAATATGTACTATTTACACTTGCTACTGGTGAATCACCTGTAACACTAAGTATCTGATTTATTGCTTCTAATTCTGTTAACATTCCCATAATTTATCTCCTTATTTTAGTTATCAAAAAAAGGGGAAGCAATTAAGCCTCCCCAATATTATTAATCAACCCTCATAGGAGTTAATTATTTCTATGCTTGTTCTTCAAATCCAAAAGTAATTGCTGAACCATGATTAAGAATACCATAACCAACAGCTAGTTTACCAACCATAAGGTCAGCTAATCTAGTCGGGATATAGTCAGTCTTAATAGATACAGAAAGTAACTCTAAGATCCCTACACACTCTTTAGAGAAAAGAACACCAACTGCATTCTCATCACCAGTAGTTGATGAAATAGCAGGAAAGTTAGGTGAATACATAACTTTAGATCCTAATACCATCGGTACTTTACCTGACTGTGCATACTCATCATTTACCCAAGTTAACCCTGTTTGAGCAGCGTTGTTAAGTAGTGCGAAGTATGGTTGAGGTCTAAGTAAGTATACTGGATCACCAACACAATCTTTGTCTCTAAATTCAGTCATAGCTGAAGCCATCATTGCTTGGACTTCTGAACCTGTCATTGCAGTATCAAAGTCTTGTTGAGTTTGAACAATGCTTGAAAATACATCGTCAGCAAATACTTTAAGACCTGCTGTAGCTGCTGCAGTAGCATCAACGATACGACCTGCTTCAATTACTTTAGCAATAATTGCAATATCTACAGCTTTAGCTAAAGCTCTACCGATAGACTCAATATGTGCAGCACTTGCATTGTAGTGTACCATTGCATTATCAAGATCTGAAATCCAACTATGAGCAACTGTTAAGTCGTCAATAGCGATTACTCTTTCAGTAGCTTTAACACTTTGAAGTGAAAGCTCTGCTAAAGTCTCTTCGTCTCTTGAAGATGCTGTAGCATTACCTACAACTGGAAATGATTTTGATTTACCACTATCAATTGACTCATTAGTAATTAATTGACGTGCTACGTTTGTTACTTTAAAATACTTTAAAACATCTGTTGCTGCTTTAACTTGAAATAATTCTCTGTCTACTGTACCGTTTAGTGCAGCTCCGTTGTTTACCCCTTGTGAACTATATGCCATTGTTTACCTCCTTGTTAGAATCCTGATAGATTTCTCTTCGCCTCAACTTGTGCTGCGTACTCAGGATCTTGTCTATATTTCATAGACATTGTTTCGTTTATGTAATCATTCACATTATTATATGGACGATTACTTTCATTGCTAGTACCACCTGCCTCAATAATTTTATTTGGGGCTTGTCCATTAGCTCTTTGGTACCTAGCTTGCAGACCTTCTACAGCTAATTTTGCAATACCAATGTCACCAGTTTCAAGTACAGCACGGTTGAAAGCATCAATTTCTGAATCATCAAGATTGGATACTGCCCATTCTTGTAACTCAGTATATGCTTCTTGACCACCTGCTACTCCTACTATCTCTGCGTCATTCTTTGCAATCTCAGCTTTATGACCATTAACTATCATGTCAAAGTGCTGTCCTAGACCATCTTCGTCTATTGATGCTCTTTGTTCATCTGTTAATTCACCATTAAGTGCTGCTTCTATTAAACCATTAATGTTGTCTGAAGAATAAGGGGAAGGTTCACTACTCTCTTCTTCCTGTTTCTTCGATAAACCAACTTCACTACCATTAGTTTTTATCTCGTGTGAAGTATCTACTTGCTCACCTGTGGAGGCTTGCTGAGTTTCTTCTGAGATTTGTTCTGCTGATTGGTCTGTTGATTCTGCTACTGCTTCATTATTTTGTTCTGTTTGTAATTCACTCATTCTTCTTGTCCTTGTTTAGCTGCTGCATTAATTGCAGGAGAAATTGCTTGTTGTGCCATTTGAGCTTCTTGTGCCGCTTGTTGCTCACCTTGAATCTCTTCTTCTGTTTTAATTAACTCAGATGTTCCAATATCTAAACTATTTGCAACTCGTGCAATAAGCTCAGGCATTTTAACATATGTAGCAAATTGATCACCAAGTATAGCTTGTGTAGTCTGTAGGAAAGCTGTAATAGAATTAAATTCTGTACCTCTACCTAAAGCTGCTGAACCTGTTGTAACCTCTAATTCAATCATATCTTTCAATGCGTCATTAATTTTACCTTTCTTTCTTAATCTACTTAAGTATAGATTAACTAAAGGTTCTTGAAGTACATTAGCAAGTGTTGAGTAGATACCACCAAGTGAAACTTCTAGTTCCTGTGATACTCTCCTAATTTCTTCTGCTGTAACTCTTTCTGCATTTCTAGTAACTGAACTATCTAATAGAAATAAAGTACCTAGATCTCTCCTTAGTATCTCCATTTCAGTCTGAGCAATTTGTAAATCTAATCTTTTATCAGCTTGTAATACACCAACATCATCTGGATTACCTACGAGTACATCACCACTTCTAGCTGACTGTAACTTTTTAACTGTTAAAGTAGCATTAGGTTTAACTAAATAAATAAGTCTTGCTGACTCTGCTGCTGCTTCTAATACTGATTGTCTAAGACCTTCATATGAATTTAAATCACCTATGAAATCTTCACAATATGATCTACCATAACTTTCACCACGATCTACAAAAGGTACAAATATATAAGGTAATTCTTTTTCTTTATAAATACCTTCAGTACCTTGCATTACTAAATCATAGATATCTTGATGTACTTTATACATTCCATCATCTTGTCTTTCTATAACAGTATATACACATAAAGGTTCTTTACCATCTTTATGTTCTTCCTTAAGTCTATTTGACTCAATAAGTTGTTTTTGTGAATCCTTATCTAATTCAGAATACATCATTGATTCTTTAATGATTAATTCTAGAACTCTTTTGGATTTACTTCTTTTAATACCAAAGCTATCTAAACTAAAAACTTTAGGATTATCTTCCTCTGGTATATGTAAAACTAATGAGCCACCAACTATAGCTTGTTTAAGCGAATCAACAAGTGTTGACCTTAGTTGAGATATTTCCATTTCATTTACAATACTTTTTTCTAATACTTGCAAAGCTTGTTGTATTTCACCTTCACCTTTACCTAACTGTTTCAATGTAATTGGACTAATACCCATTTTAAAGAAAGCTGTAGCAGGGGGGAATAAAGTTAATATAATCTTGTTTGCTAAATTGTTTACACCTCGTGCACCTAATGATTGATATGGTGTCCCATAAGAGTTACCATCATTACTACCATCATACGTTCCAGTGTATAATTGAGGTACTGTTAATCTAGAAGCATCTTCTGCTCTAGTAAGATAATTAACTCTCTTTGTTACAAGTTTGTCATATCTTTTCTTAGCACCACCTTTATTCATATTATCCATTTAAGATTGTAATCCTGTTTTACCTGTAGACAATCCCATGCCTGCAGATACCGAACTTTTACCTTTACTTTTCTTACCTTTCTTACCCAATAGAATAGTTGAACCACTACTTGCATCAGCACTTGTAGCTTCTTGTCTTCTAAGATTAGATGCTAATTCTTTTTGATCAGAAATTGCTTGCTCTCTTTGTCTAGTATCATCTCTTGCAGCATCTTTAGCTTCTTCTTCTTTCCTATTGGTAGGGGATAATATAATTTTATCTCCTGATAATTTCCTATCAGCTTCACCAATTACGCTACTGTTAACTGCGTCAAATACATTAGAACCTGCTTTAGTTCCTGTGGCTTTATCTACTGATGTAGCTACATCTTTTACTATGTTTCTTAAAGAATTGGACTTTCCACCCATAATATCCTCCTATTGTTTGACTAATACTAAACTTGGTTTTAACCTGTTTAATCTCTTAGCATTTGTTTCATATTTACTGATTAACTCCTGACAGCCATCATAATTCATAGCTTTACTAAAACCAGAACCATCTATAAGTACTTTATACATTTCTTCTTCAGGTTTCTCAGTATCCTTTTTAGTTTTCTTACCTCTAGTAAGCTTTTCAGTTGACTCTTTCTTACCATACTTACGCTCACTTTTTGTTACTTTTGTCATTATGTTTTTCCTCAAATTTCTTGTTGAAACATTCCTTACAATACTCCTTACCATCTTTTGTTCTGTTGGCTCTTTGACCATACTCTGATAGATAGTATAATAATACTGTTTCTTTTTTACACTTACTGTTCTGACATTTAAACATCTTTAACCTTCTTTATTTTAGGTTTCTTCTTAGCTTTAGCTATTGATTCTACATAAGTTTCAGTCCAAGATTCTAACATATCTCTATCTACACCTAGTATACTATAAGGATCAAATGTTTTATTATTCTGCGTTAACTCAATATAATCAGACTGATGTAGTATCCTAGCTTGACCAAATTGCTCTAAAGATTTCTCTTTAGCTATATCTATATCTTTACCATAAGCTATATAATATCTAACAAATATCTGCTCAAGTAATTCAAGATCATTAGTACAGTTAGATAACGCTTTCTCAGCTTTAACCTTACCAATCTTAGGACAACCTTTATAACCATCTACAGTATCACCAGTTAACACCTGAGTGTATAACCATTTCATTGAACCATTATATGTTGGTGTCCAAAATTTACCTCTCTTGAAGCACCATTGTCTTACTGGTATAGTCCTAAGATCTTTATCTTGTGAATATATTGAGATACTATCATCACCTGATGTTCCAAATATTCCCATACAATCATCAGCTTCTAACTCTTCGATCATTAATAAATTATACTTTTCCTTATTTGCTATTAAGTGTTCTCTAATAAATTGTAAACCTAATGGCTTAACAACATCTTTTCTATTACTTTTATAAGTAGGGAAAAATCTCTTACGATAATTCTTAGTACATGAAATAGAGAATATAATATCTTCCCTATTATAACCACATTGATCAGCTATATTCTGTATACCTTGATCTAGTAATCTAATAGTACCTTCTTTATCAAAAGATTTACATAATTGATCACCAAAATCTGAATAATCTTCTGTTGCTCTGCCTACTGTAAAGTTTAATATATCACCATCAATAATTAATACTGGTTTTTTATTCTCCATAACTTCCTCTTTCTTCTAAATATTTAATTGCACTCTCTAGTGTCACTAAGCTATCACCAAGCTTACCTAGACCAGTGTTACATTTATAACACAATAGTCCTCTAAGCTCACCAGTAGCGTGATTGTGATCAACACTTAACCATTTTATCTTACCACTAACATCTTTGTTTACCTCTGGTTTTTCACAGATAGCACATAGACCTCTTTGGTGTATAAACTGTTGATCATAAGCATCAGTAGTAAGTTTAAATCGTTGTTTAAGATTTTTACTTCTAATTGTCCTCATTCTCACCACCCATCATTTCTGCAATTTTCTTGCACATTGCATCAGGTGCTAAAAGGTTGCTTACTTTATTTTTGAACTTATAATTATCTAATGAACACTCAGTACTATCATTAGCTCTAGAATGATCAACATTCTCACCACGTTGTTCACCTTCAATTCTAACTAGAAAGCCAAGTCTATCAAAGAAGTCAGCTTCATTTTCAAATCTAACATCATCACAAATTACAACATCTGATTCTGATTCAGTAATCATTTTAGCCATCTGTTCTAACCAAAAGTCTGAGGATATATCTCTACCCCATTTACCAATAGCTATTAATAAATCCCTATCCTTGTCACCTTGAAGTTTTAAACCATATTCTTTATATAGTAAATCCTGTGCTTTGTATATAGGTCTAGATAGTGACATAATATCGACTTTCATAGTGTCACCAAATGCTGCTTTAAGCATATGTGATATTGTTGATTTACCACTACCCATCTTACCTGATATACCAATTAATAGTTTTTGCTTACTCATATATTCTCCTAGAATAAATTCTTAAGTACTTCTTCAATTACACTACCTGCAGCTTTAGACACCTCATCTTCAACTACTTGTTCAATTACATTTTTACTAGGTGTTACTGATTCAATCTCACCATCAATATTAGTAATCTGAGTGGAAGCAGCTAGTGCTAATCCTAGAATACCTAGTACTGTGTATCTAATTCTTTTATCTTTAATTTTAATCTTTACCATTAATGATAAGATTATTTCTACTATCTTATTTCTTTTCATCTTTGCTCCTTGGCTTAATAGCTTTCACAATTTTCTTAGTTACTACATTGATTATTATACTTCTTAGTATAGATATCAGTATTGGCATATTACCTCCTTCGTGATCCCCCCATAGTATTATGCTGCTCCTTAACTAGTTTTCTAACTGTCTTTAAGCTGTTCCAAAGTGTAGGGTTGATTGCTTTACCTTGGTTCATTATTAATATTTCTTTAGATAGATATTCTACTAAACCTAGTAAAAATCTAACACTTACATTTACTTCAACTGCTTCATGCATTACATGTCTATCAAATTTAGTAGGACATTCAGGATCATAGTCCTCTGTAGGTGCACGATATACAGGTATCTTTAAACCTGCATCTTTAATTATTTTAATTTGATTTGCTATACTTAATCTTTCCATTATAATTCCTTTAGTTTCTTTTCTAAATCATTTAATTTTTCTCTTAATAAATCAAAGTTATCAAATAATTCTGTACTTAGATAATACATACGACCCTCTGGTGTATCAAATTTAGCTAAGTTTTTACTTATCTCTAATTGTAATTCCATAAGTTCTGGATTGCTTTTAAGTAAAGCATCTAGTTCCATGTTTAATTTAAATATATTCATAATATCTCCTAGATATAAGGTGAGCAGTTTTTAACCGTTTACTCAGGGTTTTAGTTTAAGCTAATCTATGCTTTATCAGTGCATCGCTTTCACTATTAGCACGACTGTTACAATCAGTACGTTATAGTATATGTGAGAAGTTTAAAATCTTTCTCAGGATTTTCCGTTTATAATGGGTTAAGTCCAATCAATGTTTAGTTGGACACGCAAATAAACTTTTCGATGGTTTAGTTTAGACATTTTTACTAGTCTCTCGGCACAGGTACGTCATCACCCTACTCGGTTTAATCTAAATTTTAGTGAGTCTCAGCATAGTTATTACCAAAACTACTATCTGAATCTAGCTTAATCTTTACTCCGAGTTTTATCTGAGTATTACTCATAGCCTCTTTTGAAATTAAATCTAATTCAGTATTTGAAATTTTATTTTCATCATATGCAAACTGCAATTCGTCATGGACAAATGCTAATTGTTTGACATAATTTTCATACTCTGGGTCTTTAATACTTAATAAATTATGTATTTCAACCATCCAAGTTTTACATACTATAGCACCTGCTGATTGTAGTAAATAGTTTAAAGCAGCATGTTCACTACTACAATATATTTTTCTACCATCTAATGCTTTAACATAACCTCTAGTCCTAATAGTATACTTTACAGCTTCAGTTAATTTAACTAATGCAGGTAAGTTCTTATCAAAACTATCAACTACTTTCTTCATATCTTTAACAGACATTCCACAAGTCTCAGCTAAACCTTTAATACCAGATCCATATATTTTAGCATATATAAATGTTTTTGCGGTATCTCTAGAATCTAAACCTGCTGCTGTCTGGTTAACTGTGTGTATATCACCATTAAGTACTACATCTGCGTATTCACCATTGTCAAATGGGAACATATAGTGAGCTAACATTCTTAACTCAAGTCCTGATGCATCTGTACCAAATAGTTTAAAGCCTTTGGGGACAGTAAATAACTCTCTACACTCTTTACCCCATGGTGATCTAACCGAAGGAATCTGTGCTAAATTAGGCTTCATATGGGCGCAACGTGATGTTGCAGCTCCAAGCGTATTAATTCTACCATGGAGACACCCTGTGTCCTCATTGTACAATTTTAACCACGCTCCGTTGCCATTAGCAAGCATACCCAATCGTTTATCAACCATCAAGTATTCTGAAATTAGTGTAGATACAGGGTATTTCATCTTGGAAAGAATTTCTTCACCAAGTGTCGGTTTACCATCCGTACCAAATTCTTTAGGCTTCCAATTGAATCTAGTGATTAAACGCTGTCCAAGATCATATCTTGAATTAGGATTAAACTCTTTAAATTTTATTTTGGAATATGCCGCACCTTTGGTATACTGTCCCCTTAAAAGGTCTTTATACTTAGTGGTTCTCTTAGGCACTTTAGTACCTAAATTAATGATAAAATCCCCACCTAAATCAGCACAAATTAATTGAGCTAATTCTTGTTGTCTGTTCATTAAATCTTGCTCTAGTTTTCTAGCTTTGTCTATATCAAAATCAAAACCTTTCTCAGTTTGATCTAAACAAATCTGCTGTGTTCTAAATTCTAAATCTAAAGCATCTTGATTAATTTCTTCTTTCTCTAATCTGTGAAATAACTTAGCGTTTACAATTACATCTTGTACACAATATTCCATCATTTCTTCTGAGTATGTCTCAAAACCAATCTCTTTACCAAAGTCACCTTTATGGCAACCCATTCTTAAACCATAAGCTTCAAGAGAATGTTTACCAATATTTCTCATCATCTTAGTTTCAAGATCACTCCTGTCTTTTGGTGACTTATTCATTGCACCTCTAAGTCTCTTGAAGTCCCTGTCTTTAATATCAGGAAATGCAACCTTAGCGGCAATTAGTGTATCATAAATATAAGCATTTGTTTTCCATCTAGGATATATTTTCTTTATTGCCCTAATGTCAAAATCTATACCGTTATGTGCAATTAAAACCTTTGCGGCTTGTAGGAATTTAAGACCTTCCTTAATCTGGTGAGGTCTAAATCTCCATACTTCGTCTGTATCGACGTTTATGCAAGCTATACAATGTATGACTGTCATGTGTTCTAAATAGTTGTCTGATTCGATATCAAATAATAT
>Ga0070748_1000321_pt1 | contig 24298 bp, 25 predicted proteins | sample VirMetDEL_Nov_12_FD_77015 | JGI IMG/M metagenome (GOLD analysis project Ga0070748, IMG submission 77015) | Aqueous microbial communities from the Delaware River and Bay under freshwater to marine salinity gradient to study organic matter... | ecosystem: Environmental > Aquatic > Marine > Coastal... | reverse complement strand
TGTTCCTTGTAAACCTGTAGTTCCTTGTGTACCTTTTGTGCCTTGAGTACCTTGTTCTCCTTGGATTCCTTGAACACCTTGTATTCCTTGGATACCTTGAGCGCCTGTTGTTCCTTGAGTTCCGATTGTACCTTGAGTTCCAGTTGTACCTTGTGTACCAATTGTTCCTTGTAAACCTGTAGTTCCTTGTGTACCTTTTGTGCCTTGAGTACCTTGTTCTCCTTGAATTCCTTGAATACCTTGAGCACCAGTCGTACCCTGCGTTCCAATAGTTCCTTGAGTTCCAATAGTTCCTTGTGTACCATTGGTACCTTGAGTACCAGTTGTTCCTTGTAATCCAGTGGTTCCTTGTAATCCAGTCGTACCCTGAGTTCCGATTGTACCTTGAGTTCCTTTTACACCTTGTATACCTTGTACACCTTGGATACCTTGAATGCCCTGAATACCTTGAGCACCAGTGGTTCCTTGTAAGCCTGTAGTTCCTTGAGTTCCGTTTGTACCTTGAGTACCATTAGTTCCTTGAGTTCCATTCGTACCTTGAGTACCAGTTGTACCTTGGGTTCCAATAGTTCCTTGAATACCATTTGTACCTTGAGTTCCTTGTTCTCCTTGAATACCTTGAACACCTTGTATTCCTTGGATACCTTGAGCACCAGTTGTTCCCTGCGTACCAATAGTTCCTTGGATACCATTCGTACCTTGAATACCAGTAGTTCCTTGTGTACCATTTGTACCTTGAATTCCGATTGTTCCCTGCGTACCATTTGTACCTTGTGTACCAGTTATACCCTGAATTCCTTGTATTCCTTGAATACCTTGAATACCTTGAGTTCCTTGAGTTCCGTTTGTACCTTGAGTACCAATAGTACCCTGTATTCCATTAGTTCCTTGCGTACCTATTGTACCTTGTAAACCTGTAGTTCCTTGAGTACCAGTTGTTCCTTGAGTACCAGTTGTTCCTTGAGTTCCTTGTTCTCCTTGGATACCTTGAATACCTTGAGCACCAGTAGTACCTTGAGTTCCAATTGTACCTTGTATACCTATTGTACCTTGAGTACCATTTGTACCTTGAGTACCAGTAGTACCTTGTAAACCAGTTGTACCTTGTACTCCAATTGTACCTTGCGTTCCATTGGTTCCTTGAGTACCAGTTATTCCTTGAATTCCTTGTATACCTTGAAGTCCATTTGTACCCTGTGTACCAATTGTACCTTGAGTACCAGTAGTACCTTGAGTACCAGTAGTACCTTGTATACCAGTTGTACCTTGTGAACCTGGAACACCATCTACAGCTGTAGCAAGTGAAGCAGATGTAAAACTTCCACCATCAATTTTTAGGGTTCCGAATGAACCAGTAGATGCTGCTGACTGACTAATGTTGCCTTTGAATTCAACATCAGCAGTAAATATTTCTTTTCCTAGGTATTTAATTTTACTCATTTAGTCTCTCTATGTCATTTCTAATACACTAGCAAATGCTTCTAAATCGCCACTAGCGGAAGCCTTTATTTTTAGTATATCAGATGCTTCTAAATTTATTGGTTTTTCTATAATCAAACTAGAATCTGCTGGAACATTTACTGTCTTCATCAGATGAAAATCACTACCAGCACTATTATCAGTAACAAATAAATCTACCGATGCATCGTTAGTTCCATCCACATTACTAATAAAAACTGCGTGTACTACAGCAGATGTAGCTGCTGGACAAGTATAAAGTGTTGTGTTAGTATTTCCTACAGCAACAGCTGCATTTTTAAAAGTGTTAGCCATATCTATCCTCCAAAGACTATTGCCATAGCAGTGCCATGATCTGTTACTGATGTACCATTTTCTATAATTTTTCCACTAGCATCAATTCTTCCAAATGAAGCACTTGTGGCAGCTGAGCCACTTATTTGTGTTGATACAGCTATGTTATAAAATGAACCTGAAGCCCATCCCTTATTAGCAGTCCCAATACCACCTTCAGCATTAGCTCTTGGTACTATATTTTTTGTGGCCATGTTATTCTCCTAATTATATATAAATATTAGATTTTTAAATTCTTTGTTCATTTTTCATCCTAAGCAACTGGTTGTAAGTCATTATTATCATCGTATTCATAAAATATCCCTATAGCATCATTTTGATTTGTTGGCATTACATCACCATTTCCATCTTGTTCAAAAAAGTTATCTTTGAGCACCTGAACCAATAGCAAAACTACTACCACCAATCGTAATTGTGTTCAATTGTCCACTGCCACTAACACCAGGATTAGCAGTTACGCTAGTTCCACCACCACCACCGATGGAAGTATCTGTTTGTAGTGTTTTACCAACATATTGATTTGCTGTCATATAAACATATTGGTTAGATGCTAAAGCAGTTTCAAATTGTAGTACACCAGTCTTATAATCAAATTGATAATCATTAGCAGAAACAATACTTTCATTTCCAAGCGAACCACTATTCAATGATGTTGATTTGAATACCTTTACTCCATATCCTGGCGTAGTATCTTCAGTATTAGCATTTGCTAATGATGAGACTGAATACTTAGGTGAGATAAAACTTCCTTGTTGGCCATCTTGTACCAACTGAGGAGTAACTCCACTGTCACTTCCAGTTGGAAACATAAAGAAAAATACATCATTAGCTACATTAGACTTAGTGAGTTTCTGTCTATAATAGTATTTTAGGACATCGTTACTACCACTTGTATATGTACTTTGTTGCTGTGAGCTTCCACTAAATGGTAACGAACCAGTAGGTATAAATTTTGCTTGCGTATAAACCTCATTAGCATTTATATCAAGTACATTAGTAAATGATTCTTGAGAAGTACTTAGAGCATCACTGGTAAATCTTCTGTTACCAAGCAGTCTATTCGATTTTTTTGTTTGGTCTATACTCACAATTTACTCCTAACTAAAGCTCAATGTAATTTGTTGTATTGGTGCAGGGTCTCCCTTATATCTCACCACTACATAAAGTTCGTTATCACTATCATCCAAAAACATTCCATCTGAGTTTCTCATTGGTACTGTATATGTTCCACTACTTATACTTCCACCAGTATTACCATATAAATCTATATCAGAACTAAATGGGTTTTTGATATTATCAGCACTAACACCAGCCTCTATCAAGTTACTAACAGTAGCACTTGGGTCGAATAATCTACAAGTTGATATGTCTGTGTTACTTCCTGCACTTGTACCACTCTTTAGAATCAAAGCACAAGAGATTCCATCAGTTGTAGCATTCCACGCAACCAATGTTTTACTGCTAAGATTTACAGTCATACTTGTTTTTGTGCCAGAAGACTTCTGAAATCTTCTTATATAAAATCTGTAATCAGTACTACTAGCAGCTAAACTATTTCCAGTAAACCAATACCCATAACTACCAGTTGGATTTACCAAATAATCTGGTTTTACTTGTAAATCATATTGTCCTATAACAGCATCACCTTCATCATTTGTTTTGAATGAATCAGTTGTAAAGTATGAACCATTGAATGTAGTTACATTATTATTTAATACTATTCTAAAATCTTCACCCGTAAATGTTTCTGTAGTATCTTGTAAAGTATTTGAGTCATATCCTTGAGCTCTACTGTAGATAGCCATACTACCACTACTTGATGCTTGACTAAATAAAGCTGCGTTATAAAAATTTATAGTAGAACTATTAGCTGTCTGTGAACTATTCTTCCAATTTCTACCTGTGGTTCTAAATGTTAGATTATAATTTAAAGTATTATTACTTGTTCTATTTTGTCCTACATTCTCACTATTACTGTCAAGTGTAAAACTAAATGAAGAGCTAGCAACTGCTATATCAGATATGTTTGGGCTCTGTCCACTGGTTCTCTTTGTGGTTTTAGTTGAATCTATTACATAATTAGTTGCTCCAGTAGAAGACACACCAGTATTAGCAACAGTAGTTGTAGCGTTACTTAGTGTAGTCGAACCAATATTGTCCCATTGGTCTGTTGGATTACTGTTGACTAAAATATTTGTCGAATACCCAAATGCTGGATCGAAAGACTTAGTTACTTCAGATTCCCATTTGTGAGTATAAGTTGTAGTCAATAGATATGGAGCACCACTCAAACTTTTTGATGTTGCAGAAAATCCGGTTCTAGTTAGAGAACTAGTAACAACACAAGTTGGTTGTGAGTCTGTAATATCGGTTGTTATGCCACCTGTATATAAATAAAATCTAGTACTTGAATCTGAGCCATCTTGAAATGTAAATGTAGATTGACTACCAGTTGCTATACCAGCTTTTATTCCAGTATAAGCATAGTAACCTGAAGCAGATATGCTAGTAGCAGATGTAGCACCACCAGTGTATCTCCTACCACTCAAAGCACCAGCAACACTAAAGTCACCATCTTGAAATGCTGATGGAATAACTGCAGGTTGTGCTGTTATAATTTTACCTATCGATAAACCATCACCTGATGTTCCAAAAGCACTTGTCGTATAATTTACAATAGATGATGTTGAAAAAGTAGAGTTTCCGTCTGGTGTTTGGTCAGCATAGTTATCACTAAATGATTGACTAGCTATTACCCTAACTTTGAATGTATTAGCAGCACCACTGTTCAATCCACCCAATCCAAAGAAACTTCCGTTACTACTAACTGCTGTTGAACCAGCAGTATTAGCTGCTAGTGTATGACTAAATGTTCCAAATGTTGCTTGTGTAGTAATATTAGATGATGGTATTCTAGAAGCATAAGTACCATGAAATGGATTAGTTCCTACATCGTCATCACTAGTTCCCCTATCACTTGATTGTACCCAACCTTTTAGTTCCAAATAATCTAATGCTTCTTTGTAAGAACCAGTCTCACCCATATCTATAAATGCTGAACCAGTCCAAGCTGATGATAATCTAGCATTTTCATATGTAGAACCTAACACACCATTTAGTAAAGAACTCTTTGAAGTTTCACTTCCGTCTGTATGTGTGGCAGTTACACTACCGTATGTTTTTGTATTTGGTGCAGCATCTGCGACATTCAAAGAATGACTCATAGCACCCGCAATAAATCTTAGTATTTCACTTACATGAGTTGTATTATCAAAATTATTGAAATAACTTCCATCCAAACTTTCTTTCCAGTTATTTGAAGTAGGATATCCATTTTGTATATTATTAGCAGATATAGATGTAGATTGCTGTGAACCTGAAATCTTCATTGAACCACTAATCTGTAAATTATTTGAGGTAGACATATCAGAACCAGTAGCAGCGAATATACCAGTTCCACTACCACCTCCGCCACCAGCTCCAAAACCACTAGCAGCTGCAGATGATGAAACAGCTGTTGTAAAGTTATTCCCACCAACCATAACATGACCAAATGAACCAGTAGATACTGCTGAACCACTAATATTTCCAGCAGAAATAACATTTAGAAAAGTACCACCACTACCAGTTACATTACCTGTAACATACAAATCACCTTGTATACCAGCAGAACCAGTAAAAGGAAACCCAACACCACTTCCACCTGAAGCAAGTGAAGCAGATGTGAAGTTACCACCACCAACCATCAAGTGTCCAAATGAACCAGTTGATGATATTGAACTACTTATATTGCCACTAGCACTTATATGTAAAACATTTTTTATTGCTTTACCATTTATATTTAAATCTTGTGTTGCTGTATGGTTTCCTAAATTATCACCACCAGCTACAGCAGCTGCTAACGAAGCAGATACATCAGCAAATGCACCTAATTTTAATGTACCATCTACATCAAGAGCACCAAAAGACGCAGAAGATACCGTATTACCTAAGAGACTTCCACTTAGTGTAAACGAACCTGTTAGTGCGGGATTTAGCTGTTTACTATCTATCCGAGCCATATATTCTCTCTTCTTTTCTCTCTAACCACCAAGTAGATATAGATCTTGAAATCTTTCTCTTATGTTGAGTAGTCTTTGGTTGCTTCATTTTATTTATCGTATCCATAGTAAGTTTTCTGTCACTTTGAGCACAAGACTTACACACTGTATTATTACCAACTGCTCTGTCGAAAGAATCTTTTCTTGAATAGGTTAGCATCTTACCACAATCGGGACAAGGTCTATTTTTTCTATTCTTCCAACTTCTTTTTCTCATACATATAAATATCAAAAGATGGTAAAAGAAAAGTGGGATTTACGAATTAAATTTGCCTTGAGCAATTATTTCGTCATCACTTTCCAAATCATAACCAATACTATCGGTATCTACCTTCAATCTAAATGTAGTACCTACTTGTTGTATTTCTAAAGCGTCATGTTCCATATACTGACCATTTATAAAAAATATAAAGTCTTGTTCATTAGTAGAATCAAATCCTGTTGGAGCAGAAGCAGTAATTGCTGTAAAACTAGCAGTCTGTGCTGTAATAGCATTAGACTTTTTCACAAAACTCTTTCTAACATACTGGTCAAATGTAGTTACATCTGTTCCAACATTACCACCATTTAGTGTAAGCGAACCACTAATAGATACCGAACCAGTAAATTCTTGAGTATCTTCTAAATTATTACCAAATATATTTGAACCACTATGATTTGATTGAGTAACATTTATTACCGAAGAAGATACTATGTAATTTTCTGCTATTATGTCTCCTTGTACTACCCAATCTGTATTTACTTGAGCCTTTCCATCTTGTCTCTGTGATATTTCAAATGATGTAGGACCAATATGTAATGTATTAGAAGCAGTTACATTTGAGAATTGTACTGTACTTGATGTACCAACATCTTGTCCGATACCAAATGTAAAATTACCAGGAGTAGTTCCATCAAATGTTGTTCCACCGTCAATCGTAAGTCCTGTTCCACCGAAGAAACTTACTGGATTATCTAATCCTGCAGAACTACCTCTACCCTGCATTGTTACCTTTACATCCTTAGATGTTACAGCTCCTAAATCTATACCAATACCATCTTCTATTATAATTCTTTTTGGTGTCAATTCTTTTTGTGTTGTAACTACACTTGAAAATTCTTCTGGTAACAAATACCCATTCATTGTTACATTGAATGTGGTTTTTATAATTCTTTCTGAATTTACATTTATCTCACTGGCATCTGTATAATTATTTATCTGTGTTCTAAATTTGAACTTGCCATCCTCTCCCCAATAAGAACCTTCTGAATAAATTATTTGTTCTACCAACTTATTCATTTGTTCTGTATATGAACACCAAAGTACAAATTCATATTCTAATTTTATGTAATCTGGTACTGGTACAGCATACATTTCTTTTGTAGGTGTTAGTCCCCTTTGTACAGAAAATTTATCATAACGATTTTTTGAAGTATATTGTTTTTGAAAAGTATACTTTAGTCTAGGATTGAGAGGATCCATTTTATCAACAGGCAAAGTCTCATCTTTTTCAATAGAAGTTCTTTTGAATGCTATTAGAGGAATTATAAGTTGTTTTTTATTATCATATAAAAATCCCTTTTTTTGAGCCATAGTCCATCTTTCAGGATTAGCATACATAATTGGAACTTTTACAGTTTCACCATTTTCTTCTACTGTTGGTTTTATAACATTATTGAAATAATACATAATAGTAGCATCAATATCCATCAATCCTACTGAAAGATTTTTTACATTATCATCATTTCTAGACCTATCTCTACCACGATTTTTATCCCTTCTAAGAGATCGTGGAATTGGTTTTTCACGAGCCATTATATACTCCTAACACTTTCTAAAATTCTTCCACCTTTTGATGTCAACCATTTTCTAAACTCAGATGGTTTTCCATATTTAATATCTCCGACAAAACTTTTCAATTCTTTTTTATCATTATCACTCATAAGTTTTTCAACTCTACTTAAAACAAATGCACTTTTAATTTTTACATCGTAAACTAATATTTCATTCCAAGTTTTGAAATAGCTATCTTTCAAACCGCCCTTTGTCATATTGTCAAAAACAATTCTTTTATTTTTAATCAAAAATTTTTTTTGAGCATCCATCCAATCTCTAATAAATTTATTATCAACTTGATTTCTAATTTTTTTCGCATCTTTCTGAACTTCACCATAAGGTCTTTTATCATTTTGTAAATGTTGTAGTTCTTTTTTCAATCTTTTATTGTAATCTTCTGGTGTTAATTTTTGTTTCTCTAACTCTCCTCTGAAAGCATATTCACTATCTTCTCCCACTACCTTTTCGATATTTACCCATCTACGGCCTGTTTTGTCTGGTGTACTCATTATATCTTCCCAACTTCTACCTAAAAGAAATCCCTCAATGTGGAATGCCAAACCACCCATAGTTTGAATACCCTTTGCCTTATCTAAACCAGAACCTCTTCCTACATGAGAAAAAGTAGATATAGATTTTTTCTTACCAATAACTTTTTTAAGTTGTTTGTATCTTGATAAATCACTAACATGAAACGAACTAACTTTTTGCTTTCCAATAATGTTGTCCATCAGTTTTGGATAAAGAGCAACTTTATCACCTCTCATTTGCATCTTTATAGTTTTTTCAGTATGAGCAGGAAACCATTTCTCTTCACCTTTATGTGTTAAAAAGACACCACCTTCTCTGTTTTCAGTCAACAAGTCTTTTAATAGAATCATTATATACTCCTAACTCTTTCTATCTGTACAGAACTCTTTCTCACCAAAAATGTATTTGCAACAACCGAATAGTTTTGGTCAAACATACCACCAATCAACTGATTTTCATTTATAGAACCAACTTCAAAGTAAGCATAATTCCAATCTATCAAATCTCCCATTTCTAATACCATTTCAGCATCTATAAAAGATTGTCTTAGAAAAGCAAATACTGCTGTTTGTCTATTATCCATCAAACCACCTTGGTCAGCATTGAAATCAAAATCTTCAGCAGTAACTAAACAATTCATTTGTACACCATTTTTGTATACCTTATTGCCATCAGCTGATTCACCATACATATTGGTTGCTGATTCTTGTACTGCTGGTTTGTAAACCACAACTTCTTGATTTATCAATCCATCTTTATTATTTTGTTTGTCACCAACTAACTCTTTAGTCACTCTGGTAACAAGATCAATGTCCTTCTGAGGTAAAAATCTACCAGCCATTATATTATCCTATGTAAATTGGGTATGGAACTTTTTGTAATTTTTCTTGAAGATGCTGTGCCTCATCCTTATCTGCTTCCAATAGAGCTTTTCTACTGGTAGACTCTAACATCTCTCTCAACTGAGTTACCAATATTTCCTTCTCTGCAGTTGCTTCAGTTCGTAAAGTATCTCCATCCAATGTAGTTTCCGCATTTGGTATTGGTAAAGCAGCATATTTACTTCTAATACTACCCAATAATTCTTTACATAATGCAAGAGCATATTTCTTTATCCATTGTTTACCGACATCATTGATATCTTTGAACAACATATTATCATATGGTGCATTAGAGAAATCAGATATAACTCCATTTGATGTTCCCTGTAAAGTATTATTTCTATCCTCTTTTACCAAATACTTAAAATGTAATTTATAATTTGATGTAGGTTTTGGAAAAATTCTCAAATTATTATTTACCAATTCGAATGAGTAACCAGACTTTCTTATTTGGTCATTGAATTCGATTGCCTGTACTTTCAATAAATCAGCATATATTGGCATCATCATAAAACTTACTGCTGGTGAATTATTACCCCATCCAAATGAATCTAACATATTGTAAGAACCATCGCCTGTTCCAGCATAAGGATCAAAATATCTAGTAACTGCCGGAGAACCTTCATAATGAACTTTTCTAACTTCAATAGCTTTACCACTTTCTGAAACATTAGACCACAAAGCATTCAAATCATATTGTTGTGAACCACTTACTATATTTATAGAGCCTGTTTTGAATGAAATAGTACCACCGACACCAGCTTCTGTACCATATTGCTCTGATAATTCTATAGCTCTACCAAATGTTGGTGTAACTTTTCTGTGTGTTATTGCTGAACTAGTAGATTGTCCTTGTAAAGAGAGTAAATTATCTCTAATATTGAACTGATTTACTTGAGCAGAGTATTCTGTAATAGATTCTTCGTAACAAGCGTAAAATGAACCTGACGGCATTTCAACTTCAACTATTGGGTATCCTAATCTTTTAGATGCCCAATCAGCAAATTTATCTACAGAATGGTTGCCAGAGCCTGAAAACTCTGTATCTGTATCGTAAAAACCATATGGTGTTTGACTACTACTGAAGTTACTACTTCCAGCCCAAATTGCTTCCATTATATTCTCCTAAAAAGGTGTATTTACTCACTAATAAATATACAAGATACAAAAAAAGGGGAGTAAAACTCCCCTTTTTTAAGTAGTTCAATTGTTATTACAATTAAACAGTATTGATGTGTGATACAATCACTTTTCCATAGAACTCTGGTCTGACCATCTTCTTAGCATAACGAGTCATTACCCCACGTCTTGGTGTGAAGTTTGTAGGATCGTATACTAATGGTGTCATAATCATCGGTACATATGGAGCATACACAGCACCAGTCTCTAAGAAGTTACTACCTCTGAATCCAACTAGAATGTCGTTAGAAGTCATGTAAGGGTTCTTATAAACAGTATATCTGTTATTTATAGAACCAACGGCTTCTACGCCCATAGCGTAATTCTTAGCAGAAGCATCACCAGTGTTAGCGACATATCCACTTACTGATTCTAAGATTGTAGAAGTTTCAGGTGAAACAACAACAAAATTAGCACCACCACGTAGTGTCTTCTGATGAATTGCGTTAGATACTGATTGTATCTTAATTCCAAGAGTTTGGAACCAAGATGGTTTTGTGTAAGCATTGGATGAACCACTAATTTCTGCGAAATCACTTTCAGCAGCACCAGAACCATCATACTCATAGCCGACTTTAGCTGACCAATACTCTGTTTTAGCAGAAGCATTGATTGATAACATGTCTAAGATTTCCAAATCGATTTCCATCGCTATGTACTCACTTAGCATTGCTGTCAATTCAGCTTCAGCGTCAACACTATGGTAAGCGTTTAAGTCCTGAGCAAGTTCAGGTGTCCATACAGCTTTCAACTTACGAGTCTTAGCAACTATGCTGATAGATCGAAGTTGAATATCAACTTCTGGTATTCCAGCATCGCCTTCTCCAGAATATCCACCATCTGAACCTGCAGTTGGTGAAGCTTCCATATCGCCTCTTTGTTGATCTGTTGGTTGCTTATGATACTTTACCTTTACATCACCATGCGCCAATACAGCATTCTGGCGTACAATAAAACTTATTGCTGTACCAGCAGCGTTGATTGATGTATAATGAGGAAAGAATTCGTCAAATCCGGAACCAGAAACACTAAATGCTCTAATACCTTCTTTGTCAGGTCTTGTAAATGAATTAGCTGCATCAACAGTAATTTTTACAAGTTCGTTTTCTGTAGCTAAACCACTAGCAATAGAAGAACTTAAGTCTGGCTCAAATTCTACTTCCTTCCAAGTAGCAGAAGCAGTTGTATAAGCACTCGCGCCTATAGCTCCACCTAAAGTAAGTGCGCCTGTTTCTTCGTCATTAATAGAATATCCAGACTTACCACCACCGTAAAGTCCACCAGCAGCATCACCACTACCAGATGTGTTACCGAAGATATCAGCACCTGATGTATGGTTAGCAGTTTGTGTACTACCGTATTTGAAGTCTAGATAAAAGATTAGTCCAGATGGAAGATTCATAGGTTGAACAGAAACGAATTCCTGTGCTGAAATTTCACCAAAGATTCTACGAACCAATGGTAAAGCAACACCTGACCATTCTTCTTTATTTCCACCAGTGCCTGTCTGTGACGCCTCTTTAATAAGCTGCGTAGCCTGGTTTTCTAGAAGAACAGACATTCCTGTTTTCTTTGTTGAATCTTCAATTCCATCTAGTAATCCTGTTGGCTCCCACTTATCGACTAACTGTCGAGTCTGTTTGAGGAGCTCTTGATGAGGGTTATGCCCTGTCATCACATCACTTAGATTATCAAAGTTTGACATTATATGTCTCCCAATTAGATAAGGTTAGCTAACTTTTTAAACCTGTCTCTCAACTCTGAACCTTCAGTTATTACTTCTTTTTCAGATTTTGTTGAGGCAACTGGCTTTGAAGCGCTACCCTTAGATTCATTAATTTCATTTTTTCTAGCACTACCAAAAGATTCACCAAGTGTAGAATACACTAACTTGACTTCTCTTAGGTTACTAGCTCTATCGAATTGCTCAACGACTTTCATTTTCTGATCGTTATTCAAACCATACTTTCTGAATAGTTTGTTTGTGAACAGAAGTTTAGCATTTAGCAAGTTGACTTCGTTTAGCTTTCCACGCAACTCTTCAATTACAGAACGATGTTCAGCAAGATTTGATTTTAGTTCGGAAACTTCATCCATTTCTTTTTCTTCATCTTCTTCTTCTGAAAGAGCCTTAAGAACTTCATCTAAATCAATGTCATCATCTTCATCCATGTCTTCTTTTTCGTCTTCTTCTTTAAGCTTAGCTTTTCCGTCATTTCCAACATTAGATGAGTCATTAGCTTTCGCATTGACTTTGTTATCAGATTTACCAATGTCTGAAGAAACATCATTTTCATCAAGTTCTTCTTCATCTTCTTCATTGATTTCACTTTCTAGTTCTTTAATTACAGCTTCTAAGTCAAGGTCTTCGTCTTCGTCTTCTTCCATCTTTTCATCGTCCATTTCTTCTTCGACTTCGTCCTCTTCTTCCTCAGAAACTACAGGAGCGTACTTTACACCATCGATTTCAATGATACCTTCTTCGACATCTTCGTCATCTTCATCATTGACTTCATCTTCATCGCCACGTTCTTCCAATTCGTCTCCGTCACGAGCCATTTTAGCTCTTTCTTCAACTTCATCTTCTTCCGCTTCATCAGATTCAGCTTCATCAACTTTATCTTCGTCATCCATTTCCATTTGGATTTTTTTAGACAACATAGATTGGATTTTTGGTGTGAAAGCCTCTTCTAAAGCCATCTTTGCATTTTCTAAAGCAGTCTCTCTAACCGCTTTAGCGTCAGCAATCGCTTCTTTTAAGAGATTATCCATTTTATTCTCCATTTTAGGATATTATATAGTTATTGGGAACTATAATAGAATTATTATATTTTGATACACCGTATATGATAGGAACGGTGTGTTTAGTTTAGATATATATAAATATAAGTATTTAGAATTTTCTTCCTCTATTTCTACTATCTTCTTCTGATAATTTCACTTTTTTCCAATAATTACGAGCTTTTGCTTTGTTTTTCGTCTCTTTTCTAGCAGCAGAGGGTTTTTTATAAAATTCTCTTTCCCTCAACTCATAAAGGATACCTGCATCTTTTACTTTTCTTTTGAATATACTGAGAGCTTTCTCGATATTATTATTCTTTACTACAACTTTTATTGACATATTTACCTCTTAGTCTTTTTCGTTTTTTGCCTTATAATTTCTATCTACATAATTGAAGAAGTCTTTTTTATCATCATCACTCATATCTTCAACACTAGATACATTAAATTTTTTCATAGCTTTTTTGAAGAATGCTTTATAATCGTCTTCTTCTCTGAACATCATTTTATCAGCTTCTGACTGTACATCTCTATCTTCGTCATCGTGTCCCGTAACATGCCCTTCACCGATAGAATAATATCTACCTAAGATGTTACCCATATCTTCATATAGTCCACTCATTCTTTCTTGTAAAGAATTAGCTTCACCAGCTACTTTACCAAATTGTTTAGATAGATTTGTAAGTTCTTTCATATTACGACTAACTGTAATCTTATCGAACATATCACCTGCTTCAGATAGAGTATGTTGAGCAGCACCTTCTGCTATAGAAGAAAGGTTTTCAGCAACCTCTTTTAGATTACCTTTACCATATATAGATTCACCAATAGAATTAAAAGCATTGATTTTAGATACCAACTCCTTTACATCAACTTTTGGTTCTTCTTTTTCTTCTTCTTCTTTTACCCAAGGATTTCTAGAAATCATTCCACCTTGTGTACTTACTTCGTTTAATAAATCTTTTAATTTTATGTTAGCCATAGTTTTTCTCCTTAGATATAAATATCTACTACCTTACAAATTTGAAAGCAATTGACTGCATTTTCATCAAACCTGAATCTGAAAATTTCTTCTTATTAGATGTGTTTAGAGCATCATATACTTTTATTATAGCACTTGCTGAATATCCATCTACTCTCATTTTTTTACCACTCTTTGGGTCTTTGATAACTTTATTTTGTTTCTTTTTTACAATATCTCTAAGATTAGCAATTACACTAGGTTCTTTAGCTTCATTTATAGATTCATATACTCCCATCGACTTTTGAAAATTGATAACAAAATCTGTCCAATGTTTTTTATAAATTTTCATTAGTTCCATAGCTTTTTGCCTGTCACCATTCCTACCTATATCTACTATAACTTTCTTTATATCTTTATCAAATTTTGCTATATGAGCATTAGATACGCTTCGCTGTTCTTTACTTTCTTTCTTCAAACGACTTTTTTCAGCTCTGCCTCTATTTTTAGATTGTGCTTCGAATCCCACTATCTTTCCCCCTTTATGCGATGCGTCTTTTCCATCACCATTTCCATAAGTACCTTTCTTTCGATTATACTTATTTAGTTCTGCTCTATACTTTTTAGCTTTTTTAGAAGATTGAAATTTTTTATATTCATCTTTATAATCTCTATCTTCTTTTTTATATTTCTTTTCCCACTTTTTAGCCATCTCTGGCTTATTAGCGTGCATCCATCTTCTCTGCTTTTCAGATTTGAATGGCATTTATCCTCTCAATATATCATTGATTACTGATTCAACTTTACCATACTTACCATCACGAACAGGAGAATTATTATCAACACTCTCATTCATAGGATGAAGAAATGCACCATGCGTAGATGGATTAGAAACAAAGTCAAAAGCAATCAATTCAAAATCGTCACCGACTTCTTGAGCACCATTTTCATTTACTGGTGAAACAGAACCCATACCACGAGAAGAGATACCCAACTTTATTCCGTTTTTGAATAACTCTCTCAAAATGTTACCACTTGGTGTTGTAAGTATTTCTACTGTACCTACTAAATCGTCACCATTGAAAGCCATCTCTGTAATATTGTGAGATACATTCTGTAAGTTCACAACAGATGATTCAGGATGGTCTAACTCACCCATAGCTCTTTTTTGTTTTACGAAGCCTTCGGAATACTTTTTTGCCTCCCGCATTAGAATTTCTTTTGGATACACTCTACCATTTTGGTTTTTGGTATCTGCTCTCTGTAAGATACCTTTGACAACTAACTTTCCGTTGTTCTCTTTCATAGCCTCATTGATTTGTTCGGCTCCTATTTCGAATGGTAGATAATCTACTATTAATTTTTTCATTTTAGACTCCTAAATGTTCTATCATAAATTTCTTTAAATTTTTTGGGATTAGTTTCTGACTCTCCCTCTTTTAGAAATGATAAGTCCATATTATGTTTTTTCATTGTAGCAATTGCTTGTTGTTTACTATATTTAAATCTTTTCATTAGAAAGTTCATCAACTCTTTACCATCTATGGATTTAGTACCAGCTTCTTTTACTGTTTCATTTTTCTTATCTTTCTCTAATGCTTCTTTAGCATAAGAACCTAAGTCTAATAATGTATCATCACCTTCACCATCCATAGCATTTTTCATCTTTCTGTCATTCATAAAGACTTCTAAAGCATTCATCATTTCATCTCTACTATCAAAATACATAGCCTGTCCACCTGAGCCAATTCCAATTTGATACTCAACACCCGTTTGATCTTCTGATGGATTAGCAGAGACGACTAATTCGTTTTCAGGATCATCATCTCCTCTTGTAACTGAATGTACCATACCACCATCCATTTCTGATTCGGATGTTGATAAATTGTATGATTGGTAGATACCTTTTCTTTTTGGATTGAACCAATTATCTAGTTTATCAGCAATTACTTTATTTTCGTTATCAGCTTTTTCATCTGCTTGAAGATCATCGCCGTCATCTCCGTCATCTCCGTCACTATCTCTGTCGAAATCACCACCACCTAATTTTTTGCCAGATGGTTTTTCTTTTTCTTTTTCACTATCATCTTCACCATCGTCCTGCATCTTATCCCAAGCAATCTTTGCTGGATGGTCTTTTTCCAGTGTTTTAGCTGAACCAGCTTTCATTTCACCTGACTCACCATCTTTCTTTTTATACTTGATGATTTTTTCGTCATCAACTTCATTTATACTTTTTGCAATTTCAAATAGTGAAATCATTTATCTTTCTCCATCATAATTTCGTGTTTGAGACTTTCTAAATGTTCTATCCATTGTCCAAGTCTCCTTAACATATAATTTTTGTCTACATCCTTCTTTTGTATCTCAACCTGCCATCTTTTTAGCAAAGTCGAAATACTAAAAAGAGTATCCATATAGGATTTCTTTTTGTCCTCGAAGGCCATATCAGAGACAATTACTGTAATTGTCCTACTTTGTTTGCTAGTTTTACTAACCTCTCACTTATTTTATGTAAAGCCTTATGTGTATTTTTCCAATATGAACCTGAGTTTACATTCATCTCTTTCTTCAATCGTACATTCATATCAATGAGTTTACTCAGTTCTGTTAGGGAATTCCTAACTTCTCTCATTGAACGACCAATCTTTTGCTTTGGTGTGAGGGTTTCATCATTCCTATAGTTATGATATTTACCCTCATTTACTTTTTTGTATCCAGCAACTTCTGGATCTTCATGACCTTTTTTCTTTTTACTGAATGCATATGGCGTTTGATAGCCAGGCACATTAGCACTTGTAGAAGCTTCTTCTAATGAACTAACCTCATCGATTAGCATTTCTTGAACTCGCGCTCTTAGTTTATTTTCCAGTGACATCCTTCAACTCCTTTAATAATTGATAGTACCTCATAAGAGTAATAACTTGATTATCCTCTACAATCCTACCCTTTAGTAGCTTATCAGATTGTTTGATAGCCTCTTTCAATTTTATGGATGTAACTTCATCATCTATATTAGGTAAAAACGATTGGAGCTGTTTTTTGACTTTTATAGATTCTTTTTCTACAAATTCTTTTAGTTGGTTTGTATTTGAGATATTATTGATATATTTTCTCAACAGACCTTTTTGTTGTTCACTAAGTGTTTTGTATTTTTTATTAAATTTTTCAACTAATACTTGATATGTAAGTAGTCTCAAATCTTTTTCTGATTTTTTATAAGTTTCTAAAGTTTTTGATTCAGTCTTTAGATGTTTTCTCTTCTTTTTTGTAATTGATTCTATTATAGTAAACTTAGAATTAGTTTCAGTAGAAGGATCAGTAGTGGTTAGAGACTCAAATAATTTATAAATAGAAGCATATACTTTATAGTTAGGGATTCTAGCCATAAAGAATTGGTCTACACTATATGAGTTCTTTATTTCACTAACTAAGTTATATTTTTCACGACGAAGCTGGGAACGATTTATCTTATTGTATGTCTTTAATACAGCATCAATCAAATGATTAGCCTTATTTTCAGATTTATAGTTCTCAGTAGTTAATACTTTGTACAATTCATACTCCTTTCCTAACTGTGTGTTAGGTGAGAAGTACTTCTTCAATAGTCCAACAGCCAAACCATCTTTATTTTCGATAATATCTGCTGTTATTTGTCTGGTTATTAACTCAAAAAGGATACCTGTGTTCCTTACCTTTGAGTGTTTTATTTTATTACTCATTGACGAACTCCAATCGTTTATTTCTCTTATATAAATATATAAGAAGTTATTTTTTCTTAGTATTTAACGAAGTGACTTCGCTTTTATATTCATTTTCTAATTCACCACTTTCGCTAAGTAGCTGTTTACCACTTTCACCTAAGTGATTCAACATATTTTCGTATTTTGCCAGTGATTTTGTACTATATGCTTTACCCATATCATGCGAACCCAGTGGGTCTCTGCCTCTAGCACCACTATCTTGAGCATATTTATCAGCTTCTTTAGGTCTTCCAGCACCTGGCTGGCCACCTTCTTCTGAACCACCCTCATCTTCTAACTCATGACCTGTTCTACCCATAGCCATATCTGATGGTGTACCTTGTGATTGTCCACTTTTTGCTGGATCGTTACCTTCAGATTCTATTTGCTGTCTTCTAAATTTAGTTTTGTAATCAAATGTTATTTGGTCATCTTGTTCTTTTATCTGTTCATCTGTAAAATTGAATACATTTTTGTAAATCCACTCGGAAGATACCAAACCATCTCTCATCATAGAGTCAGCTAATGAAGCCTTATTATTCCACAATTCAATCTTTTCTTGTTCATAAATTGTAGATGGATTAGTAAGTTCTAAATCAAAGTTTACAAGCTCTTGATCCCTAAACCCTTGTGAATAAAGATGTACTACAGCAATTTTTTGTAATTCACTAACTAATATTCTTTGTATTCTTTCAATTGTTCTAGCAAACCTTACATCCTCAGCAGCCAATGTAGCTTTAGAACCTAATCCCTCTTCGTATCCTAAGAAAGCCTTTGGAACATGAAGTGCAGCTAACAATTTATTTTTTAGATATTCAACATCTTCAGTAGCTTCATATTGTAAACCAGGCAAAGATTCTATATTAGTTCCACTATCTCCACCTCTTACAGGTAAAAAGAAATCTTCTGTAAGGTTTTGGATATTGTAACGAAGATTATACTCACCAGTTTTCTCATCCATTACAGGTGCTTTTTTCATTTTGTTAATTACCTGTTGCATGTAATTATCAACTTCAGCTGGTGGTATGTTTCCAATATCTAATTTAAATATTCTTTTTTCAGGAGCTCTCATTATTCTATGAATCAACATAGCATCTTCCATAAGAGTTAATTGTTTCCAAACCTTTCTACCACCCTCAAGAATAGAGCGTCCATAAGGTACAAAGTTAGCATCTGATAGCAATCTAAAATGTGCAACTTCATAATTTTCTAAAAGAGTAGACTCCCTACCCCTATTTGAGTGTCTAGCACCCACATGACCACTTCCTTGTTGTGGTATATATTCAAACTGAACCATTTGTGGATTTGCTGGATCGTGTCCTTCTAATCTAGAAATGTCATATGTTGACATAGGCTGTACATTCGTAATACCATACTTTTCAGTTATATCTAACTTCAGAAAGAAATCACCATACTTTACCATATTACGAACCCAAGGCCATAAATTGAATTCTATATTTATAATATCATAAAAAAGATTATGTAAAATATCGTGTATTTGATCATTATCAGTTCGTATACCTAAAATTTTACCATATTCATTTTTCATAGTAGATTCATCAGAGTAAATATCTAATGCTGAAGCAACAATTGAGTCTGAATCCATGGATTCGTAGTCTCTGAATAATCCTAATCGTAGTTGCTGTACTTGCAAAAGTTCATTATATGGATGATTAGCCATATTAGAATGAATCTTTTGGAACCTATCTACAAGTGAATTTGTAGGACCATGCTGTACTTTACTAGTATCTACTACTTTTAGTTTTCTACCACCAATGTTTCTTACGATAGTACTACCTGAAAATAGTCTTTTTAGTCTACCAGTTAATGTTGTGTCTGCCATAGTTTTACCTCTTATTTAATAAGCCATTCTAATGATTCTTTTACTTTTCCATCGGGCGTCCATTCCCAATTTGCGTCATCTACTTGATTGGAACTTTGTGGTAACATTTGTGTTGCCACGCCACTCAATGTTTTTTTCTGTAAGTCTATACCTTCTTGTCTCAATCTAAGAGCAGTATCCCTTACCCATAAACATATAGCGAAACTCATTACCAAGTCATCATTGTAACCCTGCATAGCTTCGGCTTTATTGTTATTATATATAAATACAAACAACTCATCAATTAATCGATTTGAACGGACAATTACTGACTTTTCTCTAAAGTATTCTTCTAATTTAGCAATTACTAAAGGTCTTGTTTTCATTGTCATTGAAAAACCAGGAACCATATTTCTATCTTGTGTCCTGTATCTATTGTTTATCTGATGTTCTGTGTCTACATATTGTAAATCTTTACTTGTATAAAATAGATTAGGATAATCCCTATCTATTACTTGTTGGATTGTTGCCCAACCAATATTATTGTTTTCTATAACTAACAAAGCATTATTGTATTCTGTTGATACATTTACTAATAAGTTACCAAAATCTTTTGTAGAAATTTTACCTTTATATTCAGCAACTTGTTCCATAGTCTCTACTTCCATAATATGAAATGCAGAATAATCAGCACTATCTCCTCTACCAACATCAGCAGATACTACATAATCATTTGTATAATTTGGTGGTTGCCATACCCAAAGGTTACTATCGACTCCTCTTTTCTCTAACGGATCATTACAATGTTTTTCTCTATACTCTTCCAATGTAACACCATCAATAACAGTCTGGCCTGAGGTAATGAAATCACAATCACATTCTTGAGCAGCTAATGAAGGACCTAATAATTTATCTTGGTCTTTTCTCCACTCCTCATCTCTATCAGGATGTAAGCTCCAATGTAATTTTATAAAATTCCAATCATTTGAACCATCTTCTGCACCAACCCAAGTCTTATGAAACCAATTACCAACACCATTAGGTGTAGATAATGCTATACATTGTCCACCAGTAGATAGTGTTTGTGAAGCAGCAGCCCATATTGGTTCAATCTTATCAATGAAAGCAGCCTCATCAAGTATTAGAAGTGATAGAGCTTCTGACCTACCAGCTTCCTCGCCACTCGCAACTGCTTTTATTTGAGAACCATTTTTATACCGTAACGATAGTTTATTATCCTCAACACAATTCTGTTTCAACCAAGAAGGTAAGTTGGCGTGCATTACCCTTACCTTAGTTACTAAGTTTTTAGCAGTATCTTGTTTAGTGGCAATAACTAAAATGTTTTTATCACTGTGAAATGTCATCATCCACAATGAGTATCCAGCTGATAATGTAGATAATCCTAATTGTCTAGCTTTCAAAATAACATTTAATCTATTATCTTCAAAAGTCTTTAGTGCTTTTTCTTGAAAGTCATATAGGTGAAAAGGTACTTTACCTTTCATTGGATGCTGAACTACACAGTACTTTTTTAAAAAGTAAATTGGGTCTTGAGCAGACTTCACATATTCTTTTTTAATTACTTCTTTTAGTACTTTTGGTTTCATTATATTTTCCCTAAAATAAATCCTATTCCTAACCAAAGGTATTGATTCTCATACCATTTTGGTTCAACCAACTCTACCATCTTCTCATTAGCAACATCACGTGCTTTTAATAAATCAATTTGTTTTCTCTGTGCTAATAGCATCAAAGTATCTAATTTTGCTTGTTCCTCTAATTCAATAATAACAGAATCAGATTTACTAATAGTTATCTTCTGAAATTCTATCAATGTATTAGCTTTAGCTATCTTTTCTTCCCATTGAGCATCACGTGCTTTTAACATTTCTAATGCTTGTTCTTGTGTAAAAGTAGTGACTACTTTTCCATCTTTCTTTATGCTTTGTCCATCTACCAAAGATAGAACGAAAAATGATATAAGAAAGTATTTTAATATTTTCATAGATAGTCTCATTTACTTTTAGCAAACTTTCGTAAAAAGTCTTCTGCTGATTCTACTTCATCATTATCGTAAACTTCTTCCATCTGTTTAGTTTTCTTTTTTGATATAGTAAGTTTTCTTTTCATACTACCAATCTCTTTTTTAGAAGATTTTTTTGCTGTTTCTAATTCTTTGATTTGTTTTTCAACTTTCTTTTCTTCTTTCTTATTGGCGTCAATGACTTTTTTGAGTTTTTTTACTTCCTCACTCTTTGCTTTATTTACAGCAAACAAAGCACCTACAGCTCCAATAAATCCTAATATTATTTTCCATAACTTCATTATTCGTTCTCCAATTGTTCTAATTGTTCTGTCAATTTTTCTATTGCCTCTGTTGCTTCAGCAACCATTTTTTCAGTTCCACCTTCCCATTTTTCTTTTTCAAGTTCAGGATAATTTACACCTACATTATTTAACCACTCTGGCGCTTTCATAGTTTTGAATTCTTCTAATTGCTGTAATGATTCTTTGATGATTGCTATCTTATTTTGTCTTATCTTTTCATTAGCCCATTCATCAAATTTACCTTCTAATTTTAATTTATGTTCTATTTCTACTTGACAATCAAAACAATGATTGAATAAATTCCACATTTTAGTGTCTAGTCTTTTCTTCATCACTACATCACACTTAGGACAGAATAATGGCATTCTAACATCTTTCATTATCTCTGTCATTTTAGGAATAACATCACCTTTAGGTTTTTGTTTACCCTCATATCCTACTTGAACATAATTCTTTACATGCTCTCTGCCAGATAAAGCATCTCTTAGAGCATCATTTTGTCTTTCTGTTTCTTTACTATATCCCATTATAACTCCTATACGAATTTTAACATACCTAAGATTTGGTTAGCTGGAGCAAAAGCGCCAGTATATTTATATAACTTTCCTTTGAACACAAAAGTAATTCCTTCTGACGGAACAACTGATTTCAAACCACCAATAGCATTAAGTCTATCTAATTGAGTTTTCAATGTACTCAATACTTTTGGGTCTGTTGATTTTTTTACTTTGTTTATAGCCTTAACTAAATCCTTACGAATTTGCTGAGCTGCTTTAGTTGGATTAGCTGCTATGAAGTCACTCATATTTTTTAGGATTTCAGCACCCAATTCAAAGAAAAGAACTTCCCAATCTCTGATATGTTTCTTTTGTAACTTAGCGTGATCCATTTTATCAGTTGATAGAACCCAATCTAAAAACTTTGGATACTCCTTTAAATCTTTTTTAATCATTGGAACTTTATAAGACTTATCAAAAAATGCCCATCTCTTAGTTAGTTTCATAAGAACATCATTTGATGGATTTGGATAATCTGTATTTTTAGCACCATTATAAATATACTCCATCCAATATGCTTGATGATAATCACCTAATGTAGCACTGTCTGTAAGTTTGTAGATGTTTTGTAGTTTTTGTAGTTTACCTAAAAAGTAACTTTGTCTTTGAGCAAAATTCTTTACTACTGGCAATTGTGTAATAAATGGTTTTGTGATACTATATGTTCTTTGTACATCTTGATTTATCTGTTTTATCATACCAGCTAACATTCTAGCACTTCCTCTATCTTCTCCGATTGGAGAACCAGCAGAATCATACTCAATAGTTCCGTGAAATTGTAATAATGATTTATCATAAGGTATGACATTTGAAGTTGCTGGGTACATCACTTCTAATGACATAAACTTTTTACCTTCAGCAAATATTTTGTCTTTTTGTTTTTTACTTAGCCCATTTAGTGCTTTTTGTAAATCTGTCATAGCAGATACAAATGCTTTTTCTATGTCTCCTCTACCAGAAAACATATTTCTTATACCACTTATGTCTAAACTATTAGCACCAAAATTCTTTATATGTCCTTTGTTTCTAGCTGCAACTAATTTTCCATTCTTCCAACTAATCATTATATTCTGTCCATCAGTCTTTTCTGTAACAGGACCTTCTTTATCAAGATTACCTTGAAGTGTATTAATAATTAGTGTTTTAAAATCTGAAAATGTTAAATTTTTATTATCAAATGGATGATTCAAATGCCCATAAGCACCACCCTCTAATAATAATTCTTTCTTCCACCAATCTTTAGAAAATGTTTCTACTACTTGAAATTCATTTGGTAGGTATTCTGTTGCATTAGCACCAGCTGCAAACACACTTCCAATAAGATTATCTATAGCAGCATCAGTACCCATCCAACTTACAACATCCCATCCTAAAGGTTTTATTACTTCATCCATCCAACTTTTATATTTTTCTACAGCAAGATTAGAACCCTTTTCTTGACCATGATCTAAATAAGTCAATGGTACAGATTTATATGCATCTTTTATAGAGTTCTTAGCACCATCTCTTATCATAAAATCTAAAACTGCCCATCCAGCGTCTTCATATATAGAGTCTAACCATTCTTTTGATACTTTTACATATTCAGCATAATCTTTATGAAATGTTGAAGGACCATCATCTAAATTTCCCGCAACAGAATTACTAGCTTCAATCAGATATTCTTTTATCAACTCATCAGATAGAGTGTATGTCTCAAATAATTGTTTAAATTTATTTGTCATCATAGTGAAAACACCTTTATCAAAATATCCAAATACTTTTTTGAATGTTTTTTGTTTTTC
>Ga0070748_1000318_pt1 | contig 24415 bp, 4 predicted proteins | sample VirMetDEL_Nov_12_FD_77015 | JGI IMG/M metagenome (GOLD analysis project Ga0070748, IMG submission 77015) | Aqueous microbial communities from the Delaware River and Bay under freshwater to marine salinity gradient to study organic matter... | ecosystem: Environmental > Aquatic > Marine > Coastal ... | reverse complement strand
ATTACTAACTTTTTTTTTTGGAGCTTTGAGCCGAGAAGTAACTCACCTAAATCTCCTCATTCCTTTTGAAACGGAAGTAACAAGAAACTAACAAAAAATATTATCCTATACAACATATATTATGAAAGCACAAATGACGAAAGCACAAATGATGCAAATAGCTGGTTATGAAAATGAAAAAGATTTTTATAACATGTTTCCAACTGAAGCAAGTTTTAAAGCTAAGTATGGTAAGAAACTTAAGAAAGCTCAATCTGGAGTAAATTTAGATAAGAATAATAATGGTGTTCTAGATAATTTAGAACCTATAAATATGAGTGGTATGGGGCAAACTCAAAACTGGTCTGATACACAAGGGTACGCAACACCTATTCAAGATCAAAGACAATATCAGACTCAATATGAGAATGCTATACAACGTCCTCAATTAACACCAGATAGTTATATAACTCCAGCAGGATCTACAAATCCTTTAGCTACAGGTAATGTTAATGGTAAGAGTGCTTTTGATGTTTCTGGATTAGGCTTTCAAGGTCCTAAAGAAATACCTGATGGATTAATGAAGGGTATGAATGTAATAAATAAAATTAATAAAGTAGGTTCTGCATTAGGAGCATTTTCTGCAGAAAAAGATTTAGCAAATAAAAAAGGAGCATGGTCTGGTGCTGCTAATATACAGAAACGAGCATTAATATCAAATGCTGCTATTAAAGAACCAGATAATGAATTTTTACATCAAGATGATCCTAGATTTATAAAAAATGCTAATGAATTATATAATGCACAAGGAAATGGAACAGATGTAATTTCACAAAATGGTAGTGAAATACAAAATACATATGCTCCTAATACATTATATGATGATCTAGGATATGAACCAGTTAGTAATAAAAACTATCAAGGTGGTGGAGGATTTGGTAATCAATTTATTCCTTATGGTGGAGGAGAAGGAATGAATTACACATCAAATGCAGGAGCTCAAATGGGAAATGCTTTATTTGGAGATATTCCAGGAATAGGAACTGCAGCAACATTAATTGGTGGAGCACTTGATCCCTTCACTAAACAAATAAGAGGTTACCAAAATAATATTAATTCAGTAAATGCTTTTGCAGGTAGAATGAATAATGCAGGAAGTATAACAAATGGTTTATCAAACATGGGAGTTGGTCAAAATGGACAAGCTCTTAAACCTTATGAAGATGGTGGATGGGTTAGTCATGATTGGCAACCACAAGTTATAGCTTCATTTGGTGATCTTGATGAACAAGAAGTTTATGACTATGCACATGAAGGAATGGATACATTGAGAGCTGGTGGACACATGAGGGATTATACACCTGTTAGTGATCGAGGTATGGAAACTTATGCTATGGGTGGACAACTTAAAACTCATGGAATTGGAGAAGCTGAAACTATTTCTTATAATCCTTATATGCCAGGATCTGGTGAAATGGCAATGCTTAGAGGACCTTCACATAAAGATGGTGGAATTAATATTAGTTATGGAAATGCACAAAATGGTTATGGAAATGCACAAAATGGTTATGATGTTTTACAAAACGGTGGTGGTAATCCTGGTGTAAATGCTGAAGGAGGAGAACCTATTATTGAAATGCAAAGTGGTGGACAAATAGATCCTAGAACAGGACAACCTTCTGTAGAAGCAGTTGTGCTTGGTAATATACCTGCAAGTTTAAAACTAGCAAAAGCTACTGGAGATGAAGATCTTATAAACTTGTTTACTAAATATGATGGTAAAACAATGAAATCAATTGGTAATAGTCTTGCAAAAGATAATCAAGAAACAGAAAAGTATAAAGATGTAGTTTCTAAATTAGTAAATGATTCAGATGAAACTGCAGATGGATTATTAAAAAATAAAACTGGAGAAATAATACAATTAGCTATTGAGACAAGATATAAACAAAATGCAAAAGAACAAATGAAACTAGCTAATTGGCAGAGCTCAGTTAACGAGTTTAAAGATGAACGTTCTGCAATGCTTGGAAGAAACATTAGTGCTGAAGATGCTGGTAAAGGAAAAGAAACTTGGGATGTTGATCCTATCACAATGGATGCCCCAATAGAAACTTCATATGCTAAAAATGGAGCATTTTTAAGAAAAGCTCAAACAGGTATAACAACAAACAATGCTGATTATGTAAGTAAGTATGGAATTGTTCCTTGGGAAGGTAATACATCTGAAGGAGATAAATATGGTAAAGCTACTGCTTCTGGATTCTCTGCAAAACAATGGGATGATGTAGCAGATAAATTAGGATTTAAAGGAAAAGGAAATAAAGAGTTTCAAGAATTTCTTTTACAAAATAAAGAAAGCGCTCCATTAATTAAAGCTAGACATCAAAATTTATATGGTAAAGATGCTTGGGTTGATCCAGAACATCTTGGATATGGTTGGGCAGCTGATCAATTACTATTACCAAATGCAGCAGAAATACCTACTGACACAACTACACAAATTCAAGGAGATCCAAAAAATACAGAAGTTATTCCTTTGAAACAAAATAAAATGGGTATGTATGCAAACATGCTTTCTGATTTTCTTCGTAATAAAAAATTACCAGGAATTGATCCACGTCAATTTGCAGGAGAATATATGGCTATGGCTCAGAATCAATATGAACCTGTACCAATGCAACAAGCAAGTTTACAATTAGATCCTATGACTCGTGTAAGTTATCAAGATATAAGAAATCAAAATACTGCAGACTTTAGAGATGCTGAAAGAAATATGGCATATGACCCTTCTGCTATTCAAGGATTACTTGGTAAAAAATATTTAGCAAATCAACAAGGATACGGTGAAGAGTTTAGAACTAATCAAGGACTTGACCAACAAATATATGGTGGTAATAGAGATAAGGTAAATCAAGAACAATTAACAAGATTACAATTAAATGCTAATCAAGCAAACTTACAAGCTCAAACAAAATCTAGAACTAAAGAAATACAACAAAAAGCAATTTCTTCTATTGCTGATAAGTATATGCAACATGATGCTCGTAATTTAGAATACAATGTTAATAGTAACTTGTTCCCTACATTTGGATTTGATGCTTCAGGTAAATCTTATGTACAAGGTCCAGGATACACACCTAATATTCCACAAGTTTATGGAGGTAAATCAAATTTAAAACAAGTTCCTGTTTATAAAAATGGTGAGTTAGATCATTATCAAATGGAAGAAATAGATCCTAATGAAGTAAAAGCTTTAACAAAAAATGGTGGATCTGTCAATAAGAAAAATAAAGGATCAGTTGTTAAAAACGCTAAAAATGGTTCTATCGTAAAATTACATAAAAATTTCTAACTAATTTAATTATAAAGAATTACCAAGATTGATTATTAATTTTGGTAGTTCTAATAATTCATATTATATTTGCTCAATTATGGCTTCATACACAGACTCAATCCCTACTTTTAATCCCTACGTTAAGCAATTACCTATTGAGGCAATGGCTAAAGTAGGTATGTATAAACAACAAAAGTATGATGAAGGGATACAAAAAATACAAACTAACATTGATAACATTGCTGGTATTGATTTAGCAAATGATGCGGACAAAGCATATTTACAATCAAAACTTAATCAATTAGGAAACAATCTTACTTCAGTTGCTTCAGGAGATTTTTCTAATTTTCAATTAGTTAATTCTGTCAATGGAATGACTAATGAAATATCTAAAGATCCTAATGTATTAAACGCTGCATCTTCTACTGCTTGGTTAAGAAAACAACAAGCAGAAATGGAAAAAGCTGTTTCTGAAGGTAAGTCTTCTCAATCTAATATATATAACTTTAATAAAAAAGCAAGTGCATATACAAATTCTGATAAAGTTGGAGAAAAGTTTAATGGAAGATATACACAATATACAGATGTAAAAAAGAAAGCAATGGATACCATAAAAGCTTTACATCCTGATCTTATGAAATATGATATCCCTTTTAAGATGGATGCTAATGGTAAGATAGATGAAAGATTTTATGCTGATGCAATGAAACGATATAAAATTGAAGGAATTGGTGAAGCAAAGATTGCTCAAGCATTAGCTGCAACAATGACTCCAGATGATTTAAATCAATTAAGAATTGATTCTGAATATGAATTTAGAGGAACAGGTCCTGATCAACTTGCGCAAAAAGCAAAACAAGATTATGATATACAAAGAACTCAAGCAATAGAATCTTTAGATAAACTACAACTTCAAAAAACTACTACTACAGATCCTAGTGAGTTAGATAACATTAACACTGAAATTGAAGACTATTTAGAACTATTAGGTGGTAATGGTAAAGTGGGTAAACTTGATGAAAATTTTTTTAATAATGTTAAGCAGGCTAGAGAAAATCCAGATGAGGTAAAGTATAATATATATAAAAATGGATTTTATAGAGAGTTTGCTAATGCTTTTAAATGGAGTTCTAAAGAAGAAGAATATGTAGCAAGTCCTCTCACAGCACAAAATAATTGGATAGCTGAAATGAAGCATAAACAGGAAGTTGAAAATAATAATCGTTATGAATTTTCTGTTAACACACAACTTAAAAAACAAGACATATTTCTTAAACAACAAGAAAATCAATTAAAAGCTGAAGAGAATGCAATGAAAAATGCTGAGCTTTATGGTGTAGATGCTCCTTGGACTCCTTTAGGAAATCCAACAGATAATGCATTGAGAGGTCAAGAGTTATTTACATCACATTTAACATCTGTTGATGATTCAGTTAAATCAGATGTAGCAGCATTAGCTAGAGGTGGATATAATGAAAGAGAAATTAATGGAATGTTGACTAGATGGAGTGACTCACAAGGAGTAGTTTCTAAAGCTGATATTCCTGCAGATGCTATTAAATTAATTCAGAGTATTGCAAAAAATAAAAACTATCTTAATCAATTAGAATATTTTCAAACAAAAAGTAGAAAAGATTCAGAAAAAGCTGCTGGAGTTAGTGATGTGATAAATAAAAATTTACAAGATAAAACAAATATTACTTTTACACACAAAGGTGAAAAATTAACGTTGACACCAAGAGAATTAGTTGACACAAAATTAGCAGAAACTGAAACTAAAGTTAGGGATAATCAAGGACATTTAGTTACTAGAAAATTACTTGATATAGGTAAACTTAATCCTAAACAAATTAAATATGCTGAAGCCATATATGGAAAAAGTTCATTTGGTAGATATGTAAATGGTGAATTAGTATCAGCTGGTTATTCTGGAACTCCTACAGCAACAATAGAAACTAGAAATCAAATTGATCAATATACTAGACCACACATATATGCTGCAAATCAAATAAGAGAATCATATAATAAAGCTGAAAAAATATATCAAGAGAAACTTGGAGAATCTGCAAGTGCATTTGTTCCACAAATAAAAGCTGTTACTAAAAATAGTAAAGGAGAAATAGCTTCTAACGTACTTGATGGTATTGCTCAATTAGTTATAGCTCAAAAAAATAAAGGTCTTGAAACAGATGAAAATTATAGTTATGACACAGCTACAAAATTTTTACAAAATGAAAATATAAAAGACACAAAAATAATTGTAAAACAAGATGGAGATAGTTGCGAAGTACAAATAAGAAATTTATTATTAGATGAAGGTAAGCCACAGATATTAAAAGTTAGCGCATCACAAGTTTCACAGTACTTAGGAAATAAATATGTAAATAATAATGTACAAGAGTCTGGTAGAATGGCAATAGGTAAAGGTAACACTGATGTAAACAGAACCAATGTTCCAACTAATGCTGTAATGCAAAAACAATTTGGAGATTTTCCTGGAATAAAAAAACTACAAGTTACTGCTAACTTAAAACAAGATATATCTAATCCTGATTTATATATTCCAACAGTTTATATTAAAAATAAAAAAGGTAAATATATTTATTTTGAACTTTCAGGAGATAACAAATTAGATAGAGTTGGATATGATCAAGGTATTCAAAATTTAAATCGTTTAAATGATGAAACTTTACTCAAATCACTTAAACAAGCTTACCCAACATTTGATTTTTCTACATTAGATTACTAATTATAATAAATAATTATGCCAGATTTTAAAAACCTCAATCCTATATTAATAAATCCAGATCAGCAACTGCCTAATCTGCCTAATCCATCTACTCCTTCTCCTAATAATTATAGATCATTACCGTCAATATCTACTGATTTATCAGGTAGAACTGAAGGTGATCCTATATTTGGAAAAGGTCCAATAATAAGTAAAGGTTTACTTCCAACAGTTACAGCAAACGAGTTATATGAAAATAGAAGATATGATGTATTTTCTCGTGACACTATTGATCAAGAAGATCAAAGCGCTAACGCACAAGCATGGTATTCTCAAGCTGCTAATGGTGTATTAAAAGGTGCTAATCTTGCAGCTACTACAGTTGCAGGAAGTTTTGGTATGTTATATGGTACTGCTTCAGCTATGGCTACAGGTAGAATGTCTGATATATGGGATAATCCTATTATGCAAAAACTAGATGAGTATAATAATGAGGTAGATCAAAACTATTTACCAAACTATTATACTAATGAAGAAAAAAATGCATCATGGTACTCTACTGATAACTGGTTTACAACAAACTTTTTATTTGATAAATTAATTAAGAATTCTGGATTTGCTGTAGGAGCGATGGTATCTGGTACTATAGCTAATGGTGTTTTAGGAGCATTAGGTAAAGGTATTGGGGTAGTTGCTGGAGAAGGAGCATTAGCTGCTGAATCATCTCAAGCATTTAAATTATTCACTCCATTATTAAGAAATACAGCAAGAGCTTTTTCTTCTGCAAAAAATAAAGAAGTTGCTGCAATCCTTGAAACAAACATTTCATCTATTGCTGATCTTACAGCTAGAGAATCTGCTATTTTAAATATAGCCAAGACAACAAATGCTATATCAGGTTTCCAAGATAAAGCTAGAAGAACCGCTATTGCATTATACTCATCTGCAGGAGAAGCTTCATTTGAAGCATTACAAACATCAAATGAATTTAGAAATAACTTAATTGAAAAATATAAAAAGGATCACTTTGGTGATGATCCAACTGGTACTGAATTAGCAACTATAAATACACTTTCTGAAAGTGTAGGTAAAACATCTTTCTTTGGAAACATGGCACTATTGAGTGTTACAGAATATGCACAACTACCTAAACTTTTAGGAAGCTCATACGCTGCTGAAAGACAAGCTGCTAATAGTTTGTTAGGAACAGTAGATGATGTTGTATTAAACCAAGGTAAATATGCAGCAGTTGAAGCTATAGGTAAGTTAGATAAGATTTATCAAAAAGGTGCTAGGATAGCTAAGTATGCTTTTGATCCTAAAGAAGCTGGACAAGAACTAGGACAATTTGCGTTACAAGTAGGTACAGAAAACTATTTCAAAAAAGGATATAATGGTGAAGCAGCTAGTACATTTACTGATGGTTTTTTATATGGATTAGTTGGTAAAGATAAAAAAGGTGAAGGTGTAGGTGCATTTAATTCTAAAGAAGGTATTGAGAGTGGAATACTTGGTGGTATTACTGGAGGAGTGATGCAAACATTTGGACCTAGTGGAGAAATTGCTAGAAATAAAGCTACAGCAACTAACACACAAAGTTTTATTAAAGAACTTGACGATGCTCCTACATTTAGAGATGCATTTATAGAAAAAAGTCAAGCTGTAGATAGGTTTGTTAAAATACAAGAAGAACAACAAGCTGTTACTATTAATGGAAATGAACTAGAAGCTAGAGATCTTAATGCCGATCTAACACATACATATCTTGCTCCACGTATTAAATATGGTAGATTTGATATGATTATGGAGGACATTAAAGAACTTAGACAAACTGCAATGTCTAATGACGGTCTTAGTGAATTAAAAGAAGAAGGAATAGCTAATATTAATGATACAGTTGAATCATTTCAAAAAAGATTAAATGCATTTGAAACTACAGCAAAGAACACACAAGAATTATATAAGTCTATAAACCTTATGTATAGTGGTATTGCATTACAAGATGAAGAAGGTGGCACATATCTTGATACATCAGGTAATCAAATTAGAAAGTATTCTCCATTAGTTATTGATAAGATGGTATATGCAGCTAGTAAAATAGCTGATTATGATATACGTATTCCTAAATTATCTGCAAGACTATTAAGAGCAAATATTCCTGTTCAAGATGTAGTTAATGATGAGCTATCTAATGATACATCAGTAAGTCTTGCTAAAGTACTATATAATATAGATCAACAAAAATCAGAACGTATAGATACAGATCTTGTTAAGCAAGAATTAAAAGATATAATTGATCTTTCGAAAAGAAGAAAACAATTTGTTAATGAGTATAATGATTTAAAAGATAATCCTCAAAATTATACATTTACTGGAGAGAAAGCAGAATTTACACCAGAAGGAAAGAAAACAAGAACCACTACTCCTGATGTGAGTAACTCACAGTACTTTTCTAAGAGTAGAAATAAATTCAAATCAGATAACAGAACTTACTCAGATCTTGTAAATCAATATGGCGAAGGAGAAAAAAGTAAATATGAAGTACTACAAAAAATTGCTGAATCACCTTATGCTACAACTCTTGAAAAACAATTAGCTACTGCTTTCTTAAACTTTACTAGTAGAGATAGTAAAATTATATTAGGAGATAGAACATTAACTAGTGCTGGAGTTTCTAAAGGAGGAACATTAGGAAAAGACACTGCTGTAAGTAGTATTAACTATGAAGACCTTGCTGCTGATTATGAAGGGGGTAGTCTTGCTGCAGAACATGTATTACTACATGAAATAGGACATGATTTAACTGTATACGGATTATCAGATACAAATGGACAATTCTTCAAAGAGTTAGATCCATTATTTAAATTTGTACAAGAAACATTTAAAAATGATCCTAATAAATATGCTGAAGCTGGACTAATTAAAAATGGTGAATATTATGCATTCAAAAATATTTATGAGTTTGCAACTGAGGCTTTATCAAATAGAGAGTTTCAAAGATATTTACAAACTGTTCCATATAAAAATACACAAACTTCTACTTGGGAAACATTTGTTAATTCATTAAAAACATTCTTTAGAAGATTGTTTGGTACCAATAATGAAAATTTATTAAATGAAACTATTGCTGTTATAACAAACAACATAGATGAAACATATAAAGCTGTAAAAGAAAAAAATCTTGCTTTAGAAAAAGAAGAGCAAGCAATGCTTTCAACTAAGAATGAGGTAGATAGGCAACAGGATAAAGCAGAGCTTAATTCTGGAGAGATTGCTACACCTATTCCTACAGAAAATACAACATCAGAAGCTATTGTAAAAGATGATGAGAGTTATTTAAAGACATGGAAAAACTTCTTTATATCTGGTACTAGTGAATCTGAAAATGTTCAGAATCGTCCTAATGCACCTGAACATGTTAAAAACTCTAGAGTGTTCTTGAACAATGTTAAAAACTTTAAGAATGCTAAAAAAATAGGTGCAATGTTAGTTACACCTAATAATGAAGAAGCAGTAGGATTGAAAGGACTTACAGAACTTCAGTTTGGTAGACCAACTACTGAAGATGACAAAGTGACTGATGTTGATACAGGATTTGTTGCACAAGTGTTTGTTGAACAAGATAAAGGTAAATCTTATTTTGTAGATAAAGAAGGAAATCGTTTAGGAGAAGTTGGAAAACAAATTGATGTGAGTCAAGTGATATATCAAGCTATGCCTACAACAGATTTGTATTATACTTATACAGATCCTAAGACTGGACAAAGAGTTCCTAGATATAGAAAAGGTGAAAAAGAAAATCTTGCATCTGCAGCTAATGGTTGGAGACAAGTAAGAGCTGGTTTATTTGCAAATAATACAGCAGATCATAAAGTTTATAATATTGATGTTTCTAGAGGTATAGCTATTATTAATCCTAAAGTTAATGGTAAATTTGAAAGAAATCAAATTGGTGGTATATTAATACCTGAAACAAAAATATCTTCTCAACCAAAACTTCTTCAAATAAACACTGCAGGATTTGTATCTCATAAAGGAAGAAATATTACATTTAAAGAAAAAGGTATAGTTATTCTTCAGTATGAGGATGTATTAGAAATATTAAATAATAGTATATTAGGTAAAGAAAAAGCTAAATCAGTATATGAAGTAATTAAAGCATTAGCTCTTGATATAAGAGAAAAGTCTACATCTGGTAAACCATTAGATATAGATGTAAACTATTTAGCATATTTACAAAATGTATTGTATTTACGTAAAGGTGCAGATACATCTGGTAATCAATTTTTTATTGATACTAATTCAAGAAGTATTTATTTAGGTGGTGTAAAATATCCTATTATAGATATTGAAAATAAAGAAACTGAGATAGTAAAACAACTTACAAATACACATCATAATATTAATAGTAAAACTATTAAAGATATTACTAGTAAGTTCTATGAATATACAGGAGAAAAGAATGCAGAAGGTCAACTTGTAGCTACATATTGGAAAAACTACCAATCTTATTTACTATCAGGAAGAATGCCTGATGGTAGAACATCTCGTTCTAGTGCAAATACACCACTTACAACTATAGTAGCTGCACCTACACCAAGTGTTCCTTATTCATTTTCTCAAAAATATGCTACATTAATTGACTTTGACTTACCTATTATAAAACCTGCTCCTATTGTACAAGCTCCTAAAGCTCCTATTGCACCAGTAACTCCTGGTAAAATTGGAGAATATGTAATGGATGGAACAACACCTAACACATATCAATTTGCAACTGGTCCAGTTGAATTTACAGGAACAGTTGATACTGAGGGTAATGTAGAAAGTGTAGATGTTAAAGTAAATGATACAATAACAAAAGCTGCAGAGAATGAAAGTATATTAGCTACAGTTGATGGAGTGTTACAAGCTATTGATAAATACAATGCTGAAGATACTGCTGAACAACGTGTGGTAACATTTGTTGGAGATAAACTTATTGCTGCATTAAAAGAAATACAGAATACACAACAAGCTGAAGAAGAAGTTTCTGATATAGATGCTAATATTGGTTATATAAATGTGGGAGGATTTTTAGATAACAATAAAGAAAGAGTTATTAAAAATGCAGAAAATATAATTGGTGCTGATTTAGAAAAACTTAAAAATACTTTAGAAGGATTTTTTAAAGAAAACAATATTTCATTTGAACAAGGTTTAATTAAATACAATACACCTGAATACGAAAAGAAAGTAGATAATTATGTTAAACCAAGAACTAGATTTGAATTTATTAGTAATGAATATGGTGCATTAAGAATACCTGAAGGAGCTACAGAAAATAATATATATGCTTATGTAGAGGCTTATATAAATAAAAATGAAAGATTAGAAACTTTCAAAAATCCACAATTAGTAAAAGTAATTTCTACAAGTAGTGTCACAGGAAAAATAACAAAATCTGAACCATATATAAAACCAGAACTTACTGCTTTAGAAGGAAGAGAACAAATAACTCCTGAAGATAAAACAGATGCTATTGATTTAGAAGATACTAATTTGCCTGATGATAACTACATGAGAGTGGGAGTTGCATCTCAAGAAGATGTAATGTCTGAAAATGATATTCAAATATTAAAAGACTTCCAAGCTGAGAACCTTCCTGGTGTACCATTAGAAGTGTTAGAAGATCTTGTAGATACATATGATGGAGAAAAAGCTTTTGGTGTATATGTTGATGGTGTAGCTAAGTTTTATAAAGCTGGACCAAGAACAGTTGGTTATCACGAATTGTTCCACCCTATTTGGAAACACTTCTTAACACCTGAAGAAAGAACTGCTCTTGAAGAAGAGTTCAGAAATAAACCTGGACAGTTTACAGATAGAGCTTCTGGTAAGAAAATAGATTATGCTGATGCTACAGATCAACAAATAGAAGAAAGATATGGTGATAACTTTGGTGAATTCAAAGTGGGTCAACTTCCTGCTAGATCATTAAGTGAGTTAGTACGTAACTTCTTTAAAAGAATTATAGATTTTATTAAGTCTATTAATTCTAAACCTTCATTAGCTAAAGATTTATTCAAAGCTATTGATGCTGGTAAATATAAAGAATTTACAATTGATGAATCACAAAAGAAAGGACCACCTGCATATAGTAGAATTCCTGGTATAACAGAAACACAAGCTTCTGAGTATGCAGAGGATATATTTGCTCGTGCATCAAATTATATATTTGGTACTAATAAAGAATATATATATGACTTACAAAAAATTACAGGAGCTGAAATATACAACTATGTTAAACAAGCATATGTTGCTGGTAATGTATATCAACAACTAGGCGAAGAACGTTTCAATGCTTTGTTTACACAAGGTAAAGAATTATTACGTACAATAGGTGTTGATTTTAATGAAGAAGATCTTGTAGATATTAATGATGAGAATGTAACTGGTGTTGGTTATTCTCAAGAAGCTTTTACTACTGACTGGAAAAAAACTTCTCCATTTGCTATTAAACTTGTTGCTGCTACATTGCCACAAGTTGTACCTACTAATCAACAAAATTCTACTAGTTTAAAATTACCTGAAAGAGCTAAGTCATCTGTTGGAGGATTTAAGTTAGTAAATTTTAGTAGAGTGTTTGCTACATTATTAGATAAGATATCTAATACAACAAATGTTGATAACGTAATTGATAAACTAGTTGATTTATCTAAATATGACGCTACATATGTTAGATTTTTTCAACGTATTGGTGGAAATCTTGAAGATGGAACTATTCCTTTTGGTAACTTTCAAACTGAAGACTGGAGATTGTTTATTAATTTCTATCAAACATTTACAAAACAAAAACCAAATGCAGTTATACAATACGTTGTAGGAACTGAAGTGTATACTGCTCCTGCTAATCAATTTACAATAACTAAACAAGTAGAACAAGATTGGTTTAGCCAAATGAGAGCATTAGCTAAAACTCGTAATGGACTCGTTAGAGTTAATGGTCAAACTGAAACATATCAAGTTAACACTGACTCAGAGTTATGGCCTGACAAGCTTCCTAAAGATCCTGAAGAGATGATTTCTTTCTTAAAGAATTTAGGTATAACATTTAATATAGATGATTATTTAAAATTAAAATCAGAACAAAGAGTTGAATTTACTAAATCTGTGGGTGATATATATGCTTATCTTCCACAAGCTAAAGATATTGGTACATTAGATGGTAAGACATTAAAAGTTAATAAACAAATCTCTGCTCTTGCAAGATTACAAGTTAAAGTAACTAATCCTAATCAGGAGAATACATTAATGGGAGTTGAAGGAAGTAAGAAACAAGCTTACTCTGATAACAATGCTCCTTCATTTTTTGAAAACTCATTTAATGATTCAGAAACATTAGAAGAATTAAAAATATCAAGACCAGAACTTAATGATGTATTTTCTAAAAATGCTATTACATTTAAAGAAGGTGGGTTATTTTTTAATGAAGAAGGAGATAGATTTAAAATGATTAAAGTTTCTTACATAGATGGTAAGAAATCAATTGATACAAACAAAGGAACTTCTACAAGTAAATTAAATAAAGGTCAAAGATTTACACAAGAGATTAATCAAAATATCAATGGAGATTATTACATTCTTATTCCTGCAGATGGAGCTACAGAATGGATGATGAACCTTGGTAATCATATTTCATATGAAGGAATAGTAGGTGGTAGAGCTTGGGATGAAATTTATGATATATTTAAAGGATATTTAATTGATGATATTGCATTAGCTCGTGATTGGAAAAGTAGAAGTAGTCTTAAAAACATTGGATCAAAAGCTAAAGACTTACGTTTCTTTAAAGAGATATTAGAAGTGTATGCTCCAGAGCAATTGAAAGAACTTGCTATAATGATTGATGATGAAGCTACATCAGATGATGAGTTTAAAGATTACATTGCTAAGAATAGCAAAGCTATTAATAATGCTGTGGCTAAGTCTATACAAGATATTGCAAAAGGTACAAAAGACATTTTACTTAAACAAGGTGAAGTAGTATCAGCTATTAAAGTTAAAACTGATTCTGAGAATATGTATTCATATCCTGGTCTTGATAGTAACTTTGCTATGAAATCAGGTATTAATAAATTCAAAATGACTGAGACTCAACTTGATAATGTAATAACATTTGTAAATGCAAATAACTTTATCAATAACATAGAGTTTCATAAAATATTATTTGGAGATCCATATCAATTTAAAACTAAAGATGGTATATTAGATGAACCCAAACGTATTAAATCTTTCTTGTCTCCAAGAAGAACAACGTTCGATAGTCCTGAATTTAATGGATTCTTAAATGATCAAAACAATGTTAATGGTATAGAACTAACTCCAGAAGATTATGGATACCATGAAAATAAAGAATATGCTACTACAATAACATTGACAGATGTTGAGCTGGATACAGTTAGATATGAAGGTGTAAATGAAACAGATGCTTTCTCATATATATCTGATGTAGCATATAGAGAGGTTAAGAATAAAAATGGACAATGGCCTGCATCTGCTGAAGCTTGGCATCAATATGAAATGGCATTTACTAGAAAATCATTATCTGATAAAGGCGATTATAAATATTCTAGTAAAGCATTAAAACTTAATGATGAAAAAACATTATCAGAACCACGACCTGAACATGTAATTGATATTACTAAACCAATTATGTCTGGAAGTCAATTTGGTAAAAATGAAATAAGACTTGTATTAGATAAAACATCTCAAATGCCTATATATTATAGTGCAGTTGTAGGAACAAATCTTGAGAATCTGTATGTTAAAATGTTCAAAGAAAGAATTGATTATGCAATATTTGAATCAGGTAGAAAACTTGGTATAGAAAAAACTCATAGTCTTTATAATCAAGATGGAACATTTAATGATACCCCATTTGCTGGAGATACTAAAGTGCTAGTTCCATGGAGTATAAATGGTATTCAAGTTGAAACTGCATATGAAGGTGGAGGAGAACAAACTAGAGGTTCTCAACCTACTAAGATTGTTACATTAGATATGTTTGATAATGGTGAAGAAACTATTGAAGGAGCAAAAGAAGCATTTGATGATTATAACAAAGCTCTTAAAGATCTTGATGATAATGCATATGTAGAACTTCTTTCTAAATTTGGTACAGAAGATCTTGGAATGGGTAAGTTTAAATTAATAGATCCAACAATTATTTCAAAAACTCTTGAGCATGAATTATTTAGAAGACAACTTTCTAATAATGCTAAAGACACTATTAAGCTAGATGATAATGGAGAATTTAGACTTCCATTTGAATCATCTCCTGCATACAAACAGATTAAAGATGTTATATATTCAATGGTTAATAAATCATTAGTTTCTCCAAAAATGAGTGGAGGAGGATATACACAAGCTCCTGTTACAGGATGGGAGAATTCTAAAGAAGGTAGAGGTGTTGCAATCAAAGAAAAAGATGGATATAGAAAATTATCTAGAGCTGAATATGATGCATTACCAGCAGCTCAAAAAAGTAAAGTGGTACTTACTAGTGATAGATTACATTTCCCTACAAAAGAGGATCCTTATATGGAAGTGTTGATTCCTAATTGGTTTAAAAAATCTCTTAAAGGTAAATTTGCTAATAATGCAGATCTTATTAAAGAATTAAACAGACCTGAGAATCAAGGAATTTTAAAAGGTATTGCATTCCGTATTCCTGCTCAAGCTATGTCTTCTATGGCTGCTATTAGAGTAGTAGGTTTTTTACCAGACTATATGGGTAAAACTGTCATTGTTCCTTCAGAGATTACATCTCAAGCTGGATCAGATTTTGATATTGATAAATTAAACATGTATCTTAAATCTGTATACGTAGATGAAAATGGAAGACTTCATGCAGTTGATTATAAAGACTCTGAGAAAGCTACAAAAGAATTTTATGGTGGAGTATATGACAATACAATTAAAAAGAGTATTGAAAAAATAGCTAACAATGATCAATTTAGAAAAGACTTACTTGATGTATTAAACGCATTTGAACAAACAGACACTGTAGTATCTAAAGAACAAAGATTGTTTTATAAATTAAATCAAGATATTATTGATGAGATAATTTCTCAAGCTGATGAGTTAGAAACATTACCTTCAGAGTATGTGACTAATCAAATTACAGCTATTTCTGAAAAGACAGAAAAACTTAACTCTAAGTTATTGAACGAAGAGATGAGAAATAGTTATGTTAAAATTATGTACAAGAAAGCTCTTGAAAATAGATATTTTGATGCATTTGATAAACTGATTACATTAGAAGGTAACTATGAAAGTTTAATCACTCCTATTGGAGATGCTGGATTAAAAGATATATCTAAGGAATTAGATGGTATGAGAAAAGTTGATGAAACCACTATTAAGAATAGAATGGTTAACAGAAACTATTTGACAGAACTAAGACATGCATTCCTTACTGGTAAAAGATGGGTAGGTATTGTTGCTGTAAATATTACAGGACATGCTCTTGCTCAAAGAATGAAACTAGTAATGGATATTGATGCAGTAGCAGATAAATTAACTTATGATGAAAGAGCTATATTAGGTGATCGTAAAGTTAAACTTCCACATAATGAAATTGATGGTAAGGTGACACTTTCTGGAACTACAACAGCTATACCAAATGATAAAGGATTATTAGAAAAGATATCCAATAGACTTTCTGGATATGCTACTGCTGTAGTGGATATCGCAAAAGATCCATTCATTATGAAGATTATTAAATCTGATGCTGCTATTGGAACATTCATGTTCTTAGAAAGAATTGGTGTTGGTCAAAATACAATATGGTTCATGAACCAACCAATCATTTCTGAATACTTAGATTTACTTGAAAGTAAAGGAAGTACGTTCTTGTATAATTCAAAGAATGTAGATGTTGTAAGAGCTAAATTTGGTCTTGCTAAAGTAGGAGCTAGAGGTACAGAAAAAGAATCATTTGAAGTAGATACTTTGAAAAGTAATATTGAAATCTATGCTGACAATAATAATAAAATGTCAACTAAGCAACAAAATGAACAACAAGGAGCTATACTTAAAGAATTCTTGAAATATGCTAAAATGGCTGAGCACAGTTTCAAGTTTACACAAGCTACAAACTATGATACAACTAAGTTTAAAAACTCTGATACATTCCATAAGAAAACAACTAAGACAGATATAGCAAGAAATAAAAATATAATTTCTTCTGTAGATGAGTTATTAGATTCAAGTTCAATTGGTAATCAAAAGAGATTAATAGACTTTGCTATGAAATCAGTTGGAGCATTTATTAAACTTGAACAAGAGCAATTTATAGATATTACAAATAATGTATTAAGATCATTCGAAGAACAAGAGTTCATTAGTGATGATGATTTTTCTAAGATTGCTAGTAAAGCTAAGGCTTCATTTCTTGATTTCATTGTACAAACTAAATCTGGACTTAATTCAGAAATATTAACATTGACTACAGGAAATAATTCTATTACTGAACAATTAGCAAAAGCTAAATTGAAATATCCTAATATGAGATTGTTACAAGATCTTGTTCCTGAAGCATCTAAAAAAGTCGATGGTGCACAAACTATTAAACTTAAAGTAAACTTAAAAGAAGCATACGATGAAAACTTGTATGTAGAGATGATGAGAGAACTAAGAGAATTAGATCTTGAATTATATAATAACATTGTAAAGGTTGCCATTCTACAAGGAACTTATCAATCACCTGTGTCTATCAATAATATTGTTCCTTTAGAAGACTATTCTAAAAAAATAAAACCTATTATTGATACATTAGTAGATGATGCTAATGTAGAATACTTTGCTAAAGGATCTTTTCAAAAGAACAATTGGAAAGATGAACAAATTGTACCTACGTCAACTCCTAGATTTTATTTTGAAAGAGATGCAAACTATGATCCTATAGAAGAATATGTGGGAGAAGATCCATATGGGAATGATGTATTTAGATATAAAGTGTCACCATTCTTAGAAGACTTTGATGGAGTAACTATGCAAGAGAAAAGACTTATATTAAAATTAAGTCCAACATATGATGCTCGTAATGGTGCCAATAGTGATTTTGTAAAAGTACCTAAAGTTATTACAAATAAAATAGGTGAAAACATTAATATCATCACTGGACAAACTATTAGTGCACAATCAATGAAAGCTGTAAGAGCAAGTGGGGACACATCATTAACAGATGTATTTGGATACCAAAAGGTGAGATACTCAAATGGTAGTCCTTTATTAACTGGTAATGGAGATTATGTATACAAACTAGTTAACTTACTTGGTGATGGTAACTTAGTTTCTGAATATTACACAGACAATAGACCTTCAGTTCTTAATAATGGTACAGTGAAGATTGAGAATGAGATTCCTGATTCAGTTATTATTGATTATTTTGGTGGTGATATTACAGAAGAAGGTGTATCTTTACCAACAGAGACTGAACAAGTAGCTGGAGAACCTAAAGGAGTAAAAGTTAAAGATGGTATATATGTAAATCAAGAAGCTATTACAAAAGATGAACAACTTGAATTATTTGATTACTTGAAACCATTCTTAGAAGAACAAGCTGCTAAAACTAATAAAGGAGAAGCTGCTAGTAAAATGATTGGATTAGGATTAAGATGGGATTATAAATCAAATAATCCTGGAAAAGAAGCTATGAATATACCAGATGTTATAAATCCAGGAAACAAGTCTAAATACGGATATTACAATACTTCTATTAATAATCAAGCTTTAGCACCAATCACTCCTCGTTTTAGAGAGTTAATGCAAAAAGCTACAGGTGTAGATATGACTAACTACGATGGAGCTATTATCAATCTTTATGAACCTAATGGTTTTATCAGTTCTCATAATGATGTAGATGAAAGTAGATCGGCAATTGGATATCCTGTTATAGGAATTAATATTGGAGGAACAGGAAACTTTTCTATTGAATCAAGAGATGGTGATCCTAAACAACTAAATCTTAAAGCAGGTGCAGGATATGTATTTGGTGTTGATGGTATAAATAGAGAAGTTTATCATAGAACTTTTGCTAAACCTCAAGATAGTTTCTTACCAGCATTAAATACAAAACTAGATGGTAAAACTTATGAGTCAGGTTCATATAGAGTAACAGTTACAATGAGAAGAGTTATGCCTCTTGAAGAAGGTATGCCTACTAAACCAGCTATTACATCTACAGAAGCTGTAAGTCAACAAGTTAAACCAGGAGAACAATTAGATTTATTTAGAACTGATGAAACTTTTGATACAATAGAAAACTTTACTTCTGAAAGAAAAGAAGAGATTCTACAGAACTTTGCTAACAAACATAAAATGACCACTGCACAAGCTAAGGAATATATAAATACAGCAATGGCTGAGAATAAAGAAGAAGTAATTAATAAACTAAAAGACTGTTACTAATGGCTTGTATAAATCCAAATGATCCAACATATCAAGAAATATTAGCTAGAGTAGGTAATCCTATTCTAGCTGAAATTGAATTTGATAAACAAAATAATATTAGTGATATTACATCATCTACAGCTTCTCCTAAAACAATAGCAATGGTTAATGACTTTCTTACACGCATTGGTGTAGATACAAAAGCCATGAAGAATGTTATTGTTGATGGCATAAAGCAAGATGCTGCTGGTGCTGCATTACTTACACAAAAACTTGTTCAAGTGGTTGAAGGTAAAGAAGCACAAGCTCTTCCTGAAGAAGCTATGCACTTTGCTGTAGCTATTATTAAACAAACTAATCCAGCTTTATATAAGAAGTTGATGAGTGAGATTAATAGTTATGCTATGCTAAAAGAAGTGTTTGCTACGTATGGTCAGAATCCTATGTATCAAAAAGATGGAAAACCTGATGTAATAACTCTTAAAGAAGAAGCTATTGCAAAAGTGTTAGCTGAAGTTATCATTAAGAACAATGAAGGATCATTAGAGAAACCAGAGAACATTGCTAAAATGCAAAGTTTATGGGATAAGATTATTGATTGGTTTAAAAATCTAATCTCTACATCAGGATTTGATCAAATGTCTATGGATATCATGACAGGTAAAATCATTGGTACGGCAGAAGACATTAGAGAAGAAGAAGGTAAAACTTTTCTTCAAATAAATCCTCAGCAATCAATTATTGATAGAATCAAGGAAGTATCCAATAGTATACAAAAACCTGATGAAGGTGGGTACATGATTAATGGTAAAACTATTCCTAGAGTTTCTGATTTAATATCTAAATGGTATGAAAGAACATTTAGAAATGGAGATATAAATAAAACAGAACATGCACAATCAGTTAATGATTTAAAAGCTGAAAAAGGTACAGATGGACATGCTGATCTTGAATATATACAAAGTATATATGTAGATGAGAATGGTGATATGAGAGACACACCTTTAGATGATACTGGATACAAATCTAGAATCAATCCTAACAATAGAGAGATGTACGATATACTAAAGAAAAATCTTAAAGATCGTCTTGATTCTTTTCCTGAAGGTACAAAGTTTATGTCTGAGGTTACTATCTACAATCCTAAAGCAAATCGTGCAGGAACTGTAGATTTCTTAGCTATTACAAAAACAGGTGATGTAAGTATTCTTGACTGGAAGTTCATGGATCTTGATATAGATAAATACACTGATATTCCTTGGTATAAAAATACTGCATGGAATATGCAAATGGAGCAATATAGAGCTATTCTACAGAATGCTTATGGAGTAAAGGGTGAGAAGTTCAAACAAACAAGAATGATTCCTATAAAGGCTTTATATTCAAAAGCAAATGCTAAAGAAAATATTCTCCCTGTATTACTTAATATTAAAATTGGAGATGTTAATGTTAAAAATATCAAAGATGATTATTTACTTCCTGTTCCAATTAAAAACGAAAAAACAGGTAAGAGAAAAATAGATGAGTTATTAGGAGAGCTTAATAAGTTATATACAAAACTTTCTAATAAAGGTGTTCCTGATTCTGAAAAGTTAAATAAAGACGAATTACTTAATTCATTGTTTTATTCTATCAGACAATTACAAGTTAAAGAAAACATCCAGCCATTATTAAGACAAGCTCAGTTATTAAACAAGAGTATTGAAAAATTAATAGGAAGATATCAAGAGAAGTTTTTAGATAAAGATGCTAAATCATTTAAAGAAAAAGAAGTGAATGATTTTGTTAAAGAAATCGGTGATGCACAATATGCAATTGGTATATACACAGATCTCTATTCAGAATTAAAAGGACTTCTAGGAGATAGTAAAGAAGATGAAGATCTTAAAAAAGAATTAAGAAAAACATCTGAGAATGCAAAAGATTTAGAAGATGAATTAGAAACAGTGTTAGAAGAGTATACAGAAAATATAATTGCTAAAAGAGAAGACATAGATAACTTTCTTTCTCCAGAAAAAATTATTAAAGGGTTTACTAAAGCATTTGCTTCTACTGCTACATTGCAAAGTAAAGCTATTCAGTTTTTATATAAAAAAGCTAATAGAGCATTTGCTTATTCAGGGCAAGATACATTAGCTGAAAGTAAAAAACTTGATGAGTTGAAAACTAAGTTTGAGGGTTGGGCTAAAGGAAAAGGATTAACATATAAAAACTATTTTGACATTCTTAAAAAGAAAGATTCTAATGAGCTTATAGATGAATACAATCCAGCTTTCTACACTGAGTTAAAAGCTAAAACTAAAAAAGAATTAGAAAGTTTTTCAGATGATAGAGATAGTTCATGGATTAGAGAGAACATAGATGTTTCTGCATACAATGAACATTTAAAAGAAAAACTTGCTGAAGAAATAGAAAGAATTAAAAACAAACCTAGACTATTAACATCAGAAGAAGCTGATGCATTAGCTAATGGTAAATTACCTAATGAGGTAGTTATAGAAATATATAAAGCTAAAAACTTATATAACACTTCTACCACTACATCTGCAGGATGGTTTATATATAATGAAACTAGAAAGTTTCCAAAGAAAGATAAATGGACATCTAAAGAATGGATAGAATTAAATAAACCAGAGAATGATCCAGCTAAGAAATTTTATGATTATATTATTGAAAAGAATAATGAATATGCTGATCTTGGATACATAAGTAAACAATTTGCAAGAAACTTTCTTCCATTTATAAGAAAGAATCTAGTAGAGAAATTAGTTACTGGAGGTCAAGTTAAATTAGGTCAACAGTTTTTTACAGATATATCTATTGATGAAGGTGATGTAGGATATGGACAAATGGATCCTGATACAGGAAAGATTGTAAATAAAATACCAAAATATTTTACAAGAGAATTAGATCAAGAAGTATCTACTGATCTATTTAGAACTATGGCTTTTTATAATGAATCTGCACTTAGATATAAATACTTAAGTGAAATAGAAGATCAAGTGATAGCTATTGTTGCTGTTGAAAAGAATAAAAAGTCTATATCTACATCTATGTTTGGTAAAACTGAAATTAGAGATGGTGTAGTTCAATTTACTGAAACTAAAGGAGAGAATGCTAAACTTGTAGAAGATATGATGAAAGCTATCATATATGGACAGAAGTTTGTACAAAGTGAAACATTTGATCAACTTTTATTTAAAATGGGTAATTGGGGAGAAACATTAAATAAAAAACTTGGTGTAAATATATTTCCAGAAAATCTATCAACTAGACAATTGAGTGTAAATAAATTTATTAGTCAAATGAATAATACGTTTCAAATTACAACTTTAGGATTTAATATTCTTTCAGCTACTTCTAACTTTTTTGGAGGTAATGCACAATCATTAATCAATTCTGGTAAGTATTTTACTAAAACAGATTACTTAGCTGCAGAGATGATGATTTTTTCAAGAAAGTTTTTTGGTACAGATAGAGTAAAATTAATTGGTGCATTAGAATACTTCTTACCATTAACAGAAAACTACAATAGAGAAATAGCTAAAAAACTTTCACTTAATACATTATCACAAGAAAGTTTACAAGATTTCTTAATGATATTAATGAGAAATACAGATTGGAATGTACAGACATCAAATTTTTATGCATTTCTTAATAATTCAATTGTGCAAGATGGTAAAGTGATAAATGCTAGAGAGTATTTAAGAACTCTTCCTGAGTATCAAGAAAAATATAAAGGTTCTGTTGCAGATAGAAAAGCTTATGATCAAAAATTTGAAGAACAAGTAAAAACTCTAATTGAAGAAAAAGGAGTATTAAAACTTTCAGAAGTTATAGATGGTAAATTTGTAATTCCTGGTGTAGATCAAAAGTCTGATTCTGTAATAGAGCTAAGAAGAAAAGTGCAACAAGTATCTAAAGATGCATTAGGTAACTTGTCTGAAGATGATCTTAGAAAAATAAACATGAGTGTATATGGAAAATCATTCATGGTGTTCAAGAACTGGATTCCTAGACTTGTAGATGTACGTGTAGGTGGATTAAAGTTTAATTCTGCTTCTGATGCATATGAATGGGGAAGAACTAGAATGGTATTTAAAGTGTTAACAGATGAATTTAGTCTCACTAATCCTGTTTCAGGACTGGGTAAATTATACAACTCACTAACTGGTAATGAAAAAGGAGTAGAGTATATGCGAGATATGTTTGAGAAGAAAAAAAATGAATATGAATCTGAAACAGGTAAAACACTTGAGATGACTGAAGCTGAATTTATAGATCTTGCCAGACAAAATATTAAATCTCAACTTGTAGATGTTGTATTTTTAGCATCAGTGTTTATGTTAATAGGTTTATTAAAAGCTAACGAACCAGCAGATGGTGAAGATAAAGAAGTAATAAATCGATATAAATTTTACATGAAAGCTGTAGATAAGTTCAAAGGAGAACTTATGTATTTCTACGATCCTACAAGTGGACTTGATCTTATATCACAAGGATTTTTCCCATCTGCAGCATTAATAACTAATTTTGCTAAATTAATGATCAATTTTAGAAAAGAAATGTGGGCATTAGCTACAGATGATGAAGAGACTGCTGATAAAATATATGTGATTAAATATTTAATGAAATCTTTTCCTATGTCTAATCAAGCTAGTGGGCTTCTTCCAATGTTTTATCCTGAACTTGCAAAAGATCTTGGTATAAAAGTTCAATCTAATTATGGTATTAGATAATATATGCAAGTGCATATAAGATACATCATTTCTTATATTTTATATGCACTAACATATAACTAAAAATATATTTATGTTATGCTATATTATGAAGAATATAAAATTTAGTAATTATATTATGTTAAAAATAAAATTTATATTTGCTAGGTAAATAATATAATCATTACTATTCTATGTAAACTTTCAAATTATATATAT